>Ga0255310_10000180_pt1 | contig 12947 bp, 14 predicted proteins | sample EtOH1_T0_E1_meta_FD_201359 | JGI IMG/M metagenome (GOLD analysis project Ga0255310, IMG submission 201359) | Sandy soil microbial communities from University of British Columbia, Vancouver, Canada - EtOH1_T0_E1 | ecosystem: Engineered > Artificial ecosystem > Sand microcosm > Unclassified ...
CTGTTTATTATTCTTTTTTTCTGGCCCTGCCTGTTGCTGGCACAGATTCGTTATGATGTAGTGATAGATGAAATTATGTCTGACCCTTCACCACAGGTTAGTTTGCCCGCCAATGAATGGATTGAATTGAGAAATGTTTCTTCAAACCCGGTACAATTACAAAACTGGAGAATCGGCGATGCTACAGGACAAAGTGGCCCGATGCCCAATTTTATTTTACAGCCCGATAGTTTTGTAATTATTTGTACCGGTAGCGCAGTAACTGCCATGCAGGTGTATGGAAGAGTAATTTCAGTTACTAGTTTTCCATCGCTGGATAATGACGGAGACCAATTGTTTTTACGAAGCAACTCAGGAGTTATCATTCATGCTGTCAGTTATTCATCATCCTGGTACCAGAATGCAGTAAAGAGCGATGGCGGTTGGACCCTGGAAATGACGGATACAAAAAGTCCTTGTGCCGGGGCAAGTAACTGGAAAGCCAGTGTGGATACCCGCGGAGGAAGCCCGGGCATAAAAAATTCAATTGATGCAGTGAATAATGACCAAACCGGGCCATCATTGCAAAGAGCTTATGCGATTGACAACCTGAACATCGTTGCTGTATTTGATGAGCCGCTTGATAGTTTGAATGGAGCAATGATTACCAATTATTCCCTAGATGGAGGTTTAAGCGTTCAGTCTGCCGTTACACTATCTCCTTTATTTGATAAAGTGCAATTGATATTGAATAACCCGATGCAACCGAACACAGTTTATAATTTGACTGTAAATAATGTTACTGACTGTAAAAACAATACCATCGGAGCGGAGAACAAAACAAAGATCGGTTTACCGGTTGATCCTGTTTCACTGGAAATGGTGATCAATGAAATTCTGTTTAATCCTAAAAGTAGTGGTAGCGATTATGTTGAGTTTTACAACCGCAGTAATAAGATTTTTGACGCCAATAAACTTTACGTTGCCAACCGCAACAGCAGTGGTGTTATCAGCTCTCCAAAATTGCTTGCACCAACACCTTGTTATGTTTTTCCGGGAGATTATATAGTCGTTACAGAAGATGCAGATAATCTTGCATTGAATTACCTTGTACAAAACCCCGATGCAGTTTTTATTATTTCTTCTTTACCGTCATTCCCCGATGATGAAGGTGGTGTGATCCTTTTAAATTTCCAGGGAGTTGTTGCAGATGAAGTAAAATACAAAGATGACTGGCAGTTTGCATTAATTGATAATCCGGATGGTGTATCGCTGGAAAGAATTGACCCCGACGGACTATCACAAGATGCGAATAACTGGCATTCGGCGGCCTCTACTGCAGGCTACGGAACACCAACGTACAAAAACTCGCAATACAAATTATTGCAAGCCATCAGTGCGACTATTGAAGTGAAGCCAAAAGTTTTTTCTCCTGATAATGATGGCCGTGGTGATATAGCTACTATACAATATAAAACTACAGAGCCGGGCTATGTAGCAAATATTACCATCTTTGATGCCAATGGAAGGTTGGTCAGAGATCTGGTAAGAAACGGAACCCTTGGGCTGCAAGGTTACTGGAACTGGGACGGACTGGATGATAAAGGATTAAAACTACCCGTTGGTACTTATATTCTTTTTACTGAACTTTTTAATCTGAAGGGTAAAAAAGAAAAGTTTAAAAATGTCGTGGTGCTGGCAAGAAAAATAAATTAACCATTATATTTTCACCAAAATTTTATTTATGAAAAAAATGATTTTGTCCCTGATGGCTATTTCCTGTTTTGTAACTATCCTGAATGCTCAGGAAGCGGCCGTAAAAGAGCCCCCGCAAAAATATATGCAGATCACTACCATTGAATCAGTGATTGGCGGCGGGTTTGGCCGTTCGAAAATGGTCATCACAAAAGAAGACGGAACCCAGGAAGACCGGGATATGGAAAACCTCTTCAGCCTTACAGGTCTTAATCTCAAAAACATTAAAGCGAATGAATCAGATATTCTGAAGACACTAAAATCTTTTACTGATGAAGGATGGAAACTGTACCAGGTGATCCCGCTTACCCTCAGCCCCGGTGATAAAGGGTCAGGCATTTTTATGACCCGCTACCTGCTGAGTAAACCGGATGAAAAGAAAGGATTTTGAAAAAAAATATCCTCTGCTAAATAAACAAAAAGCCTCTGAAATATTCAGGGGCTTCTATATTCCACTAAATCCATTAATATCTTAAGAATCCTGTTTTCAGACAATCTCAATATCAAATTTTGTCAGTTCCTTAAAGCGCTGCATACGCTGATCAATATCCTGCCTTGTTAATTCTTTCAGTCTTGAAACACCAAATTTTTCTACACAAAAACTAGCCATAGCGCTTCCTACTATAATTGCCGTTTTCATGTTTTCAAAACTGGTGTCTTTTGTTTTTGCAATATGCCCGATAAAGCCGCCGGCAAAAGTATCGCCTGCACCCGTGGGATCAAATACGACTTCTAACGGAAGAGCGGGGGCAAAAAATACCTTCTCCTCATAAAACAATAATGCGCCGTGTTCTCCTTTTTTTATAATCAGATATTTTGGCCCCATTTCCATAATGGCTCTTGCAGCACTTACCAACGAATATTGTCCGCTTAGTTGCCTTGCTTCTGCATCATTCACCAGCAGCACATCCACTTTCTTCAATAATTTTTCCAGGTCGGCCATTGCTGTTTCCATCCAGAAGTTCATCGTATCCATCACTACCAGTTTTGGTCTTGTCTTCAATTGATTAATAACTGACATTTGAACGGATGGAAGAAGATTTCCCAGCATCAGGAATTCACAATCCTGGTAGCTGTCCGGCACCACAGGATGAAACCCTGCCAGTACATTCAGTTGTGTTTCCAGTGTATCACGGGTGTTCATGTCCATATGGTAGCGGCCGCTCCAGAAAAATGATTTCTCATTTTCTTTTACCTGCACGCCTTCCATACTGACACCACGGGCCTCCAGCATTTTCAATTCTTCTTTTGGAAAATCGCCGCCGACAACAGAGACCTGGTGAATGGGCCTTGTAAAATTGGAAGCACTCCATGCAATATAAGTAGCCGCACCCCCAACAATTCTATCACTTTTACCAAAAGGTGTTTCTATTGCATCAAAAGCCATGGAACCGACAACGATAAGAGACATCAGGTTATATTTTAGATTTATAATTTCAGATTGCAGATTGGTGTACTCGGGATGAGTTCCTTCGAAGCAAACCTACTGGTTTTCCTGTTAGCCAAAAAATCAACCGTTACCTTTATTGCTGCAACTCTTTATTACATTTGACCATCAAATAATCATATGCTTAAACTTATACTTGTTACCTGTTCAGTTTTCATTTGTTCTTTTGCCATTGCCCAGGATGACACTACTGCTATAAAAAAGAACATTAGACTCTGTGCAGATAGTATGGCAACAGCATTCATGACCAAAGACTGGAAAACTTTTACCCGCTTTACAGTACCATCGCTGGTAGAGATGCTGGGAGGTGAAGACAGCTTTATAGTGTTTACCAAAGAAATGCTGGCTGAAATGCCTGATTCCGCTATTAAAGAATATACCATCCGTGATGTTGTTCAGCTTGTGAAAACCCCGGGAAACTGGCAGGCGGTTGTAGAGCAGCATCTTGTATTTGAAGCAGATAGTATGATATTAAACAGTACCTCCTATCTTGTTGGTATTTCTCTGGACGGAGGCAGGGCCTGGTCATTTCTTGACCCGCAGGGAGAAACCGGGAATGCCCGGTTATTGGTACCTGACCTTAGTCCTGCCATTATTATTCCCAAAACAAAAGACGACCTGCGGAATAAAGAGTAATAGTACGACCGGCTCAAATGCATTTTTATTGATGTCTTTTCAATCATAGTTTTATCTTTGGTATATGCCAAAAAAAGAAAGACGCAAAGCTTCTAAAAAAGGATTCATCCTTCAGAAGGCTGCACAGATGTTCAGGGAAAAAGGATTTGCTGCCACCAGTATGCGTGACCTTGCCGAAAATGTGGGTATTGAAGCCGCCAGCTTATACAATCATATCCGCAGCAAAAATGAAATACTGGAAGCCATTTGTTTTGATGTCGCCAATCGTTTTACTGCCAACCTGGATGCTATTGAAGCCAGCCACCAGAAATCAATTAATAAAGTAGATACACTGCTCCGTTTTCATATTCGGCAAATGGTAGAAAATTATGAGGAAGTGTTTGTAAGCGACCGTGAATGGAAACACCTGGATGAACCCTACCTTTCCAATTTTCAGAACCAGCGTCGTACTTACCGCAAACGTTTTGCCGCTATCATTGAAGAAGGCATCAGTAAAAATGAAATAAGAAAGATCGATGCACCCACTGCTGTATTAATTATGCTTCATGCTATCAGCGGTATAGAAAGCTGGCACCGCTCCAAAATAAAAATCAATGCCCAGGAACTGGAAGATAATATGGTAGTGATCATGATTGACGGACTTAGAAATCAAGGATAGCAACTATGTCCATTCATTTTCATCCTCTCAGGATAAAAGAAGTTAAAAAAGAAACTCCCGAATGTGTCTCTGTTCTTTTTGAAATTCCCGAAGAATTAAAAAATACATTTCAGTTTAGCCAGGGGCAAAGCCTGACCATGCGGACTTTTCTGAATAATGAAGAAGTCCGCCGCACTTATTCCATTTGCAGTAGTCCACTGGATGATGAATGGAGAGTGGCTATAAAAAAACAGGAAGCTGGAACATTCTCCACCTTTGCAAATGAAAAACTAAAACCCGGCGATATCCTGGAAGTAATGGAACCGGTAGGAAAGTTTTACACCGAACTGGATCCGCAACAAAAAAAGAACTATGTAGCTTTTGCCGCAGGCAGTGGCATTACGCCTGTCATTTCTCTTATCAAAACAACCCTGAGAACAGAACCCTTCAGCGCATTCACCCTTGTATATGGTAACAGGAATAAGAATTCCATCATTTTCAAAGAAGACCTGGAAGGATTGAAAGATAAATTCATTGACCGCCTCTGTATCATTCATATCCTGAGCAGGGAAAGAACGGAGACTCCTGTTAACAGTGGAAAAATCGGTTTGAATAAACTGAATGAGTTAAGCAGGCTGATCCGTTATGAAACGATTGATGAATTTTTTATCTGTGGCCCTGAAGAAATGATATTTTCCGTAAAAGAGTTTTTAGAACAGAAAAACATCAACGAAAAGAAAATTCATTTTGAGTTGTTTACTTCTGCAGGAAGTCGCAAACCGGCTTTTAAAACCACGAAACCCGTTGAAGACAGTTCTTTAAAAAGTAAGATCACAATAAAAATGGATGGCCGCAGTATTGATTTTGACCTGGCCCTTGACAGTGATGTTCCCATCTTGGATGCCGCTTTAAAACAAGGTGCTGATCTTCCCTTTGCCTGTAAAGGTGGTATGTGCTGTACCTGCAAAGCCAGGCTGTTGGAAGGCGAAGTGGAAATGGATGTGCATTGGGGACTGGAGCACGAAGAAATTGAAAAGGGATATATCCTCACTTGTCAATCTCATCCAAAGACAGAAAAAGTGGTGATTGATTTTGACATTAAATGACAATAATCATCAACTAACACCCGTCAGTTTTTGTTAGATTTGCAGTCTAATAATCATGATTATGCCCCTGCAGGATCTTGAAAAAATTTTCCAGGATAAAATTGATAACGAAGTTAAGATTGAACCCAAAGACCGGATGCCCGATGCTTACAGGAAAACAAACATCAGGCAGATAAGTCAGCATGCACACAGCGAAATAGTGGGGATGTTGCCTGAAAGCAACTGGATTTCCCGGGCCCCCACGTTAAAAAGAAAAGCTATTCTTATTGCCAAAGTTCAGGATGAAGCAGGTCATGGTTTGTATTTGTACAGTGCATGCGAAACATTAGGCATTACAAGGGAAGAAACCATTAATGATTTACACAGTGGCAAAGCAAAGTATTCTTCCATTTTTAATTACCCTACATTGACATGGGCCGATATGGGTGCAATTGGCTGGTTAGTTGATGGCGCAGCTATCATGAACCAGGTGATGCTGACAAGAACTTCTTATGGTCCCTATGCCAGGGCCATGGTGAGAATTTGTAAAGAAGAAAGTTTTCACCAACGACAGGGTTTTGAAATTTTATTGGTATTGAGTAAAGGAACAGTTGAGCAAAAAGATATGTGCCAGGATGCCATTAACCGCTGGTGGTGGCCGGCGCTGATGATGTTTGGACCAAAAGACAGCGAAAGCACCAACAGCGACCAAAGCATGAAATGGAAAATAAAAAGAAAAAGCAATGATGAACTGCGTCAGAATTTTGTAGATATGATTGCAGAACAGGTAAAAATTCTGGGAATGAAGTTGCCCGACGATAAATTAAAATGGAATGAAAAAACCGGGCATTATGATTGGGGTGAAATTAACTGGGAAGAATTCTGGAACGTGGTAAAAGGCAATGGCCCCTGCAATAAACAAAGACTCGATGCAAGAAGAAAAGCATGGGAAGATGGTGAGTGGGTAAGAGAAGCAGCGGCGGTTTATGCAGAGAAAAGGGCCTCCCCAAACCCCTCCAAAGGAGGGGTTTTAGAAGCAGCATAATTAAAGTAACACTTAAATCATCAGCTAATGAATTTTATAAAAAAATATTTTTACGGAGATATCCCCGAAGACAAAGCAGGTGGTGGCGAAATAAAAGACTCTTCCAAAATCCCCCCTTTGGGGAGTGGGGGGGCCGATTGGCTTCTTTGGGAAGTATTTATAAGAAGCAAACAGGGCCTCGATCATAAACATGTAGGCAGCCTGCATGCCGCCGATGCGCAAATGGCTATTGAAAATGCAAGAGATGTTTATACACGCAGAATGGAAGGAATAAGTATCTGGGTGGTTGAGTCAAAACATATTCATGCTTCTAATCCGGACGAAGCGGAAAGTTTGTATGAGCCGGCAACGGATAAAATTTACCGCCATCCTACTTTTTATGATCTACCTGATGACGTAAAACACATGTAGCCCCTCCAAACCTCCCCGAAGGGGAGGCTTTATAAAACTCCGATTATGGAAAATAATGGAAAATAATTTCAATAACACCGGATATTCAAAAGTCCATCCTTTGGAGGGATTCAGGGAGGCTTATATACTTCATCTTGCAGACAACTCTTTAATACTGGGGCAAAGAAATGCTGAATGGTGCGGACATGGCCCGGTACTGGAACAGGATATTGCTATTACCAATATTTCACTTGATTTGATCGGGCAGGCAAGAAATTTTTACCAGCATGCGGCTGAATTAATAAATGTTTTTCAAGAAGCTGAGGGTAACTTTCCCTCTACTTTGGAGAGGGGGTCGGAGAGTGAGGTTACTGAAAATTCATTGGCTTATTTAAGAAAAGAAAGAGAGTTTAAAAATTGTTTGCTGGTTGAACAACCCAATGGTGATTGGGGACAGACAATTCTCCGGCAATTTCTTTTCAGTCAATACCAGTATTTATTATTTCAGCAATTACAAAACAGCAGCGATATACAAATTGCCGCTATTGCTGAAAAATCATTGAAAGAGGTAACTTATCACCTGCGCTGGAGCAGTGAGTGGGTGATCCGCCTGGGCGACGGTACGGGTGAAAGTCATAAAAGAATGTTGAAAGCAGTTGAAGAGTTGTGGCGGTATACAGGAGAAATGTTTATGCCCGCTGATTATGAAAAAGGGGCAGGAATTGATTTTACCAGCTTAAAAGCAGGCTGGATGAATAAAGTAAAAGAAGTATTTGATGAAGCAACACTCCCTGTTCCTGAAAAAACATTTATGCAGACTGGAGGAAAAGAAGGAAGACACACGGAACACCTGGGATTTATTCTTACAGAACTACAATACATGCAAAGAGCTTACCCGGGTTGTGAGTGGTAAATAGAATAATAGAATATTATGACAGAACATGTAATAGATAAAAAAACTATTTTCTCGTACCTCGAAGAGATCAAAGACCCCGAAGTGCCGGCGCTAAGCATCATTGATCTTGGTATCGTCCGCGATATAAAAATGCATGATGAAGAAATAGAAGTCATCATTACACCCACATATACCGGCTGCCCCGCAATGGATATGATTGCCATGAATATCCGTTTTATGCTGACAACGCTTGGATTCAAAAAGTATAAAATAACTACAGTACTTTCTCCGGCGTGGACGACAGAATGGATGAGTGAGGAAGGAAAAAGAAAACTGAAAAAATACGGCATTGCCCCTCCCAATCCTAAACAACAGGTTTGCGACCAAAAATTATTTGCAGCAGCCGAAGGAGTTCAATGTCCGCATTGTGATTCATGGCACACATATCGTATCAGTGAGTTTGGTTCTACCGCCTGCAAAGCATTGTACCGCTGTGATGATTGTAAAGAGCCGTTTGATTATTTTAAATGTCACTAAAAAGTCTCCCCTTCGGGAAGAGATTTAGAGGGGGCCGATCATTTAAACCCGTCCGCCTCCCTGTAGGCTTTTATCAAAATCATTTCGCCGTCTTTGTCCGGCTGAGAGTTGCCGTGTTCCATTCCTAATATCCCTTTATAGCCTTTATTGTAAATATGCCTGAATATATTCTTGTAATTCATTTCACCTGTACCGGGTTCATTTCTTCCGGGGTTATCGCCGATCTGGAAATAACCGGTTTCCTCCCATACCTTATCAATATTGGCAATGATATTCCCCTCGTTGCGCTGCATATGATACATATCAAATAAAAATTTACAGGCTGGGCTGTCTACAGCTTTGCAGATCATAAAAGCTTGGTCCGTATGCCGGAGAAAAAGGTCCGGGTTATCACTTAATGATTCCAACACCATCACCAATCCATGTGGTTCTAAAATTTCAGCACCTTTTTTCAAAGCTGTAATCACATTGGCCGTTTGAATGTCATGCGATAAACTTTTTTCATAATTGCCGGGCACGACCGTCATCCATTTTGCATTGCAACGCTTTGCCACTTCCACAGCTTCTTTACAATCTTTTATCATTTTATCCGTCCATTCCTGCTTACCGGTTGTGAGTGATGTTTTCCAGTGCCAGTTATCGGAAGTGATTACAAACACACCCATCCTCATTCCGAGTTTTGATAACAAATCACCAATCTTTTTTTGTTGTTCAACAGGTCTTGACATCATACCATTATCCTCAATGGCGCTAAAACCCTGATCATTTGCCCATTTGATCTGGTCAAGAAAATCATCACCCCCATTATTCTTAAACATACCATCGTGAATGGCGTAATCAAGATTAAAGTGTTTATCATCTGCCTGTAAGTTTTCGCTTTTATTAATTGCAAACGATTGATTGGTGGTTATCGCGGCAGCGCCTGATAAAAAACTGTTGCGGATAAATTTTCTGCGTTCCATAATCATATATCTTTCGAACCTAAATGTAGTACATCAGGGTCATGTTGCGATGGATTTTTGTTTTCCTGTTGCCTCTCACTCTCTCGGCCCAGCTGAGGCGGTACCAGTTTACCGAAAAAAAAATGGGGTCCCCGTTCAATATTATTTTTTACCATACTGATTCCGTTGAAGCCGTTCAATTTGCCCATGAATGTTTTTTGATAGTTGATTCACTAAATAATGTTTTCAGTGATTATTCTGCTACCAGCGAAGTAGGCCTCCTTGTGCAACAAACAAACAACCCTGATCACATAGTCTCAAATGAGTTGTTTGAAATGATCCTGCATTCAAAAGAAGCCTGGAAAAAATCAGGTAAAACATTTGACATAACCATTGGACCTCTGTCACAATTATGGAGAAAAGCAAGGAGTGAAAAAAGATTCCCCTCCGCTGTTGAAATAAAAAAAGCAAAACTGGCAACCGGTTTTGAAAATCTGGTTATTAATAACAACACAAAAACAATTTCTTTTAAAAAACCCGGAATGCGTCTTGATTTCGGTGGCATCGTAAAGGGTTATGCTGCACAAAAAGTGGTTGATTACCTTAAAAGCAAAAAGATAGTCATTGCTCTTGCTGATGCCGGCGGTGATATTGTGATGAGTGATGCTCCTCCGGGTAAAGAAGGTTGGAGCATCGGGATCAATTTACCAGAACAGGAAAATGAACTCTGGGATAAAAAACTGGAGCTGAAGAATTGTTCTGTCGCTACCTCAGGTGACGTTTATCAATTTACTCTTCATAATGGAAAAAAATATTCTCATATCATTGATCCACTCACCGGTTACGGTGTTACGTCGCAAAGAAATGTAACGGTAATTGCAAAAGACGGCGCTACTGCCGACTGGCTGGCTACCGCCTGTAGTATTTTATCCATTGAAAAAGCAATGGTCCTTGCCCGGAAAGAAAATGCAGCTTTACTGATCGCCACTTTGAAAGACGATAAAATTATTATTCATAAAACCGGGAACTTCGACAGCTATTTTCAACATAATTAAATATAAGTTCATCTTCAATGGACAACTTTAAAGACAATTCCCTTTTAGGGGATAGGGGCAGAACCATGAACTTTGTTAACTTGTCATTTATAATGCGGCCGGCAATTTTTATACTTCATATATGTTTTTGCAATACAATATTTGCACAATCTCGGGATACTTCTTTTTCTGCTTATGAACAAACCATTCCCGGTTCCTCTATAAAATTTAAAATGGTTCCCATAAAAAGCGGAAGTTTTTCCATGGGCAGCCCGTTGAGTGAAAAAGGAAGAGATATGGATGAAGGCCCCCAAAAAACTTTTTCTATTTCCCCATTCTGGATGGGTGCTTACGAAGTCACTTATGATGAGTACAATACTTTTTTTCAGGATGAAGCTTTTTCTCAAAACACAGATATGGATGCCGTAACAAGACCCAGTTCTCCTTATATTGATTTCACTCTGAGCATGGGAAAAGAAGGTGGTTATCCTGCCAACAGCATGCAGCAATATGGCGCATTAATGTATTGCCGGTGGTTGTATAAAAAAACAGGTGTCTTTTTCCGGTTACCTACCGAGGCAGAATGGGAATATGCCTGTCGGGCCGGCAGCAGCTCCACATATTTTTTTGGAAACAATGAAGAACAACTTGATCAGTATGCCTGGTATAGTAAGAACAGCGGTAATAAATATCATAGGGTGGGAGAACTGAAACCAAATGCCTGGGGTTTGTATGATATACTGGGTAATCTGGGCGAATGGACATTGGACCAGTATGAAGAAAATTATTTTCAGCAGATGAAAGATCTGTCAGCAGATCCTTTGGTACTACCAACAAAACGGCATCCAAGAACTGTGAAGGGCGGAACCTATAAAGATGATGCAAAAGAAGTACGGCCCGCCAATCGCCGGCCATCGGACCTGGTATGGAACCGCCGCGACCCGCAGATACCCAAAAGCAAATGGTGGAATGCTGATGCGCCGTTTATCGGTTTCCGCATCATCCGGCCTGTAAAACAGCCAACACCTGTTGAAGCAGAAAAATTTTTTGACCTTTACTTAATCAAATAAAAAAAACAATATGGAAAATAAAAACAGTTCCCGCCGCGATTTTGTAAAAACATCCGCCGTATTAACCGGTGGTATTGTGGGAATACCTTTGCTTTCAAAAGCAAATTTTTTCAGTGGCGCTGATGATACAATCAAAATTGCTTTAATAGGTTGCGGCGGCCGTGGTACCGGGGCAGCCATGCAGGCCTGTCTTACTAAACAAAATGTAAAGCTTGTGGCCATGGCAGATGCCTTTCGTGACAGAATTGATAATTGCTATAAAACTCTGACGAAAGATGATCTTTCTGACTGGTCAGGTGTAAGCGGCAATATCAAGAACAAGATTGATGTGCCCGAGGAAAGAAAATATACCGGCTTTGATGCTTATAAAAAAGCAATGGCACATGCCGATGTAGTGATATTAACTACCCCGCCCGGTTTTCGTCCCATTCATTTTGAAGAAGCCGTTAACCAGGGCAAACATATATTTATGGAAAAACCTGTAGCCACTTACCCCGCTGGTATAAAAAAAGTACTGGATGCTGCAGAAATTGCAAAGCAAAAAAAACTGAATGTAATAGTAGGTTTACAGCGTCATTATCAAAATTCCTATCGTGAGTTGTATGCAAAGAAAAACCTGATCGGCGACATCACATCAGCACAGGCATGGTGGAATAATGATGGCGTATGGGTAAACCCCAGAAAATATAATCAGACCGAAATGGAATACCAGATGCGCAACTGGTATTATTTTGTTTGGCTTTGTGGCGATCATATAAATGAACAGCATATCCATAATATTGATGTCATTAACTGGTTCAAAGGGAGCTATCCTGTAAAGGCACAAGGCATGGGTGGCCGACAGGTAAGAAAAGGAAAAGATCATGGTGAAATTTATGACCATCATTATGTGGAGTTTCAGTATGCCGATGGTTCAATATTGAACAGCCAGTGCCGCCATATTCCCGGCACCATGAGCAAGGTGGATGAACTGCTGATTGGAACAAAAGGAAAAATTTTCTGTGATGAAGCCAGCATCAGGGATCTGTCAGGAAAAGTTTTATTCCAGTTTGACAAACAAAAAGAAAATAATCCATACCAGTCAGAACATGATGAATTGTTTGCTGCCATAGCAAAAGGTGAATACAAATTTGCCGATGCAGAAAACGGTGCAAAAAGTACGATGACTGCAATTATGGGAAGAATGGCAACTTACTCTGGCCAGGTAATGGAATGGGATAAGCTTCTTGCTTCTGGCATCAGTTTTATGCCCAAAGAGTACGACTGGAATGCAATACCCCCCACCATTCCGGATGAAGATGGAAGATACCCGATACCGATGCCGGGCAAAACAAAATATTTTTAAATGAGCCCCATTCTTTTTGAAATAAAAAATTCTATCGGGATTATTACATTAAATCGTCCTGATAAACTAAACTCGTTCACTCGTGAAATGGCATTGCTGATGCAGGAAAAACTGGATGAATGCAAAAGCAAAGAAATAAGATGTGTTTACA
>Ga0255310_10000181_pt1 | contig 12878 bp, 13 predicted proteins | sample EtOH1_T0_E1_meta_FD_201359 | JGI IMG/M metagenome (GOLD analysis project Ga0255310, IMG submission 201359) | Sandy soil microbial communities from University of British Columbia, Vancouver, Canada - EtOH1_T0_E1 | ecosystem: Engineered > Artificial ecosystem > Sand microcosm > Unclassified ...
AATCGGATGCCGATCATAAAAATAGACGGTCTGTGCCGTGGCGTCGCCCATTCGCATTCTCCCAATTAAATGCAAAGCGGCTTAGTTTAGCGGGCCAGGTCAGCTGCCAGGAAGGGGGCGGAACGGGCCGGGATGTCCGCTTTGGGTCATTAGCAGACATTTGCAGTGCAAAAGGGCATGTCCGCTTTGCCTCCGTTAGCGACCGCGAAAGCGGATTCCCGCAAAAGGTCCTGTCTGCTTTACCCCCGAAAGCGGACATATGCGGTGCACTAGCGGATGTCCGCTTTGGGCCAATAGCGGACTTAAAGCAAAGGAGAAGAAAAACATGAGCGCGATAAAAATAAAATATGACAGACTTTATTCCGACTCCGATGGTAGGTCTTGTGTTGCAAAGGACTTAGAGATCGAGTTGCTAACTCGCGATTACGTTCATCCGGCTCCGCCGATTGGCGTCTCCGAGCTTAGACGGGTGTCAACTTTAGTTTTTTACTTATTACAGGCCGACTTCATCGGGGACTGGCACCCCAGCCCTAAGCGTCAATGGCTATTCTTCCTTCAAGGAGAAATGGAGTACGAAGCAGGGGACGGAACGAAATGGCGTGTGGGCCCGGGAAGCTACATGCTTACAGAGGACACGACCGGACAAGGCCACCGAAGTCGTGTCGTAAGCCAGAACCCCACGCTGATCGCGGCCATACAACTCGAATAGAGCACGCCATGTCCGCTTTACCCCCAAAAGCAGACATGTGCGGTGCAAGGTGAGATGTCCGCTTTGGGCTAATGGCGGACTCATGCAACGCAACAAAAGGATCGTTATTCGATCACCTCGTCGGCGGCGGTGAGCAGCGTCGGCGGCACGGTGAGGCCAAGCGTTTTGGCGGTCTTGAGATTGATAGCAAACTCGAACTTAGTCGGCTGCACGACCGGCAAGTCGGCGGGCTTCGCTCCCTTGAGAATCCGGCCCGCGTAAATTCCGGCTTGGTGATAACCCTCTGCGATGCTGGTTCCATAACTCGCCAAGCCGCCGGCCGCCACGTACTCGCGCAAAGTATACATGGCGGGCATGGCGTGCCGCGCTGCCAACGCGATGAATTGATCCCGCCAGGTGACAAAGATGGGGTCAGCGCCAATCAGCAGCGCTTGAATTCCTCGTCCAGCCAGACTGGCAAAGGCCGTTTCGATGCCACGTTCGCTGGAAATGCCTAGGATGACAACCTCGAGCCCGAGCACGCGCGCCGCATCCTCAACATACCGCGACTGCGCCTCAGCATCTGTGCGGACAGGGTTGACGAATACCCCGATCGCGCGCGCGGTGGGCACCAGCGCGCGCAAGAGCTCCAGCCGCTTCGGTTCCAACTCGGTGACGAACCCTCCCCACCCCGTCACGTTGCCGCCCGGGCGGTTGAGGCTGGCGACGAGACCAAGCTTTATCGGATCGGAGCTGGCGGTGAACACAATCGGAATAGTGGAGGTCGCAGCCTTTGCCGCCCGTGCAGAAACGGGGCCACCGCTCGCAACGATAACGGCAACCTGCCGGCGGACGAGATCGGCCGCCATCCCCGGCAGGCGGTCGTAGTGATTTTCTGCCCAGCGATATTCGATCGCCACATTGCGACCTTCGACATAGCCGCTTTCACTCAACCCTTCGCGGAATTCCGTCATGAATGACGCCCAAGTCGCGGGTGAAGCGCTGCTGAGGAACCCGATCACCGGCATCGCCGCCTGCTGCGCACGCGCCGCCAGCGGCCACGTAGCCGCACCGCCGAGTAATGCGATGAATTGGCGCCGTTGCATGTGCCCTCCGTGAGGACCACGCTTTGTGCAATTCCTAAAACCTAGCACTTTGCGACCGGGCGGCGAGTGAGAAATGACACACAACCGGCCTCAAGCGCCGATCAGCCCCGATGTCCGCTTTGGGTCATTAGCGGACATATGCAGTGCAAAAGGGCATGCCTGCTTTACCCCCAATAACGACCGCGAAAGCGGATTTCCGCAAAAGGTCATGTCCGCTTTAACTCCGAAAGCAGACATGTGCGGTGCAACTACGGATGTCAGCTATGGGCCAATACCGGAAGTCGCTTTCAGCACATCCAACCGATCGGGAGTTCGGTTAGCCACATAAAAGGGAATTACTGCGCCAGACCAGCCTTGCGGAGACCTTCGGTGAACTTGTCGGCGTCGGCCGAATCTCTAAACGGCAACCGACCGAAATGATCCACGTGAGAGTATCGTGGATTGACCTCCATAAGCTCGCGCCAACTTTGGCGCGCCTCGTCGAGGCGACCCAAATGACCTAAAGCTGATGCGAGCAACGCTCGCGACAAATCCGTTGTCGGAGTCATCGCAATGCGTTCCTTGAGTACCGCCGCCGCCACCTCGTAGTTGCCGGCCACGAGATAGGCGGTACCAAGGAAATGTCTGTGCTGCTGTTGAGCCGGATCAAGGCGGATCGCACGTTCGATATAGGGAATGCCTTTGGTTGGCTCTCCCGTATAGACGTACACAAGACCTCGAGCCAGGTGCGCAAGCCCATAGTTGGGATTGAGCGACAAGGCCCTATCGGCCTCATGGGCCCAGCGCACATAGTCTTTCTTCCACAGGCAAAGTATGGCGGCTACGTAGTGCACGAAGGGATCCTGGTCGCCTTTGGCGATCGCCTCGTCGATAAAGCGCTCCGCTTGATCCAACGACGTCTCGGGACTGTCGCTCCAGCGATTCTGAAAATCCAGGATGTATAACCAGCCAAGAGCTGCATACGGGCCAGCGTAGTTCGGATCGAGCTCTATAGCGCGCCGGAGGCACGTGTCCGCTTCGGCGAACATCTTGCGATCCCTTTTGTTCCCACTCACCAACTCGCGGCCTTTCAGGAAGAGATCGTGTGCATCCACATTCTTAGTGCCGCTGCTGGCGATCAATGCCTTTTTGCCATCGCTAAGCTTAATCTTCAGCGCGGAGATGATCTCCTGCGTGAGCTCGTCCTGCACAGCGAAGATGTCGGTGAGATCGCGATCGAAGCGGTCGGCCCAAATGTGCGCACCGTTCGTGCTGTCGATAAGCTGGCCGGTGACACGCACCCGATTGCCGGCCTTGCGCACGCTTCCTTCCAGTACGTAACGCACGCCGAGTTCGCGGCCGACCTGCTTCACATCGACCGGCTTGCCCTTATACGTAAAACTCGAATTCCTCGCGATGACGTACAGCTCCGATAGCTTGGAAAGATCTGTGATGATGTCTTCACTGATGCCATCGGAAAAATACTCCTGCTCGGGGTCTCCGCTCATATTTGTGAAGGCGAGAACGGCGATCGAAGGCTTATCCGGCACCACCCGCGGTGCCGAAGGCGTATTTTGTGCAGTCGACTCGCTGCCGACCCCCGGCTTCGTCGGCGCTGCGATACCGACCGCTAACGAATAGACTCGGATCGGCTCAGCAATGTTTTTGAGTTGGGTTTCGCCGATATCGCTCACAGACAGATTAAGCCGTGCCTTGACCTGTCGATAGGCATCTTCCGAGAGACATATTGCTCCGGGTTTCGCAATTCCTTCCAATCGCGCGGCGATATTGACGCCATCACCCATGAGGTCGCCGTCGCTCTCCTCGACAATATCGCCGAGGTGGATACCGATCCGAAATTCTATGCGTCGCTCAGGTGGTAAGCCCGCATTGCGCTCGACCATGCTGTCCTGTACCTCGATAGCGCAGCGAACGGCGTCAACGACGCTGCGGAACTCGACTAAAGCGCCATCGCCAGTACGTTTAACGATCCGTCCGTTGTGCACAGCGATTGTCGGATCGATCAGGTCGCTACGCAGCGCCCGAAGCCGCGCGAGGGTACGATCTTCGTCTGCTCCGGTGAGCCGACTGAACCCGACGACGTCGGCCGCCAGAATCGCCGCTATTTTACGTGTTTGAGCCATACATCGAACCGCGACTGCCCAACAAAACAATCGGCGACAGCGCATTTGTCAAGCCGGACTACTTGCGCCACCGATGTCCGCTTCGGGTCATAAGCGGACATATGCAGTGCAACAGCCGATGTCCGCTTTACTCTCAATAGCGACCGCAAAAGCGGACTCCCGCAAAGGGCCATGTCCGCTTTCCCCCCAAAAGCGGACATGTCCGGTGCAACAGCGCAACGCGTGTCTGCTAAGTGCCAATCGCGTCAGTTCCTTCCCCCCATCGCGACAAATCCGCTTGACCAAGCTCCAGCACTTCGGCGTTGCCGAAAGCCCTTGATTTCTGACGGTCACGGTTCCCTGATTTTCCAGTAGGAATCTTTTTGGGTAATTTTTCCGCCCCGAAACGTATAGAAATCGCAACCGTGCACTTCGACTCGCTGGCCTTTGGTGGTCGTGCCGCGAATAGTCCATTTCGAAATGCCAGTGTTGCCCGACACAAAATGTGAATCTTCCGAGTATTGTACGTCTGGGAGACTTGCAAACCGCGAGGCGAGCCCTTCCCGTACGGCTGCATGGCCAACATAGCGCTGGCCCCAAGGGTCGGGGCCGCGTGGCATTTCAAGAACGCAATCGTCATCGAAGTAGCTCATGATCCGATCAAGATCATGCGCATTGAAGGCATCAAAGACACCTTTCAACAGTTCCGAGATCGATTGCGAACGCATACTGACCTCCCGTGAGTTGGCCTATTAGGCGGCTCAGGACGGAATCTTACCGATTCGAATGATCATTCCGATAGAGGGACAAGCTCGAATTCGGATAGCTATTCGATGCCCGCTTTGGGTCAGAAGCAGACATGTGCAGCGCAAAAGGTCATGTCCGCTTTACCCCCAATAGCCTCCCGTGAAAAGTCATGTCCGCTTTGCCCCCGAAAGCGGACATGTGCGGTGCAACTAGCGATGTCGGCTACGGGCCAAAAGCGGACATCCTTTCTTATTCGATCACGGCGTCGGCGCGCTGCTGAAGACCCACAGGCACTTTAAGGCCTAGCGCCTTGGCCGTCTTGAGATTGATGACCAGCTCGAACTTGACCGGGGCCTGAACCGGAAGCTCCTTCGGGGTCGCACCTTTGAGGATTCGATCGGCATAGGTCGCCGCGCGCCGAAAATTATCGAGCACGTCATTTCCGTAGGACATCAGGCCGCCGTGTTCAGCGAAGAAACGAAACGGATAGACGGCCGGGAGGCGGTAGCGAGCAGCCAGCGATGTGATTTCTACCTCATGAGCGACCAAGAATGAATCGGTCAACACGACAAGTCCGCCATTGGGCGCGCGTGCCTGTGCTGCAATGGTGGATTCGAGCTCTGAGGTATCGTGAACGGGGGCCGCAATCATCTCCAACGCCAGCGACGCGGCGGCAGCCTTGAACGGAGTTAGGTAATATTCCGCATAGGGCGCAGTTGCCGGGTTGAACAACAAAGCGACCCGAGCAACGCTCGGCGCAATCTCCTTGAGCAGTTCCAACCATTTGCCTGCCATCGTTGGCTCGATATTCGTGAAACCGGTAACGTTGCCGCCCGGCCTCGCGAAACTCGCAACGAAACCGCTTCCGACCGGGTCGGAAACGACCACGAAAACGATTGGGATGGTAGGTGTTTGTTGCACCAAACTCGCCGTGGTGGGGGTGTTATGTGAAAGAATAAGATCAGGCTGCAGCGCGACAAGTTCCTTCGCGAATTCTTTCATCAGCGCTGTGTTGGACGCCGCCCAGCGAACGTCGATCCGGACGTTGCGGCCCTCCGCCCACCCGAGCGCGTGAAGCTCCTCGCGAAACGCCGCGACTCGGGCCTGCGCTTCTGCGTCGGTCTCGGCAAGCGACATCAATATGCCGATCCGGCGCATCCGTTCTGGCTGCTGCGCGCGCGCCGCGAGCGGCCATGCTGCTGTCACGCCACTGAGAAGCGTAATGAACTCGCGCCGCCGCATTTGCCCCGCTCCGTGCGGCCCAAGATGGGGCATCGTAGCGGTTCAACCGAGGCTCGTTAAGGGACCACACAATGTCCGCTTTGGGTCATTAGCGGACATATGCGCTGCAACACGCCATGTCCGCTTTACCCCCAATAGCGACCACAAAAGCGGACATCCTCAAACGGCCATGTCTGCTTTACCCCAAAAGCGGACATGTGCAGTGCAACTAGGGATGTCGGCTTTGGGCCAAAAGCGGACATACGAGCACCTCACCGGATTAGTCGCATTGCTGCGTTCATTCGAGCCCTTACCCAGCGAACAAGAAATCGTAGAGCGCCTTGGTTCTTGGCGTCATACTTTCGGGTTGCGGACGAAGAACATCGGCGTCGGCGGCCAGAACTTTGACATAGATTGCTTCGTAGACGCGCTTGATGACTCCTGGCGCCACCATTAGTCGGTCGGACGCAGGAACGATGCCGATTATCTGAAATCCCGCCTTCTCCAAAACCATCTGCATGTTGGGAATCGTAAATTCGGCGAGGGCGTAGATGACCTCCATCCCCATCGCCCGTCCCATTGCCTCCAGCAGCGCAGGCGCTATGTAGGCCAACTTCTCCCCTCGATATCGGGGCGCAATGGCTCCGATCCGCCCGTAGAGTGTCAGGGTGTCCTCAGATCGTTGCATCGAGAACATGGCAACTGGTTCTTGATCTTTCTTGATCAGAAATACGATGACATCCCTCTCGGGTTCACCCTTAATGAACACCTCGCGGCTGTAGAAGTCTTCCCGCTGATAGCAGCACTCGGCGCCAACGGTGACATCGGGAAACCAAACTTTAAAACAGCGGATGAGCTCGGGAATCTCTGAACGCTTCAACTGTTCAATCCGATAGCCATTAGGAATAGGCAACTTGCTCGACAGCTCATCGATTGCGATCCAGTTCATGACTGTCCTCCCACTCACAGAGCGTGGCGACTCTCGTCGTGATCAGCGTCTCGGATACGGTAGGCCCTCTAATTTACACAATTGAACCCTACGCTACCTGACGTTTTGCGTGAGCCGTTCATCATCAGCCCGGTCTGTACTATTATGCCGGTCGCAATAATCACAAAACCGCAACGGGAGGCATCCATGATCAGATTGGTTACACGTGGGCGGCTCACCCAAGACTATGCCAAGGGATTGATTGCTGCACCGGAGGACCGAGAACCTGCTGTCCGGAAGCTAGTCGAGGGAGCCGGCGGCAAACTTGTAAATTTCTACTTCACAACTGGCGATGCCGACTTCCTGCTCATCACAGAAACTAACGAGGCTGAGTCAGCTATCGCTGCGTTGCTGGCAGCAGCGGCGGTGGGCACTATTTCCGACGTAACGACTTCAAGAGCTTGGACTGGTGCCGAATTCAAAGCAGTCGCGGATAAAGCTTCCAAAGTAGCGAGCTTGTACAGGCCCCCTGGAAAAAACTAGTTACGAACCCCCGCAAGCGGACATCCGGTGCGATCCTTAGCGACCGCGAAAGCGGATATCCGCCCCACAAAAGGTCATGTCCGTTTTACCCCTGAAAGCGGACATGTGCGGTGCACTAGCTTATGTCTGCTTCGGGCCAAAAGCGGACATCACTAGCTCTATTCGATCACCTCATCGGCGCGACCGAGTAGCGAGAGCGGAATGGTGAGACCAAGCGTCTTGGCGATCTTGAGGTTGATGACCAGCTCAATTTTCACGGCCTGCTGGACTGGCAGATCGGCGGGATTGGCGCCGTTGAGAATCCTGCCAGCATAGACGCCGGCTTGGCGATATGCATCGGCAAAACTGGATCCGTAGCTCATTAGGCCGCCGGCCGTGGCGAACTCACGCAGCGGGTAAACCGCAGGCAGCGCGTGGCGCGCCGCAAGTGCGACGAGTTGACGTGGCCGGGTGATGAAGAACGGATCGATGTCAACGCAGAGCGCGCCGACTCCATTTTGAGCGAGCGTGGCGAAGGCTGTCTCAAAGTCGCTATCGGTGCGGGCTTGAACGACAAACAGTTTTCGTCCAACCGCATCCGCTGCTGCTTGCACATCTCTCGTGTCAGCCACGGCATTCGGATTGATCGGATTCACGAGGAAGCCAATCGAAGCTGCCTTGGGAACCGTCTCGTGCAGTACCTCGAATTGCTTAGGCAACAGACTATTGGCCAAGAAACTCACGCCGGTAACTTTCCCGCCGGGCCGGCTGAGGCTGGCGACAAATCCAACCTTGATGGGATCGGCGCCAATCACGAAGACGATCGGAACGGTTGTGCTCGCCGCCTTCGCGGCACGTGTCACAGGAGTGGCACCTGTAACGATCACAGCCGCCTTGCGTTGCATCAAATCGGCCACCAGCGCCGGCAGCCTATTGTAGTCGCCCTGCGCCCAACGGTATTCAATCGTCACGCGCTTGCCCTCGACATAGCCGGTCTCGCTCAGTCCTTCCCTGAACGCCGCTACGTAGGGCTCAAACCCCTCTTGATACCAGCCGTCCAAAAACCCGATCACCGGCAACGCCGGCTGCTGCGCACGCGCCGCGAGCGGCCACACGGCAGCCGCGCCAACAAGCGTGAGGAATGTGCGCCTTCTCACTCTCGACCCCCAGCGCTAACGAGAGGCATCGTATCTGCTTAGGCCAGCAAACTGGAAGGGATGATGTCCGCTTTGGGTCATAAGCAGACATGTGCGGCGCAATAAGCCATGTCCACTTTACCCCCAATAGCGACCGCGAAAGCGGACATGGGCGGCGGACGCGCCGTCCGGACCAAACACGCCCCTGCCGTGCCGTGGGGGGAGGTGGTCTGGACTGCGAACTGTACGCCCAAATACGCGGGATTACCCTGCACTACGAGTAGAGAATTTTGTTTGCTGTAGCACTCCCTCCGCCGACCTCTGTTCGTAGATGTTCGTGGGCGTCCAGAAACAGCAATAAAATCTGCCGTTTGCAGATTTGGAATCTTTACGCATCCGTCCAAAATCGCCAGAATCCTCCCCCGGACTTGTGGGTACGTTTGTGGGTAGGCGTTCGAATCCCGAATGAGTGCACTTGGCGGACGACTGACGGCAATTAAGGTCAAGCACGCGCGTAAGCATGCTCGCCGACGGCAACGGCCTCTATCTGTAGGTAACGCGCGCCAACGCACGGTCCTGGATCTTCCGCTACTACCGCAACAGCAAATCCCGCGAGATGGGCCTCGGCTCGCTGAACGCCGTCAGCTCGGCCGGAGCGCTTGAAAGCGGCGGAGTGCAGGCGGCTGCTCGCCCCGAGTAGCGGACTCTATAATGCCGGCCGGCGTGTCTGTAAGCGCAATTAATTAGAGGTTTTGGCGGTTATAGCGGAATAAAGGTACCTCCGGAATTTTGCCGGTATAAATCACAAACGAGCCGAACACGAAAACCATCACGATCGTTACATACGGCAGCGACAGCATCCACGGGGCCTTAACGCCGAGGACATGAGAACCCATTCCAACTACCCGAAGTAACGCCGCCCAGCCTACGATCTGGGCGATCAAGAGCATCCGGCCTTGTCGAGTCGTACGTGGAGCACTGAGGAAGGTGAGAGCGATAATCACCAAGGCAGGCGGATAAATTGGCGCGAGCAACCGATCGTGCAATTCTGCGCGAAACCGACCCGGCTGCTGAATATAGGAGGAATCCTTCGGATCGGGGAATATCAGTTGCCATAGGTACCGTTCGCGAATCGAATAGTTAACCGCTTGGAAAGCGTTCGCAAATTGCGAGAGGTCGAAAGCGTAGCGATCGAAAACTATTATCGCCGGATCGCCGCCGTCGGTCTGTTGGCGTTGTAAAATCCCATCTTGTAAATTCAGAAACGCGCGGTTGTCACTATCCAGCAACTCGCCGATCTCGGCGAAGATAGTGATGCGCTCCTTCGAATCACGTTGGTCGTCGATGAAAACTCCGAGCAGCTGACCATTAGTGCGACGTTCGCGAATAAACATTATTACGCCGCCGTGGATCGCGGTGAAGCGACCGGGCTGAACGACGGTGCCAACTATCTCCGCGCGCACTTTGGCCATCTGATCACGCAATACCCGCAGTCCCTTCGGTCCAAAATATGCGGCGATCGCGCACACCAGTAACGATACTACTAACGCAACCGACATGAAGGCACGGAACAAAAGCCAGGGCGACATTCCCGCCGCGTTCATAACGATTATTTCGGAATCGTTCGACAATTTGTTGAGCACGTGCACTACCGCGATTAGCAGCGCGAAGGGCGCAATTGTCATAATTAGAAACGGTATGAACAGACTAGTGATGCCGATGAACACAAGAATGGTCTGCCCTTGCGAAGTCACAAGGTCGAAGTCGCGCAGTGCCTGTACAATCCACATTAGGGTCGTACAAGTTATGAGCACGACCAAGAACGCACCAAAGGTGATGCGAAAAATGTATCGGCTAATCGACCCCATTCGCGGGTACTCCACTAGCTCTGCAGAACCTTAGAGGGCTTACTGCGCGGCAACGTAAAACAGATCGAAGCCACCGTGGTGATAAAGGCGGCTGACTCTGTGAGCCGGTTTGGAGACGATGGCTGTAGTTTTACTTGCTTCCGTGCTGATTGCACCATTTGCCGCGGCACTGGCGATGAATGCGTCGCCATAACGGGCAGGAATCGCAACATAGGCATCAATGTTGGCCACGCATCGGCGCGGATTCGTTGGCTCCATGACTGCCGCGATTATTTCCCACTCGCGCGGTTAGTTCAAGTTGAAGGGAGCGATAGACCGCGGCGCGATGAGGCTGCTCGCGCACCTTGGGGTGCTTCAAGGCGGATCGCGCCTCAATAGGTACCCGCACTGCCTCGGGGATTGCCACCGGGTGGCTCAGTAATGCCCCGGCATTGTCCGCGGTTTTTTGTTAGATGGCCGCGTCGCGAACGTCCGCTAAGCGGACAAACGACCGCCTGCCAAATATCGGCGCCGGCGAGTAGCGATTGTGGCACAGGGAGGTTGAGTGTCTTTGCGGTCTTGATGGCCACAAGGCGATGATCGCCGAGCGACGGAAGATCAGGCCGGCGGGCAGAAGGTGTGGTTATTCGGCGCCCTTCAGGGATTGTGATCTGAAAGAATGATCTTTCCTCGACGGCGCCATCCTTCGCGGTTGCACCAATCGACGAGCGTGGGGCTCAGCCGCATGAGCCACCACGTTATTTTCGCGAATGGGCCGACAACTACGAGTCCTTGGTTGCGGCGGATGGCCGTGAGCGCCGCTGCCGCTACAACCTCAGGGGTCGAGCACATGAGGGCCGGCGCCACTGGTGGCGGCTTGTGGGTTTCTGAATCCGCAACATTCTCAAGCATCGGCGTGCGGACAAAACCCGGGCAAAGTGCTGTCACACCGAAGTTTTCGCGATGGTACTCAGCGCGAAGCCCTAGGGTGAACCCGACAAGTCCGAATTTGCTCGCTTGGTAGATTGGCATTTTTTTGACCGGTACCAGGCCCACAAAACTGCAGACATTGAGAATATGGCCCTCATCGGCGCCCAGCAGCGTGTTGAGCATTTGGTGGATAATCTGCATCGGTGCCAGCAGATTGACAGCGATGGTTTGTCGCCACTTTTCGTCCGCAGTGTGATGAAACGCTCCGTAACTGAGCGCACCGGCACAATTAACGAGGATGTGCACGCGGTCCCATGTAGCGAGCACACGGCTGATTGTCGCTGTTATGTCCTCCGGAATCGTGAGGTCGCAGACCGCGGTGATGACCTTTACGTCGTGGTTCGCGGCCTCCCGCGCGACGCTCTTCATGCCGTCGGCATCTCTGTCGATCAGAAACAAGTCTGCCCCCGCCGCTGCGAGCGCAAGCGCGAGCGCTTTGCCGATGCCCGATGCCGCACCAGTGATTACGGCCTTTCGTCCACGTATGATCCGCATGCTCACAGCCCGAGATTTGTTCGCCTGCGCGATTGCAATTTCATCACGTCGATAAGCCTTTGCAGGGTCGCCAGCAAATCACGAGTGACATTATTGCAGATATTGGTTTGCTGGGGACAAACCCGCCATGCGTCAGCCTAATGACGACTTGGAGCATGCACTTTTCACAGCGCTGCGGTGCACAATGCACATTACAGACGTTTGTGGGTTCGGAAAAACGTTCGCTGGTTTCGCGTTTCCGCCGAACAAATTTTCTGAATTGCTATGGAAACTCAATCGGTTTGGTTCGTGAGATTAGAGAGCAGCAACTAATCGGTCTCGTTGCAATAACCGCTGCAAAGAATTGCCGCCCCGATCGAGGGGTGGAAGTTAGTTTTGACGCTGGTAGAAATTGCACGACATAAGATAATGACCTCGCGAATGAACCAGCTGCTTGCAAATGATCGCACACGAAGTGCCATGGAGCTTATGCTCGTCCTGGGGATGGCAGAGGTTTGGCTCTGGGAAACAAAGGGCCTTTATCGAGCGTTTGCGATACTGGCGATAGCCCTCATCGGATTAAACAACTACCTTAGGCATCCAGACGTTTGGAGAAGAACCCAACCTTCGTGGGGTGGGCTCTCAAGCTGGGTTATAATAATTACTATAACCTTCGCGCTTGGTGCGGGCGCTGTCATAAGCGGTGAATTCATTTATACTGAAGGCGAGCAATTGCGCCTCGGTAGACTAGAACGCGTCGTTGATCCGAAGTTTATCGCTACGAAGACGCTTGTGGTGACAGTTCAGCAACTCGCCTTGCACCGATTCCTTTTTCCATCATTTCTAGAGATTTTTCGTAGTCGCGCAGTCGCCCTTTGCGCGACTGCGCTCACCTTTGGCGCACTTCACCTGCCTAGCGTATTTCTAGTAAGCGCGACCATTCCTATGGCCGCTATTTGGATATATTTATTTGAGCGCACTCAAAGGTTAGCTCCTTTAATTTTCTGCCATTTGGTTTTGGTTGTCGTGGTATCTGCAGTTTTTCCCGAGCGGCTTACCTACAATCTTGGTGTAGGTCGGAATGCCCTGCCGGTTGCGCGGAGCTATGAACGCCTCG
>Ga0255310_10000182_pt1 | contig 12870 bp, 13 predicted proteins | sample EtOH1_T0_E1_meta_FD_201359 | JGI IMG/M metagenome (GOLD analysis project Ga0255310, IMG submission 201359) | Sandy soil microbial communities from University of British Columbia, Vancouver, Canada - EtOH1_T0_E1 | ecosystem: Engineered > Artificial ecosystem > Sand microcosm > Unclassified ...
GGTCTTGCAGACCCAGGGCGGCGCGCCTCCATCTTCTGCTCCAGCCGCCAAGCCTGTGGTTCCGAGCCAGGCGCTCGGTGCACGCGCGCAAGCGCCGCAGCCTACGCCATCGCACAACCCAATCTCCAACCCCTTTGCTGCCCTGCTCGGCAAGGCAAATGGCGCCGGCAAGCTTACCCCCGAGCAACGGGTAATTGTTGAGCGCGTCAACAACTATCTGTCCGGCGTGCAGACACTGACAGGAAATTTTGTGCAGGTCGGCCCCGACGGTAGCCGCACTCAAGGGGACTTCTACATCTACAAGCCGGGCCGGGTGCGCTTCGAGTACGATAGTCCGAGCCCGATTGAATTGATCGCTGACGGCTCATCGGTCGTCGTGCGCGACCGTCGTTTAGCAACCCAGGATGTCTATCCGCTGTCACAAACTCCGCTGCGTTTTCTTCTGGCGGAGCGTGTCGATCTGACCAAAGACACGAACCTGGTGTCCGTCTATGCCGACGACATCTTTGTTACCGTCGTTCTTGAGGAAAAAAACGGAATCGTTGGCACGAGCCGCCTAATGATCATGTTCAGCGCGAAGGACATGCAGCTCAAGCAGTGGACCGTAACCGATCCCCAAGGCTACGACACCACGGTCGCGGTCTATAATCTCGACACCAGCAAACGGCCCGATCCGGCATTGTTCAAGATCGACTACACGCGATACCACAATTGACGTCGACTGCTGGCTTGACGATACCCTCTATTGGCTCACGAAATTAAGGCGTGGATGACCGGGACAAGCCCGGCCATGACGTTGGAAAGTGCGCATCCCGCGTCATAGATTGCACGTCATGTCTCTCAAGATCACCACCTGGAACATCAATTCGGTACGACTCCGAATTGATCTGGTCGCGGGTTTTTTAAGAAGCGCACAGCCTGACATCCTGTGCCTGCAGGAGACGAAATGCCCCGACGACGCTTTCCCGCTTAAGCGTTTCAACCGGCTCGGATATGAGCACGCAGCTATCAGCGGGCAGAAGGGCTACCATGGCGTGGCAGTCCTCTCACGCGTTCCCTTTGAGAAGGTCGACGTACAAAGTTTCTGCGGGAAGGCCGACTGCCGGCATATATCGGTAGTTCTGGGCGAGCGCGCGAAGCTGACCGACCCGATCACTTTGCACAACTTTTACGTTCCGGCCGGCGGCGATGAGCCCGATGCTGCGACCAATCCGAAATTCCGCCACAAGCTGGACTTCCTCGATGAGATGCGTGCCCATGCCGAGCTGCGTCCGGAGAAGGCGCAACGCGCTATTCTCGTAGGCGACCTTAATGTGGCCCCCCTCGAGCACGATGTCTGGAGTCACAAGCAGATGATCAAGATCGTCTCGCACACACCGGTCGAGTGCGAAAAACTTGTCGCTGCACAAAAGTCAGGCGGCTGGATTGACAGCATGCGCATGCTGACGCCCGAGCCTGAAAAGCTGTACACGTGGTGGAGCTATCGCGCGATGGACAATTGGCGGGCGTCCGATCGTGGACGAAGGCTCGACCACGTGTGGACTTCGGATGCACTCGCCGACCGCGTTTCGGCCATCAAGATTGGCAAGAGCTACCGTGGCGCGAAGCGGCCGTCGGATCACGTGCCGGTAACGGCGACGATCGAACTCTGAAAGTTCTGAAATTGAGTTAGGTCTTGTCGCGCGCCTCGAGCGCACGCTTCACCCCAGCAAGTTCTCGCGACCAGGACTGCAGCCGCTCGATCATGCTTTCCCGCATTTTCTCCGCCGCGCCCGGATAGCCTTCCAGCATTTTGCGGAAAAGATTGCGCGAGATGCGAACGACAACTGTCGGCTCTTTTGCAATCGCCGTCGCCTGACAGACTGTGTTGGTGAGAAGCGCCAATTCGCCGATCAGTGTGCCGGGGCCAACTGTAACTTCTTTGCCTTCGGATAGCGTACCGGGCTCCAGCAGAAGCGAGCCTTCCTGAATGACATAGCCGCCATCTGCAAGCTCGCCGGCGTAAAACAGCACAGCGCCACTTTGCAGGTGTCGGGTTTCCGCGCCGATCGCAAGAATGCGCAAGGCCTGCCTGCCCAGCGCAGCCAAGGGCGGCACCTGCTCGAAGAAAGCAATGTCGTCTTCGAGGCCCATACGAATCTCTATTGTTGGCCTAAAATCACGGTACCAGCTTATAGCCACCAGCCTCTGTCACAAGAATAGCCGGCGCTGCGGCGTCTCTTTCGACCTTTTGGCGGAGACGGTAGATATGCGTTTCAAGCGTGTGGGTCGTGACGCCGGAATTGTAGCCCCATACTTCTTGCAGCAGGGTTTCGCGCGAAACCGGTTTCTGCCCGGCGCGATAGAGATAGCGCAAAATTGCTGTTTCCTTCTCAGTCAGGCGCACCTTGCTGCCCTTCGGGCTGAGCAGCAGCTTCGAGCTTGGTCGGAACGTATAGGGACCAATCGCGAAGACGGCATCCTCACTCGCCTCGTGCTGTCGAAGCTGCGCGCGTATACGCGCCAGCAGAACGGCAAAGCGGAACGGTTTTGTGATGTAGTCGTTGGCGCCGGATTCAAGGCCCAGAATGGTATCGGAATCGGTATCGTGACCGGTCAGCATAATAATCGGAGCCTTGAAACCGTTTTTACGAAGGATCCGTACAGCTTCGCGGCCGTCAACGTCGGGCAGGCCCACGTCCATGATCACCAGATCGACCTGGCCGTTTTTGGCCGCCTGCACGCCCTTGGTGCCGCTGTCGGCCGAAACTGCATCGAATTCCTCGTGCAACGCCAACTGCTCGACCAACGCGTCGCGCAGCTCGGCATCGTCGTCGACAATCAGAATTGTTCGTTTATTGGCCATCGCCCCATCGGGCCCCATTAAAAATCACGCGGGCATCTATGGATATTGTCGCGAAGTAGAGCATTCGGGGATAAAAGAGCAAGCGTGAACTGGTATTTAGGGCGGATCCGGCAAAAGCCAAGATAATGCCGACATTGCGAAAACGGTCTTTGTCCCGGATCACAGTGCGTCGCAAGCCGGGTGACTCGCGGCGCGGCTGGCTGACAGCGGGAACACTTGCGTTGCCAGTGGCATTGGGCCGGGGCGGTATCAAGGCAAATAAACGTGAAGGCGACGGTGGTACGCCACGCGGTGCATTCAGGCTCTCGCGATTGTGGTGGCGCGCAGACAGGCACCCGCGCCCGGTCACATCACTACCTGCGCAACGGATAAGCGCCGCCGATGGCTGGTGTGAAGATCCGCGTGATCGCTGATATAACCGGCCAATCAAGGTAGCGCCGCATGCTCAAGGCGATCGGCTGGCGCGTAAAGACAGGCTCTACGATTTTGTCGTCGAAATTGACCACAATACGCGTCCGCGTATCGCCGGCCGTGGCAGCGCTGTTTTCATTCATGCAGCGCGCGAAGGCTTCGCGCCGACCGCAGGCTGCGTTGCTCTTGAACTCAACATGCTGCGCCGTTTGTTGACGCGCCTCGGTCCGAGAACAAAAATCGTGGTCGAGTAAAAGTTCAGCCGGCCGATTTTGGGCGGGTCCCAAAAATTGCGGTGCCTACGCGCACGTGCGTGGCCCCGAGCGCAATGGCGGTGGAAAAATCGGCACTCATGCCCATGGACAGCAGGTTGAGGCCATTGCGGCGCGCGATTTTTGCAGTGAGCGCAAAATGCGGCCCCGGCGCTTCGTCCAACGGTGGAATGCACATTAAGCCGGAAATTTTTAACCCGTATTGGTCGCGGCATACCGCGAGAAACGCATCCGCATCCTGTGGCAACACGCCGGATTTTTGCGCTTCGGCTCCCGTGTTGATTTCAACAAATAAAGTCGGCTGACGTTTCTGCTTGCCGATTTCCTTTACCAGGGCTTCGCACAAGCTTGTGCGATCGACGGAATGGATAGCGTCGAACAGGCTGACAGCCTCTTTTGCCTTGTTCGATTGCAGCGGTCCGATCAAGTGCAGTTCAAGGCCGTCGTGTTTTTCGAGCAGTTGCGGCCATTTTGCTTTGGCCTCCTGCACGCGGTTTTCTCCGAACACACGCTGACCTTCCGCAATGACCGGCTCGATAAAGTCCGCAGTGAACGTTTTGGAAACCGCAATCAACGTCACTTCCGAAGGATCACGATTGGCATCGCGACAGGCGCGTGCAATTTCCGTTCTGACGTGCTTCAGGCCAGTCAGGGCGACAGCGGTCATGCGCCGCCTATATCGCACCAGGACGCGAACCGCCACCTTAAATGAAGGGGCGCGGCACGTTCTGATTGACGCCGCTGCCAGCGATCTTCACGAGAGCCGTACGATCGAGCACCTCGAATACACGATCTTTCCAGCGAACCGCCTGCGTCAAAAAGAGCCGCTTGAGTGTCTTGTTCGTGTGCACGAGCGACATCCCCAGCGTGTCGGCTACGTGCTGCTGGGTGAATGGAAACTGGATGCTCGCATCCTTAACCAGGCCCGCTTCCTCAGCGCGAGAGAAGAGGTGCAAGAGCAGGAACGCGGTCCGTTCAAGCGCGGTGCGTCGGCCAAGACTGACGAGATGCTCGTCGATGAGCTGCTCTTCGCGCGCCGCGAGCCAGGTGATATCAAACGCCAAAGATGGCAGACGACTGTAAAGATCCCAGAGTTTTGACCGTGGAAAAACGCACAAGACTAAAGGCGTGAGTGCTTCAACAGAATGCTGCATTTCGCGCATCAAGGTGCCTTGCAGGCCGACCATGTCGGCAGGAAGCGCGTAATTCAATATCTGGCGGCGGCCGTCATCGAGCACCTTGTAACGAAAAGCCCACCCTCTAAGGACGGTGTACAGATGATCGCTGCGCGCACCTTCGCGGAGAAAGCTTATGCCAGGCTCGACACTCAATTCATCGACCTTGAACGTTTTCACGAATTGCAGCTCTTCGGCCGTGAATTCGCGCAAGCTCGAACGTTTTCGCAATGGACATAGTTCGCAGGGCGTGAATCGGCCGTTCGGCCTTGCGTTTCCAAGTATCATGAACGCTCGCAAACAGGCTTAAAAGAAACGCCCGCGCGCAAAGTGAGTGAAACGGCGTTTCAACTGTCCAACCATGAAATTTCAGGGTCTATGTCTTTTTTAAATGCCGCCCAACTAAATTCGTAGGACAAGGAAAAGTTCCATCTGGAGTGATGCCCCTTGCCTATGTCGGATAGCTTGCTTAGCGGCAAGCGCTGCTTCGTGCTGGACGACGAATTTCTGATCGCCCTCGACATTCAGCAAATCCTTGAACGCGCCGGCGCGGCGCACGTGGCAAGCGTTGCGTCCGCAGCCGAAGCTGTCGCGTTGCTCGGCCGCGAGCCGAAATTCGACGTTGCAGTGCTGGATGTGAAGTTGGGTGATCTGGAGCGCAGCAGCCTCGACGTTGCGGCCTTGCTTCAGACGCAAGGCACGCCGTTTGTATTTCTGACCGGCATGCGCGTTGACGATGTACACGCGAAAATATTTCCGAACGCACCGGTCATTGAGAAGCCTTACGACGCGGCCGGTTTGCTGCGTGCCGTAGAGCACGCACTTGTACAAGACTAGGCTTTCGTCACGGAGTGGCCAAACGACGCCACCCGCCCAGGCAACGGCCGGTTACTCCCCGTTTTTGTGATGCATAGAGGGGCAACGGTTGACCCGTCGACCTCTTTCGTGTCTGTTCCGCGCGCCATAAAAAGACGCGCAAATGACCGCCGATTCGAGCAAAAACGAGCGCTATAACGCCCGCGAGGCCGAGGGCCGTTGGCAAAAAGTCTGGGCCGAACGCAGCATTTTCGCGACGAAGAACGACGATCCGCGACCGAAATACTACGTCCTGGAGATGTTCCCGTACCCATCGGGGCGCATCCACATGGGGCATGTCCGCAACTACACGATGGGCGACGTGGTGGCACGCTTCAAGCGCGCCATGGGCAATGCGGTGCTGCACCCGATGGGGTGGGATGCCTTCGGCATGCCGGCGGAGAACGCTGCCATCGACCGCAAGGTGCATCCGAAGTCCTGGACCTACGACAATATCGCCGCGATGAAGAAGCAGCTCCAGTCGATGGGGCTCTCGCTGGACTGGGCGCGTGAGATTGCGACCTGCGATCCGGCCTATTACAGGCATCAGCAGAAGATGTTTCTCGACTTCCTCAAGGCGGGACTGGTCGAGCGCAAGCAGTCGAAGGTGAACTGGGATCCGGTCGACCAGACCGTGCTTGCCAACGAGCAGGTCATCGACGGCCGCGGCTGGCGCTCGGGCGCATTGGTCGAGCAGCGTGAGCTTACGCAATGGTTCTTCAAGATCAGCGATTACTCGGAAGACCTGCTCAAGGCGCTCGACACACTCGACCGATGGCCGGACAAAGTGCGGCTGATGCAGAAGAACTGGATCGGGCGCTCGGAAGGGTTGCTGGTTCGCTTCATGCTGGACATTGCGACCACGCCGAACAAGGAAAACGAGCTGGAGATCTTCACTACGCGTCACGACACATTGTTCGGCGCCAAATTCATGGCGATCTCGCCCGATCATCCGCTTGCGCAGGCCGCGGCGAAGAAGAGCGCGAAGCTTGCCGCCTTCATCGAAGAGTGCAAGAAGATCGGCACCTCGCAGGCCGCGATCGACACCGCCGAGAAGCTCGGCTTCGATACCGGCATGAAGGCGTTGCATCCCTTCGATGCAACCTGGAAGCTCCCGGTCTACGTCGCAAATTTCGTGCTGATGGACTACGGGACAGGCGCGCTGTTTGGCTGTCCGGCGCACGATGCACGAGACCTCGAGTTTGCCAACAAATACGGTCTGGGCAATACACCGGTGGTCTGTCCGCCAAGCCAGAACCCCAAGACCTTCGTCATTACCGATGTGCCTTACGATGGCGACGGTACGATGATTAATTCGCGCTTCCTCGACGGCATGAGCAGCGAGGAAGCGAAAGAAGAAGTCGCCAAGCGTCTGGAAAGGGAAACGCGGGGAAATCGTCCGATCGCGCAACGGCAGGTGAATTACCGCCTGCGTGACTGGGGCATCTCCCGCCAGCGCTATTGGGGTTGCCCGATTCCGATCATCCACTGCGAGAAATGCGGCGTGGTGCCTGTGCCGGAAAGGGATCTGCCGGTCACCTTGCCGGAGGATGTCACCTTCGACAAACCTGGAAACCCGCTCGACCGTCACCCCAGCTGGAAAAACGTCAAGTGTCCGAAATGCGCGGGGGCGGCACGACGGGAAACCGACACGATGGACACGTTTGTCGATTCATCCTGGTACTTCGCGCGTTTTACCGATCCCTGGATCACGACGTCGCCCACCCAACGCAAGACTGTCGACGAATGGCTTCCTGTCGATCAATACATCGGCGGCATCGAGCACGCCATTTTGCATCTGCTTTACTCGCGATTCTTCACGCGCGCGATGCGTAAATGCGGCCTGGTGGGGATGGACGAGCCTTTCGCCGGATTGTTCACGCAAGGCATGGTCGTGCACGAGACCTACCGCGCGAGGAACGGCGAGTGGATCGAGCCCGCAAATGTAAAGATAGAAGGCATCGGGGATGCGCGGCGGGCAATCGTTGCCGCGACCGGCGAGCCTGTTGAGATCGGCTCCATCGAGAAGATGTCGAAATCGAAGAGGAATACGGTCGACCCTGACGATATTATCGCCGCATACGGCGCGGACACGGCGCGATGGTTCATGCTTTCGGATTCGCCGCCCGACCGTGACGTGATCTGGACTGAAGAAGGCGTGCAGGGTGCCTGGCGTTTTGTGCAACGCCTATGGCGGCTCGTCGGCGAAATTGCCAATATTCAGGCGCCGGCGGCGCGACCGCAAAAATTTGGCGAGCCCGCGATAAAAGTGCGCAAGGCCGCCCATCGTGCACTTGCTCACGTCTCCGAAGACATCGACAAATTGCGTTTCAACCGCTGCGTCGCCCATATCTACGAGTTTGCCAATGCCCTCGGCGACGCAATCGGCAACGTCGAAAAGGCGCCAGATGACGGGCTTAGTTGGTCACTGCGTGAAGCCGGCGATATTCTAGTCCAGCTGTTTCACCCAATGATGCCGCATCTTGCCGAGGAATGCTGGGCGGCGCTCGGCCACAAGACGCTGGTTGCGAGTGAAGATTGGCCAAAGGTCGAGTCCCAATTGCTGATTGAGGACACCATCACGCTCCCGATCCAGATAAACGGCAAAAAACGGGCCGAAGTGACCATCAATCGCAAGGCGACGAATGGAGAGATAGAGGCTGCCGTTCTCGCCCTCGATGCGGTAAAAAAGGCCCTGGGGGGCCAAAGCCCGAAAAAGGTCATTGTCGTCCCGCAAAGGATTGTCAATGTCGTCGTCTGATACCAGGCGTCTCGCCAGGATATTTGTCGCTCTGGTCCTCGCCGGCCTGACAGCCGGATGTTTTCAGCCGCTTTACGCCGAGCGGCCCACTTCCACTGGCACCACCGGCGTTGCGGCCCGGCTGAGCAGCGTCGACGTCGCTTCAATCGACGCACCGAGCGGCAGCCGCCTTGCCCGTGTCAGCTCGGGTGTGCGCAGTGAATTGATTTACGATCTCACCGGCGGCGCAGGCGGTGCTTCGCCACTCTATCGCTTGAATGTGCGCCTGAGCGCAACACAGCTCCAGATCATCGTCGACATCAATACAGGGCGGCCCGACGTCAACAATTATGGCATCGATGCGACCTATACCTTGACCGAGATTGCGACCGGTAAATCGGTCGTCAAGGGTCAAACCTTCGCCCGCGTGTCCTATAATATCCCTGGCCAGGAGCAGCGGTTCGCGGGCGAGCGTGGGCTGCGTGACGCGGAAGATCGCGCCGCCAAGGAAATTGCCGAGAACATCCGGAACCGGCTGGCCTCGCATTTTGCAGCCGGCACCTGATGATGAACTTTTGGCGCCGGCCGGCCACGCGATGACGAGCAAATGACTGCAATCAAAGCCGCCGACATCGACCGCTTCATCGCCAAACCAGACAGCAATCAATCGATCGTGCTTGTGTTCGGGCCTGATGCGGGCCTAGTGCGAGAACGCGTGGACGCCCTCGTGCGGGCGTCAGTCGATGATCCCAGTGATCCTTTCACATTCGTACGCATCGATGGCGACGAGCTTGCCGGCAATCCCTCACGTTTGGTTGAGGAGGCTCACACGGTCCCGTTGTTCGGGGGCCGCCGCGCGGTACTGGTTAAGGCCGGATCAAGAAACATCGCGCCCGCGGTCGAAACTGTCGTCGCGGCGCCGTCGACCGAATGCCGCATAATAATCGAGGCAGGAAATCTCGGAAAAAGCGCGCCATTGCGTGCGCTTTGTGAAAAGGCAAAGTCGGCCGCAGCCCTCCCCTGCTACGCGGACAATGAACGTGCCTTGATTCAACTTATCGATGACGAATTGCGCACCGCTGGCCTGACGATTGAAGGCAATGCTCGTAAGGCCTTGATCGAGCTTTTGGGTAGTGACCGACTTTCATCGCGCAACGAAATCCGCAAACTGACGCTTTACGCACGCGGAAAGCCAAGCATCGAGCTCGCCGATGTCACTGCGGCGGTTGCCGATGCTTCGGAAATTGCACTCGATGGCGTCGTCGATGCTGCTTTTGCCGGTCGCACCGGAGAGGTCGATAATGAATTCTCCAAAGCACGCGCCGGCGGCTCTTCCCCGGCTGCGATCATTTCGGCTGCGATTCGGCAGGTTGCAAGCCTGCACAAAATGATGTTGGCCATCGAAGGTGGCGATACCATCGAGTTCGCAATGAAGCGTGCCGCGCCGCCCGTGCATTTCACGCGTGAACCAAAAGTGGGCGAGGCATTGCGCGCATGGACGCTGCCGCGGTTACTGCGTGCCATGGATCAACTGGCCGAAGCTTCCCTGGATATTCGGCGCAATGCACCCTTGGCGGATGCAATCGCGCAACGAACGCTGCTCTCACTTGCGATGAACGCCCGTAAAAGGGCCTAAATTCAGCGGTGCCGCAGAGCCCCCTGCTTAAATCGCATTACTTCCGAAACGCCAATGTGAATTGTCGTCTTTAGAACTGATCAAGGCTTTTGCATTAAATTTTCAAGGGCGATCTGCTCCCAATTTAGCAAGCGGCATCGGAATTGCAGACCTTCCAGGCCCAGCGAACTATCGCCCGTTCGAACGAGCCTCGCTCGCAATTCTGGCACGTGGCAATCGTCACCTCGTTCTTCGTCATCGTTCTCGGCGCAAGCCTGTTTCTCGGCACCGTAATGGTGATCGGCACGTTTCACGGCGTCGATCCCGCAAACGAACTAACGGCCAATGGGCGGGCCGGGCGGATTGCCCGCACTTTGCAGGACGGCACGCTGTGCCACTACATGATTTTCGACAACAAGACCGCACAAACGGTCGAAGACCGCATAGGTCGCTGTGATGAGAACAAACCTAAGCCGAAACAGGAAAAACCTGCGACGTTCACATGGGGCAGATAATCGCCGCTGCCCTATAGATTGAGTTGATAACTGTGCGGCACCCAGCGATAGCCGCCCTGCCCTTTTTCCACAAAGCCAATGCCAGGAAAGGGCATGTGAAAGCCTGCGACAAACAACTTTTCGGCTGTAAGCATGTCGAGCATTCGCTTACGAGTGGCGACAGCCTTGTCCTTGTCGTCATCCATCTCGAAATGCCACTTCGGTCGCTGCACGGCCATTACGTACTGCGTGAACGTGTCGGCGGTGAGCATGATCCGCTTGCCGTTACTTTCGATATGGAAAGCAAGCAATCCAGGAGAATGACCCGCGGCATCGACTGCCGTAATGCCGGAGACAACTTCGTCGCCCGGCTTGATGAAGGTCGACCGGTCGGCCAAAGGCAGACATATCTTTACATATAGCTCTCGATTGAATTTCCGCGCTTCCCGTACGTTTTCGCCGCGTTTCCGAAATCGAAATCCGCGGCGCCAAAGACATAGCGGGCTTTCGGAAATACCGGTTTGCCTCCCTCTGTCAGCCCACCGATGTGGTCGGGATGGCCATGGGTAAGGACAATCACATCGATGTCTTCTGGCTTGTAGCCAGCAGCCGCCAGCCGCTCCACGGTTTGTCCTGGCGGCAGCCGCTTGCTGAGCTGCTCGTATTCGCGTGGCAGCGCACCATTACCCGTGTCGAACAGGATGAGCTCCTGTCCTGTATTAACGATTGTCGGAATGTTCGGATGCTCAAATCGCTGGGTGTCGATATTGTTCGCGCGCGCCAGGGCATGCACGTCATCTACCGAGGCGTTGGCTCCATAGTGGGGATGCAACCCATCACGGATGGCCTTCGCGTCCAAAACCGTGGCGACTTCGAAGTCGCCGAGCTTGAAGCGATAAATTGCCGGCTGCAGTTCGCCTCTTAGTGATGCTGCCACCTTGGATGCCCCCCTTTACATTGCTGTGCGCTGCAGTCGCCAGCACGCGCGGCTATTGAACATTTTCGTTCAATTTGTCCGATTGCGTTGACGCTCGATGCATTATTTGAAGCAAAAGCGCAAGTTCCTTCTCGCCCGAACCACGTTTCAATGAAACGACGCAGATCGTCAACCTTCACGCATACGCGCCGACGAAACGGTGACTTTTGCGGTCGGCAAGCCGTTCTGAAATCTCCCCCGTTTGCGAAGCTGGAAATGCGATGCGGCGCATTTACTTAAAACTCTAAGAGCAATTTCGCGAAGCATTTTACGCGCGTTTTATAAGCCATCGGTACAGCATTACGTCGAAAGTTATTCAACTGCCGACGGTGTTGATGGCCCCGCCAGCGTTGTTTCTCCCGCTCAATGCAATCCGAAAATTGCTTTCCGCAAAGCACGGAGAAGCGCTGATCGTACCGTTGCTTGCCGCCGCGTTGCTGTTCGCGATGGTTTGGGACGATCTCGAAGCCGGTTTCTCAGCAGCGATAGCTTCGATGCAGACGGAGGCCAATGTCGGATCCGTCGTATTGTCATTTACACATGCCGGATCTTCGGCGGCTGGCGATTCCGAACTGGTTTTTCTGGTCGATTTCGATGCAAGTCGCGAGACGTGCGAATTGGAAGGCGCGGCGGCATTGTCTCCTTTCAATCTTGCAGCGATAAGCGACACTGCAACGACCGGTCTTGTTCCGCTGCAGGCGGATCCCGCCGCACATCAGTCGGCAGACCTCATTTTTGCGAAGCTCGGTAGCAACGGCACAAACGTCGTTTCTTATACGCGTATGGAGATGGTGTCGAAATTCTCGGCAGCATATCGGTCAATTCTGAAATTGGCGGCCATGGTGGGCTTGCCGCGCATCCAGGAAGAAGCCGTCCTTTCCCGCACGACAATTGTTGGCACGATTTCAACCTACAATCCTTATCGGGACGGCAAGGAGGAAGGTAGCGCCCAGACAGCTTCGGGCGAGTTGTACGATCCCTCAGCATGGACCGCTGCAATCCAAACCGGGCTACGAAATCAATTTGGCGGCGTGCGCTATGGCAGGCTCTACCAGCCGACCTACGCTCTCGTTGCGAGCGGTGAAAAACGATTGATTGTTAAGATCAACGACGTTGGTCCGCTAAAAGCAGGCCGCGTGCTCGATCTCAATGAGCGCAGTATGCGCTATTTTGATCCGTTCCTCGTGCAAGGTCTCATTCAGGATGTGAAGATCACATTATTGCCTGGCGAAGACTGGCCGACCGGCCCAGTTGGCGAGGCCTATGCAATTGATTTCGACGCCGCAAGGCGGCAGCGCCCTGATGGGTTCGCCAATGAGGAGGGGGAACTCGCCAATATGCGCGCCAGGCTTGATCATATGACAGAGCCCGACATGAAGGCAGATGCCCGCGTCGAAGTAAGGCTGAGTGGCGGTTAAAGCCCTAACCGCCCAGCTTCTTTAGGACCGCATCGAGCTGTTCCAAATTGCGGTACTTGATGCGCAATG
>Ga0255310_10000184_pt1 | contig 12853 bp, 10 predicted proteins | sample EtOH1_T0_E1_meta_FD_201359 | JGI IMG/M metagenome (GOLD analysis project Ga0255310, IMG submission 201359) | Sandy soil microbial communities from University of British Columbia, Vancouver, Canada - EtOH1_T0_E1 | ecosystem: Engineered > Artificial ecosystem > Sand microcosm > Unclassified ...
GCGCCGAATGCCGCGTCAGGTCCCACGCGCCGTCGGCGATCTCGTCGCCGATGTGGACCAGCTCGCTCGACGGGAACCAGCGCGAGAGCTCGGCCGCGCCGATTTCGCTCAGCTCGATTTCGGCGCCGCCGAGCACATAGGGGTAGGGGATTTCGCTGGCCGAGCGTCCGACCGAGATGCTGACTCCATAGTCGCGCACGAGATGCTCGAGCTGGACCCGGAGATATTCGCGCATCAGCGCCGGCCGGGCGATGCTTGTTGCGTAGGTGCCGGGCTGGTTGAGTCGGGCGAACGCTCGCGCCGGAGTCGGTGGTTCGGCACCGGGCTCGTAGCCGATGACCAGCTCGGGGTAGGCGAAGCAGCCCTCGGCGCGCGCCGCCGGGTCGGGGCGCGTGCCATTGCTGATGTATGCGGCCAGCGCCTCGCGCAGGGCGGCCGTGGAGGAATCGTAGATTTCGCAAAGCTGGTCGAGGATCGCGGGAATGTCGTCGGAGCGCGTCATTAGCTTACGTAGGCGACCGAAGCGCTACAGGACAAGCCCCTACACCCGTAACGCCGCAGCTGCCTCCGCTTCCCGTTTCAGGTTCCGCGCGAGCTGCGCCTGGCCGTTGAGATATTGCGGCGGGACGTGGATGTCGCGGTAGTCGAGCGCGGCGGCGGCGCGCAGCGTCCACATCGGGTCGATCAGATGCGGCCGGCCCAATGCGACCAGGTCGGCGCGTCCGGCGGCGAGGATCGAATTGGCGTGGTCGGGCTCGTAGATGTTGCCGACCGCCATGGTCGCGACCCGCGCCTCGTTGCGCAATTTGTCGGAAAACGGCGTCTGGAACATGCGGCCGTAGACCGGTTGCGCTTCGGTCGAGGTCTGCCCCGCCGAGACGTCGATCAGGTCGGCGCCTTCGCGCGCGAACGCCTCGGCGATGGCGACCGCGTCGGCCGGCGTGATGCCGTCGTCGCCGGCCCAGTCGTTGGCCGAGATGCGCACCGACATCGGCATGTGCGGCGGCAGCGCGGCGCGCATCGCCGCGAACACTTCCAGCGGATAACGCAGCCGGTTGTCGAGGCTGCCGCCAAAGTCGTCGCTGCGACGGTTCTGCAGCGGGGTAATGAAGCTCGACAGCAGATAGCCGTGGGCGGCGTGGAGCTCGACCATGTCAAACCCGGCTTCGACTCCCATTTGGACAGCGGCGACGAATTGCTCGCGCACCGCATCCATGTCGGCGCGGGTCATCGCCCGCGGGTGCTGGTTGACCGGCGACCATGGCACGTCGGACGCAGCCATCACCGGCCAGTTGCCGTCGTCGAGCGGCACGTCATTGCCTTCCCAGCCCAATTTGGTCGAACCCTTGCCGCCCGAATGGCCGAGCTGGAGGCAGATTTTGGCCTTGCTGTTGGCGTGGACGAAGTCGGTGATCCGTCGCCACGCGGCGACATGCTCGGGCGCCCACATGCCGGTGCAGCCGGGGCTGATCCGCCCTTCCGGCGAGACGCAGGTCATTTCGGTGAAGATCAGCCCGGCACCGCCCAGTGCCCGCTCGCCCAAATGGACGAAGTGGAAGTCGTTGGGCGTGCCGTCGACCGCCGAATACATCGCCATCGGCGACACGGTGATGCGGTTCTCGACTTTCATCTCGCGCAATTTGAACGGCGCGAACATCGGCGCCGCGGTCTTGTCCGGCACGCCGGCGCGCTCCCAGAACCAGCGCTCGACGCTCTCCAGCCAGTCCTTGTCGCGCAGCCGCAGATTCTCGTGGCTGATGCGCTGGCTGCGGGTGAGCAGCGAGTATGCGAACTGCAGCGGCTCGAAATGCAGGTAACGGTCGAGCGTCTCGAACCATTCGGTCGAGTTTCGGGCGCTGTTCTGTAGCTTGAGGACTTCGAGACTCCGTTCCGCCTGGTATTCGAACAACGCCGCGTCGAGCTCCAGTGCCGGCCGGTTGAGCACCTCGGCGAGCTTGATCGCGTCCTCGAGCGCCAGCTTGGTCCCCGACCCGATCGAGAAATGCGCGGTGTGCGCGGCGTCACCCAAAAGGATGAAACGCTCGTGCGCCCATCGCTCGCATTTGATGCGGCGGAAGTTGAGCCACATCTCGGGCCCGCGCAGGTGGGCGGCGTTCGACAGCAAGGGGCGCCCGTCGAGATATTTGGCGAACAGGCTTTCACACCGCGCGATCGCCTCGGCCTGGTCGAGCTGGTCGAAACCCAGGCCGCGCCAGGTCGCTTCCGAGCATTCGACGATGAACGTCGAGCAGTCGGGCGCGAACCGGTAGGCATGCGCCCAGATCCACCCGGCCTCGGTCTCCTCGAACGCGAAGGTGAAGGCGTCGAACACTTTCGACGTGCCGAGCCAGACGAACTTGTTGGCGCGCTGGTCGACGTCGACTCCGAACGCGTCGGCGAAGCGATCGCGGACGCGGGAGTTGCTGCCGTCCGAAGCGATTACCAAGTCGTAATCGCCCCACGTGGGATCGTCGGGGTCGCGCTCGCTTTCGAAATTGAGCTCGACGCCCAACTCGGCCGCGCGCTGCTGCAGGATCTCGAGCAGCCGCTTGCGGCCGATGCCGATGAAGCCGTGGCCCGACGAGCGGATGCATTCGCCGCGGATATGGACGTCGATGTCGTCCCAATGCGCGAACTCTGCAGCAATGACCCCCGCCGACACCGGGTCGTTGGCCATGAGATTCTCGACCGTCTGGTCGGAGAACACCACGCCCCAGCCGAACGTCACGCCGCGCGGGTTGCGCTCGAACACATGGATCTCGTGCGCCGGCTCGCGCAGCTTCATCGAGATGGCGAAGTAGAGGCCGGCCGGGCCGGCACCGATGCAGGCGATCTTCATGCCAGCGCCTCTACGCCCTCGATGAAGGTTTCGACCACCGCGTTGAATTCATCGGGCCTCTCGATGTTCGTCAGATGACCTGATCCGGCAAGAATCTGCAGCCGCGCGCCGGGGATCGCGTTGGCGAGCTCCTCGGAGAGTGCGGGCGGGGTGATGGTGTCGTGGTCGCCGACCAGCACCAGGGTCGGGACGGCAATCTTCGCTACGCGGTCGCTCTGGTCGGCGAGCCACACCGCCTCGGTGCCGATGCGGAACGCGTCGGGATCGATCCGCGCCATGGTCCGGCAGACTTCATCGGCAATCGCTTCCGATACGCCGGGGGCAAGAATCGCGGGCGTGCGCTGTTCGGCGAGCTGCTTCATCGTCAGCGTCCGGCTGGCACTGGTCGCGCGCTGATGGATCGCCGGTCCGTCGGGATGGGCGGCGAAGGTGTCTGCGAGGATCAGCGACACGGCTCGTCCCGGCGCCGCGTGGTTCATCGCGATCGCGATCACGCCGCCGAGCGACAATCCGCAGACATGCGCGTGGCCGATGCCCAGCGCGTCCATCGCGCCAAGGATCGCGGCGGCGAAATCGTCCCGCGTCGTGCCGGCCGCGACCGGGTCGCTTTCGCCATAGCCCGGGTAATCGAACGCGACGGCGCGGCGCGAACGCCCGAAATGCGCCAGCTGCGGCGCCCACACCGTCTTGTCGGAGCCGACGCCGTGCAGGAACAGGATCGGCACCGCATCGCCGGTCCCGGCCTCGTCGACGCCGATCGCCGTGCGGCCCGTCGTGATCACCCGCCCCATCGCGCCATGATGGCGTTGGCGGGCGGCTTTGCAAGCGCTACGCAAGGACGATGACGCGCATGACGGTCAATGGCGAACCGATCCATTACCTGCTCGACCCGCAGACGCCTTTGCTGTGGGCGCTGCGCGACGCGTCGAACCTGACCGGCACCAAGCACGGCTGCGACAGCGGCGACTGCGGCGCGTGCACGGTGATGGTCGACGGCCGCGCGGTCTTGAGCTGCGGCGTCAGCATCGCCGCGCTCGAAGGATCGGACGTCGTCACCATCGAGGGCCTGTCCGCCAACCGCGCGCATCCGGTGCAACAGGCGTGGGCGGCCGAGCAGGTCAGCCAGTGCGGCTATTGCGAGCCGGGGTTCATCATGGCCATCGCCGCGCTGCTCCAGGCCAGCCCGAGCCCGAGCGCCGAGGCGATCGACGCGCTGCCCAACATCTGCCGCTGCGGCGCCTATCCGCGCATCCGCAAGGCGATCGCGCGCGCGGCGGCGACGGCTGCGACCCTCGCTCCGGCGGCTGCGCAAGCTGAACAACCGGGGTCGGAACGGTTAAGCAACGGCTCATCTGCCGAAGCGCACATTCCACCGGGTAATCGGCCCTGATGTGGTGGGCCTGATGTGTAGGAAATTTGCCATGCGTAAGAGTCTGCTTTTCCTCCTTGTTGCAAGCGCCTCCGTTCCGGCCCTGGCTGCGCCCGACGACGACGCCAACGATCGCGCCGCCCGCCACGAAGCCGCGCGCGCCGAACGCGCCGAAGCCCGCGCCGAGCGGGCCCAGACCCACGCCGAGCGCCAGGTCGAACGCCAGGTCGAACGGGCGCAACCGCCGCAGCAAATCGAACGCCATGTCGAAACGCGCGTCATCGAACGCAGCGGTGGCGATCGTCCGGCGATCATCGAGCATAGCGGCGGCGATCGTCCGGCGATCAGCGAGCAGCACCACCAGGCAATCGAGGAGCGCGTGCTGGTCCGCGGGTCCGAGCGCAATCTCGGCGACTCCCCTCGCCCGACGCTCGAGCAGCGGGGCGAGGCGGTCGACAGCGTGCGCGAATGGCGGGCCCGCGAGCGTCGCGTCGCCGACAGCCCGGCGGTCGTCGAACCAAGCAACGGCACTTTGAGCGGGACGTTCCGCGAGCCCAGGCCGCAGCGCCTTGGTCGCGATGCGATCGGCAACAACCGCGCGCCGATCGTCAGCCGGGTGCCGCGCGAGGGCACGCAGCCGCCGCTTCCGACATCGACCAGGCGGCTGTCGACGACAACCCGATTGTCGAGCTTCACCGCGAGCAACTGGCGCAACCATTGGCGTTCGGATCATCGCTACGACTGGCGGGATCACCGCCGCCGCCATCGCTCGCTGTTCCACTTCGGCTTCTATTACGATCCGTTCGGCTGGAATTACCGGCCCTATTCGATCGGCTGGCGGCTGTGGCCGAGCTATTACCGGAGCAGCTATTGGCTCAACGACCCGTGGATGTACCGGCTGCCATACGCGCCGCCGGGCTATCGCTGGATCCGCTACTATGACGACGCGCTGCTGATCGACACCTGGGACGGCACGGTGGTCGACGTGATCCGCGATTTCTTCTGGTAGGACATTCCCGACGCGGTCGGTCCATCAGCCGGCCGCGTCGCTTTCCGTCAGCTCGACGAACGGCGCGAACTTGATCTCGCGCTTGACGAAGCTCGTCTCGTAGCGGTGGACGGTCGCGTCGGCGACCAGCACCGCATCGGCCACCGCGTTGAATTCGGCCATGTGTGCGCAGTCGATCAGCGCCAACATGTCGGTCGCACCGGTCATTTCGTAACAGAACTGGACCTGCGGCGCGGCAAGCAGGCGGTCGAGCAGCGCCGCCTTGCCCTTGTGGTTGGCATGCTCGCTCAATTTGATGAACACCAATGCACGCAACCTCCGGGACGTGATCCGCGGCGCGAGCAGCGCGATGGTGCGATCGATACAGCCCTGCGCGCGCAGCCTGCGCAAGCGGCGGGCGATGGCCGACGGCGACAGCGGCACCGTCCGGCTGAGCGCCTGCGCGGTCTGTCCGTCGTCGGCCTGGACGGCGTTGAGCAGCGCGAGGTCGAAGCGGTCGAGCATCTCAACCCTGTGCCAAAATTTGGCACCGCGCGCACCAAAATTGCGTCCTCAAGGCGCCAAAAGCGATTAGCGTCAGGACCCAGCACCATGTCCGGGAGCCAGTAAATGCGTGTCGTTCATCTGTTGCCCCTGTCGCCCACGATCGCCTCGCTCGCGATCGCCTCGCTCGCAATCGCCGTTCCGCTCGGCGCGCAGACGCCGGCCCCGCCGTCGGCGTCCCCGGCCGCGCGGCCACCGGCGGCGCCGTTCGTCAAGACGGAGGCGGAGGCGGTAGTCGCCGCGCTCGCGACCCAGCTAGAAGCCAATTTCGTCTTCCCCGAAGCCGGCAAGGATTACGCCGCCATGCTGCGCTCGAAGCTCGCCGCCGGCGGCTATGCCCAATTTGCCGATTCTGAAGCCTTCGCCAAAGCGGTCACGGCCGACCTGCAGGCGGTGCACAAGGATGGCCACCTGGCGCTGCACCCGCCGCGCACTGACGCCGGCGGCATGCGCCAGATGCGCCGCGGTCCGCCCGACACCAACGCGATCACGAAATCGGGCTGGCTCGCCGATGGCATCGCCTACATCGACTTCGCCGGCTTTCCCGGCAATGAGGCGACCTTGGCGGCGCTCAAGTCGTTCATCGCGGCGCACCAGGACGCGAAGACGCTGATCATCGACGCCCGCAACCACCACGGCGGCGGCCTCGCCGAGATGGACGTGATGTTCCCGCAGCTGTTCGCCAAGCCGACGGTGCTGGTCGACATGGACACTCGCGTCGCGGTCGAGCAGCGCGGGGGCGATCCGCTCGGGGACGCGATGCTGCGCAAGGTCCCCGGGCCGGAAGGCGTTGTCCGCCGCGAGCATTACGTCGTACCGGCCGCGCATCAAGGCGCGCTGGCCAAAGCCAAGGTGTATTTGCTGGTCTCCCATGACACCGGTTCGGCGGGCGAGCATCTGTCGCTGGCCCTGAAGCGCACGCACCGCGCGACTTTGATCGGCCAGACGACGCGCGGCATGGGCAATTACGGCGGGATGGAGCCGCTCGGCTTCGGCTATGCGGCGTTCATCCCGGTCGGTCGCACGTTCGACCCGGACACCGGCGTGGGCTGGGAAGGCACCGGCGTTGCGCCCGACGTCGCGGTTCCGGCGGACCAGGCACTCGACAAGGCGCTGCAACTCGCGGGCGTCAAGGTCTCGGGCGACGTCGCGCTGGCCTCGCTGAAGTGATCCCCTAACCGGCGGCGCCGAGCGCTTCGGCGATCAGGCGGCGGCTGTTGTCGATGCCGTAGAGGGCGATGAAGCTGCCCATCCGCGGGCCCTGGCTCGAGCCGAGCAGCGTTTCGTAAAGCGCCTGGAACCAGCTCCGCAGGTTTTCGAACGGGTGGCGCTTGCCGACCTCGAACACGATGTGCTGGATGGCTTCGGGCTCGGCGTCCTCGGGCAGCTTTGCGAGCTCGTCGTCGAGGTCGCGCAACGCGGCCGCTTCCACGTCCGTCGGCGCGCGGCGCTTCAGGTTCGGAGCGACAAAATCGCGCGCGTAATTGACCGCCAGCTCGATCAGCTTGTCGAGCTCGGGATCGGTCTCGGGCGACGTTTTCGGCGCATAGCGCTGGACGAATTTCCACGCGGTCTCCCGGTCGCCGCAACCCGGCAGGCTGACGAGGTTCAACAGCAGCCCGTAGGTCAGCGGCAGCTCGCCCCCCGGCACCTTGCCGGCGTGGATGTGATGGACCGGATTGCCGAGCTTCTGCTCGATCGGCTGCGCGGCGTAATTGGCGCGGAACTGCCAATATTCGTCGACTGCGCGCGGGATCACGCCGAGGTGCAGGCTCTTCGCCTTCCGCGGCTCGCGATAGATGTAGAAAGCGAGGCTCTCCTCGCTGCCGTAGCGCAGCCACTGCTCGAGGCTGAGGCCGTTGCCCTTCGACTTGGATATTTTCTCGCCGTTCTCGTCGAGGAACATCTCGTAGTTGAAGCCTTCGGGCGGCCGCCCGCCGAGAACGCGCGCGATCTTGCCCGACTGGATCACCGATTCGATCAGATCCTTGCCGGCCATCTCGTAGTCGACGCCGAGCGCGACCCAGCGCGCCGCCCAGTCGACCTTCCATTGCAGCTTGGCGAGCCCGCCCAATGCCGACTGGGTGATGCGGGTCCCATCCTCGTCGGCAAAAGCGATGGTCCCGGCCTCGGCATCGACCACTTCGACCGGCACCTGGAGGACGCGCCCGCTGGTCGGCGAGATCGGCAGCACCGGCGAATAGGTCTGCCGCCGCTCCTCGCGCAGGGTCGGCAGCATCACCGCCATCACCGCGTCCCAATTGGAGAGGACGTTGCGGATCACATCGTCGAAGCGGCCGCTGGAATAGCAGTCGGTCGCCGACAGGAATTCATAGTCAAAGCCGAAGCGGTCGAGGAAATGCCGCAGCATCGCATTGTTGTGGTGGGCAAAGCTTGCGTCGGTCCCGAACGGGTCGGGAATCTGGGTCAGCGGGCGCCCGAGATGCTCGGTGAGCATCGCCGCGTTGGGCACATTGTCGGGAACCTTGCGCAGCCCGTCCATGTCGTCGCTGAACGCGATCAGACGCGTCGGCTGGCCGGTCAGCTCGTGGAACGCATTGCGGACGAAGGTCGTGCGCAGCACCTCGTTGAAGGTGCCGATGTGCGGCAGCCCCGACGGCCCGTAGCCGGTCTCGAACACGATCGGCTCGCCATTGGGTTTCCCCTCGGGCCAGCGCTTGAGCAGCTTGCGCGCCTCCTCATAGGGCCACGCCTTCGACTGCATCGCGGCGGAACGGAGGGTTTCTGCGTCCAATCTCGTTGCTCTTTTGTTCTTGGCCCGCCAAAGTCAGGGTGAATGGCCGCTCCTTTGCCTCTTCCTGCCCTCCACGCAACCCACGCCGGCATCTGGTTGTGCGGGCCCGACGGTGAGGTCCGCGAGGCGCAGCGGGGAGAAGCGATCGCCCGCGCCGCCGAGACTCCGCACCTGATTCTGAATGCGCCGCTGATCGGGCAACGGCTCGGATATCCGGACCTGTCGGGGCTCGACCTCCTGGAGCTGTTCGCTTTCGTCCACCCGGCGCGGTTCGCGGTGCCGACGGTCGCCGGGCTCAGCCGCGCGCTCGGGCTCGAGCCGCCGCCGGGCGAGGCCGAAGCCGCGGCGGCATTGCCGGCGATGGCGCGCCAGCTGCTCGCGACGCTTGGCGACGGGCAATGGACCGAGCGCGAAGGCGCGTGGACCGCGAACGCGACGCTGGCGCGGCTCGGCTGGGGTTGGGCGCCGCTGATTTCGGCGCGCCTCGATCCGCCGGAGGGCGGCGAGCGGATGCTGTTCTCGCGCCTCGCGCAATGGGATGAGGCCGCCGACCGGCCGCCGCCGCGCACCGTGGCGATCGATCCCGACGCAGCGCAGGCCAGGCTCGACGAGCTGACCGGGTCCGCATCTGAACCGCGCGAGGGGCAGCGGGCGATGGCCGCCGCGGTGACTTCGGTGTTCGCTCCCAAGCCCGCCGAGGGCGCGCCCAACATGCTGCTCGCCGAGGCCGGCACCGGCATTGGCAAGACGCTCGCCTATCTCGCGCCGGCGTCGCTGTGGTCCGCGGCATCGGGCGGGACGGTGTGGGTGTCGACCTTTACGAAAGCGCTGCAGCGCCAGCTCGACGCCGAGGGGTCGCGGCTGTTCGCCGACCCGGCCGAGCGCACGAAAAAAATCGTCATCCGCAAGGGCCGCGAGAACTACCTCTGCCTGCTCAACCTAGAAGACGCGATGCAGGGTGCGTTCGCCGGCCGTGCGGCGATCCTCGCGCATTTGGTTGGGCGCTGGGCCGCGTACACGCGCGACGGCGACATGGTCGGCGGCGACCTTCCCGGCTGGCTTCCGAGCCTGTTCCGCCGGGCTGGCGCGACCGCGCTCACCGACCGCCGCGGCGAGTGCGTCTATGCCGGCTGCCCGCACTACCGCCGCTGCTTCATCGAGCGCGCCGAGCGGGCCGGGCGCGAGGCCGACATCGTCATCGCCAACCATGCGCTGGTGATGATCAACGCGGCGCGGGCGCGGGAGACGGCCCCGACGCGGATCCTGTTCGACGAGGGGCATCACCTGTTCGAGGCCGCCGATTCGACGTTCGCGGTGTCGTTCGGCGGCCAGGAAGCGATCGAATTGCGGCGCTGGATCGTCGGGCCCGAAGGCCGCGCGCGGGGCCGGCGGCGGGGGCTCGCGGCGCGGCTGATGGACGTCGCGTCCTACGACGACGAGGGCGGGCTCGCCTTGGAAGCGGCGATCGAGGCGGCGCGGGCGCTGCCGTCCGACGGCTGGCTGGGACGAGTCGCGGAAGGCGATCCGTTCGGGCCGGTGGAGAGGCTGCTCAGCGAAGTGCGTGGCACGGTCTACGCGCGGGCCAAGGCGCAGGAGGCGGGATACGGGCTGGAGACCGAGCTGGCCGAGCCCGACGGGGCGCTGGTGGCTGCATCAGCCGCGGCGCTCGAGACCCTGGAAGCGCTGCAAAAGCCGCTGGCCGCATTGGCTCGCCGGCTCGAGGCGGTGCTCGAGGACTCGCCCGACTGGCTCGACAGCCAGGCCCGGGCCCGAGTCGAGGGTGCGATTCGCGGTCTCGCGTGGCGGCGTGAGACGCTCGCCGCGTGGATCGCGCTGCTTGGCCGGGTCGGCGGCTCGGCCGATCCCAATTTCGTCGACTGGTTGGCGATCGAGCGCGCCGAGGGCCGCGAGTACGACGTCGCGATCCACCGCCGCTGGCTCGATCCGACGCGGCCGCTAGCGGGCGTGGTGATGGCCCAGGCCGACGGCGTCCTGGTGACCTCGGCGACGTTGCGCGGCGGCGACGGCTGGGCCGCTGCCGAGGAGCGGACCGGCGCGCTCCACCTGCCGCGGGCCGCGGCGCGGTTCGAGGCCGAGAGCCCGTTCGATTACGGGGCCTGCTCGGAAGTGCTGATCGTGACCGACGTCAAGCCGGGCGACGCGGCGGCGCTGGCGGGCGCCTACGCGCGGCTGATCGAGGCGGCCGGCGGCGGCGCGCTCGGCCTGTTCACCGCCATCCAGCGCCTGAAAGCCGTGCACGCGCGCATCGCCGATCGTCTCGCCCGCGCCGGGTTGCCGCTGCTGGCCCAGCATGTCGATCCGATCGACGCCGGGACCCTGGTCGACATCTTCCGCGACGACCCCAGCACGTCGCTGCTCGGCACCGACGCGCTGCGCGACGGAGTCGATGTGCCTGGAAACTCGCTCCGGCTGGTGGTGATGGAGCGCGTGCCGTGGCCGCGTCCGACGGTGCTCCATGCCGCGCGACGGATGGCCGGCGGCGGCAGCGCCTATGACGACCGGGTCGTGCGGGCGCGGCTGGGCCAGGCGTTCGGGCGGCTGATCCGCCGTGCCAACGACCGCGGCATCTTCGTCATCTTGTCGGCGGCGATGCCGTCGCGGCTGCTGTCCGCGTTTCCGCCCGCGGCGCCGGTCCGGCGGGTGCCGCTGGACGTCGCGATTGAACGGGTGGCGACGACTCGGCTGCACCCCGCCGCGGCGGGAGCCGGCTTAGACGTCGAGCGCGCTGGCGAGCCGATCGCGAACGGCGATCAGGCGATCGACGTCGACGCCGGCAGGGGCTGAGTCATCGGCGCGCACCGGCGGCGATAATTCGGGCACATCGGCCACGGCAGCGGTCTCGGAAGAACCCGATCCCATCCTGTCGCGCAGCAGCTTTTGGACGCCGCGTACGGTATAGCCGTCCTGGCTCAGCAGGCGGTGGATCTTGCGCGCCAGATCGACATCGGCGGGACGATAATATCGGCGATTGCCGGCGCGCTGCAGCGGCCTCAGCTGGGGGAACTTGGTTTCCCAGTACCGCAGGATGTGCTGGGCGACGCCGAGCTCCTGCGACAGTTCACCGATCGTCCTGAAGGCGCCCGGTGCCTTTTCGGCGGCCGGCATCGCCGTTCCTACTTCGCGATCCTGTCGCGCATGATCTGGCTGGCGCGGAACGTCATCACCCGCCGCGGCGCGATTGGCACCTCGACCCCGGTCTTGGGGTTGCGGCCGACGCGCTCGCCCTTGTCGCGCAGGATGAAGCTGCCGAAGCCCGAGATCTTGACGTTCTTGCCCTGGGCAAGCGCGTAGCACATGTGGTGCAGGACGCGCTCGACCACGCTGGCCGACTCGGCGCGCGACAGCCCGAGCTTGCGATGCGCGACATCGGCCAGGTCGGCGCGGGTCAAAGTCCCGCCGACGCCCGCTTCCTTGCCCAATCGGGCCACGCCGAGATCCGCCATTTCATTCTCCCGCCCTTTACGGCGAGCCCCCGCCGCGGAAATTAACAACAACTTAACCGAAACCGGCCGTGTCGGCAATTCGACATTTCTCCTAATTGCCGAGATTTATCAATACCTGAGCGCTGCAGCTCCCCATGTAAAGCCGCCGCCCATCGCTTCAAGCACAATCAGATCGCCGCGCTTGATTCGCCCATCGCGCACCGCCGTGTCGAGGGCCAGTGGAACCGATGCCGCCGACGTGTTGGCGTGCCGGTCGACGGTGACCACGATCTTGTCGGTCGACACCCCGAGCTTCTTCGCGGTCGCGTCGAGGATGCGCGCGTTCGCCTGGTGCGGAACGATCCAGTCGACGTCGGCCGACGTCAGCCCGACCTCGGCCAGCACCTCGTTCAGCACCTCGGCGAGGTTGATGACCGCATGGCGAAACACCTCGCGGCCCTTCATCCTCAATTTGCCGACGGTGCCGGTGGTCGACGGGCCGCCGTCGACGAACAGCAAGTCGTTGTGGCGGCCGTCGGCGTGCAATTTGGTCGCCAGCACGCCGCGCTCGCCGTCCTCGACGCCGAGCACCAGCGCGCCGGCGCCGTCGCCGAACAGCACGCAGGTCGCGCGGTCCTCCCAGTCGAGGATCCGGCTGAACGTCTCGGAGCCGATCACCAGCGCCTTGGCCCCGCTGCCCGAGCGCAACATCGAGTCAGCGACGCTGAGCGCGTAGAGGAAGCCGGTGCATACCGCGTGGACGTCGAAAGCGATGCAGTCGGGGATGCCGAGCATCGCCTGGACCTTGGTCGCCGAGGACGGGAAGGTCTGGTCGGGGGTCGCGGTGGCGAGCACGATCAGGTCGATTTCGCTCGCGTCCACCCCGGCAGCCACG
>Ga0255310_10000185_pt1 | contig 12820 bp, 11 predicted proteins | sample EtOH1_T0_E1_meta_FD_201359 | JGI IMG/M metagenome (GOLD analysis project Ga0255310, IMG submission 201359) | Sandy soil microbial communities from University of British Columbia, Vancouver, Canada - EtOH1_T0_E1 | ecosystem: Engineered > Artificial ecosystem > Sand microcosm > Unclassified ...
TCCAGCCCGCGATGCCGGCTCCGCCCCAGGTTGACGTAGCGGAAGCTGGCGACGTCGAAGTCCAGCTCGTTGGTCATGTCCATCTGGTACCCGCTCAGCGACGCGGTTGCCCGGGCAGCGTCCGTCAGGCGCGCGCTCTGGTACAATCCGGCTTCGAAGCTGGTGCCGTGCTGTGGTCGCAGCTCCGGGTTCGAGGTCCGGATCTCGAAGGGCGGGAAGGGAACCGGAATGTTGCGCTGATCGTACAGCTGGTCCAGCGTCGGGGCCTTGAACGACCGGCTCACCGAAGCGTAAAGGTTGCCCGAGGCGCTGCTGCCGTTGTGGTAACGGAGGTTGAGCCCCACCTTCGGGCTGAACGCCTGGTGCGTCGTGGCTTCCCGCGGCTGCCCCGCCGGGGCGCCCGGCTCGAAGTGGTCGTGCAGCAGGTCGAGCCGCCCGCCCACGTAGACGCGCAGTGCGTCGAATGGGTGACCGGTGAACTGCGCATAGAGCGCGCCCACCGTGCGCGTGCTGCTTCCCTGCGTATCGAGGTCGCCGCGCGCCGCGGGCCCCGGGGCCGAATCGAACGCCGCATCGACGTCATACAGGTAGTACCGGGAATCGAGCCCTCCACGGCTTGCCTCCACCCCGACGATGAGCTGGTCGGTGTGGGGGATCGGCGCGCCGCTGCTGGTGAGCTGCACACTCAGCGTGGCGCGCTGGGTCGCCGCGTGCCGCTGCTTGGTGTCGCCGAATCCCGGTGCGAGGGCCAGCGTGCGGATCGCATTGACGGTTCGGAGCTCCCCGCCCAGCGCGCCGGTCAGCTCCGTGCGTCCACCCAGCTCCCGGCGACCCTCGAGCGTCAGCCCCGCGCCCCGATCGCGGCTATGGTCGAAGCGGAAGAGCGGATCCGAGCCGTTGCGCTGCTGTGCCAGCAGGCTCGCCAGCAGGGGTCCCGGCTCGTCGAATTCGCGCCAGTGTGAGCGGACCGCCAAGCCGAATCGCCCCCGCTCGTTTTCCACGAGGGGAATGCCGGCGATTCCCCGTACTGCGGTACGCTCGCTGTGCGCGCGGAACCCGTCGGTCCGGTCCACTCCCCCGACGAGAGTGCTCCGTCCCGCCTCGAGGTCCGCCGCGCCGCGCCAGCTGCCGTGGCTTCCGCCGCTGGCATCCCAGCGGACGCGCCTGCCCTTCGCCCCCGGCTCGGCCGCTCGCGTGATCACGTTGATCACCCCGCCGATCGCCGCGTCTCCGTAGAGCGAGGAGGCACCGCCCCGCACCACCTCGATGGCCGCGATCGCCGCGAGCGGCGGAAGCACGTCCCACGCGACGACTCCGGTCTGCAGCTGGTTGACCGGCTTCCCGTCCACCTGTACGACCACGTATTCCGCTTCCCCGCCGCCGTAGAAGCCGCGCACCATGAGCTGCGGATCGAACCCCAGGCCGTCGAAATCCACCACGCTGACTCCCGGGGCCCGGCGCAGCAGGTCCGCCAGCGTCGCCTGCGGCAGGCGGGACAGCTCTGCCGCCGACCAGCGCGTCACCGCCGCGGCCGACGTCCCGAGGCTGCTGCTGCCGCGCTCGGCGGTCACCACCACCGGGGCGAGGACCGGGGGTCGCAGCGTGTCCTGGGTCCGCAGCGCAGCCAGCGCCAGCAGCCACTTCATCGGGCGATGCGCAACGACTTGAACGCCCGCGCCTGTTGCTCGATCGCCGGCTCGGTCGCCAGCCGCTCGATGCTCGACGCGCCGAAGAAACCCGCCACCCCTCGCGTGCGCTCCAGCACGTACTGCGCGTCCTTGGGCTCGGCGATCGGGCCTCCGTGGCAGAGCACCATGACCTCGGGATTCACGGCCTTGGCCGCGTCATGCATCGCCTGCACCCGCGTGATCGCTTCGTCCAGCGACATCGCCGCCGTCTTCACCCCGATCGAGCCCGCTACGGTGGTGTTGACGTGCGCCACCACCACGTCCGCTCCCGCCTCCGCGAAGGCGCGCGCCGTCTCGGCGTCGAAGACGTACGGGCAGGTGAGCATGCCGAGCCGGTGCGCCTCGGCGATCATCGCCACCTCGAGCTGGATGCTCATCCCGGTCTCCTCCAGGATCCGGCGGAACTGCCCGTCGATCAGGCCCACGGTGGGGAAGTTCTGTACCCCGTCGAAACCCATGGCCTGCAGCTGGGGGAGGAACACCCGCATCAGGCGGAACGGATCGGTGCCGCACACCCCGGCCAGCACCGGAGTGTCTTTGACGATTGGCAGCACCTCGCGCGCCATGTCGACCACGATCGCGTTGGCGTCGCCATAGGGCATCATCCCGGCTGCGCTGCCCCGGCCGGCCATGCGGAACCGGCCCGAGTTGTAAATCACGATCAGATCCACGCCGCCCCGCTCGGCGGATTTCGCGGAGATCCCGGTCCCCGCGCCGGCGCCGATGATGGGAGCGCCGCCGCTGCGCTGGGCGCGCAGCCGGCGCAGCGCTTCCTCCCGCGGAATGAAGGGCATGGCAGCTAGCTCCGGAGCTGGCGCAGCAGTTCGTCCGCGAGGGCGTGGGCGAACGCTTCGTCGTTGATGTGTTGATCGAACTCACGGACCTGGACCGCGGGCCCCGCGTGTTCCCGCAGTGCGTCGAACAGCGCCTGGTCCGCTTCGGGGTCGTGGAAGGGCTGCCCGGGAGCGTCGAGCATGCTCACCCCGCGAAGCGGCAGCATCAGGGTCACCGGCCCCCGGGCGCGGCGCAGCTGCTGCCCGATGCGCCGGCCGATCTCCCGGCACTCCCCGGCCGACGTGCGCATCAGCGTCACCGTGGGGTTGTGCCGGTACAGCGTCCGCTCGCGCAGCGGCGCGGGCACGCTGTCCGCCGCGCCGAAGTTGACCATGTCGAGCGCGCCCGCCGAGACCACTTGCGGGATGCCCCGCCGCCCGGCGGCCGACAGCCGCTCGGGGCCGGCGCTCAGAACGCCGCCCACCACCTCGTCGCACCATTCCGTGGTCGTCACGTCCAGTACCCCGGCGAAGTACCCGTCGGCGATCAGGCCCTCCATTGCGCGCCCGCCCGAGCCGGTGGCGTGGAACACCAGCACGTCGTAGCCCGCGGCCTCCAGCCGCCGCCGCGCCGCAGTCACGCAGGGGGTGGTGACGCCGAACATGGTCGCCGCGAGCAGCGGCCGTGCCGCCTGCTCCTCGGGCCGCCGGCCCGGGGCGAGCATGCCGCAGATCGCGCCGGCGGCGTTGCGGAGGATGGCGCGGGAGAGCGGGTTGAGCCCCGCGATGTCCACCACCGAGTACATCATGGTGATGTCTTTCACGTCCACGTAGGGCGCCGTGTTGCCCGACGCCATGGTGGACACCATCACCTTGGGGACCCCGACCGGCAGCTCGCGCATCGCGGCGGTGATCATGGTGGTGCCGCCGCCGCCCCCCAGTCCGAGCACCCCGCCGAAGCGTCCCTGCGCGTACAGTTCCCGGGTCAGCGCGCGCGCGCCGGCGAGCATCACCTCCACCGCCGTCCCGCGGTCCCGCCGCGCCCGCAGCTCGTCCAGCGCGCCGCCCCCGGCCCGGGCCACCTGCTCGGCCGGCAGGTCCACTGGAAACGGCGGGGGCAGATCAGAACCTAACACGCCGAGATCGAGCGTCAGCACCCCCGCGCCCCGCGCCAGGATCTCCTCCCGGACGAACCCGTATTCCGCTCCCTTGCTGTCGAACGTGCCGGGCAGCAGCACGACGGCGGTCACTCGGAAAACACCAGCGGGGGCTTGAGGGAGCACCAGGGCTCTTCGCGCTGCATCTCGATCACCGCGGGTCCCGAAAACACGGCGGGAGAGAGGATGGCCAGGAACACCAGGGTGTCCTCGCCGGCATTGTAGGTTCCATGCACCACGTCGCGGGGGATGTGCGCCGTATCACCGGCGCGCAGCGTGCGGCGCTCCCGGTCCACCCACTGCTCGGCGGTCCCCGCAACGACGTAGATGATTTCTTCCAGGGCGGGGTGGCGGTGGAATTGGTGGGCGCGCCCCGGCGGCATCCGGACCCGCACCAGCAGCAATCCGTCGGCGTCGGTCAGCCCGGGGCGGGAGAGCCACTCGTGCGGACCCCAGGGCGACGCCTCGACTTCCAGCTCGGCGGCGCCCACGAATCGCAGCAGGCTGCTCCCCATGATGCTCCGAGGTGACGGTGGGCTGTAAGCTGGCGCTCGGCGCCCGCCCGGTCAATGCGTTACAGGGCGGCGCGCATCGTGTAGATTGTCCCGACCACAGGAGAGCTCCATGCCCGTATCGCCCAGCGTCGCCGAGAGCAACCGGAGCCAGACCGAGCGTCTGCGGCGCCTGCTGCAGCGCGCGACCCCCGCCATGCTCACGACCCCCCTGCCCAATGGCTGGACCGTCGCCGTCGCCCTGGGCCACCTGGCCTTCTGGGATCGCCAGCGCTTCTGTCTTGTGCGACGGTGGGCGGCGGGTGATTTTCGCACCGGGGCCTATGACGGCGACGTCTTCAACGACGCCATGCAGCCCTTGCTCGAGTTGATCCCGCCCCAGCAAGTTGCCGCGGCGGCCCTCCGGGCCGCCGAGGCGATCGACGCCCTGTTGCTCGAATTGCCCGACGAGGTGATCGCGGACGCCCTGGCGCGGCCCGATGCTCCTCAGCTCGACCGCGGCTCTCATCGCAAGCACCACCTCGATCAGGTGGAGAAAGCGCTCTCATGACGACCAAACTCGAAAAACCCCTCAAGCGCGAAATCAGTATCAACGGCGAGCCCTACGTGCTGCTGCTGACGCCCGATGGGCTCAAGCTGACGCAGAAGGGCAAGCGCAAGGGTCTCGAGCTGGGTTGGAAGGACATCGTCGGCGGCGAAGCCGCCCTCGCCGCCGCGCTGAAAGCGTCGCTCGAGCAGGCCGGCTAACCCGCTCAGCGGCTTACAGCCGCACCTTCGCCGCGGCCCAGCCGGCCGGGTCCTTGTCGCTTTCGAAGACGTGGTCCGCGTCGACCCAGAGTTGCTTGCCGTCGGAGCGGATCGGCATCCGGTCCATGTTGCGCGTCGCCCGGCCGCTGATGAAGGTGCCGTCCGGCTGGTACTGGGATTTGTGCTTGGGACACTGGAAGCGGTGCTCGGGCCCGCGCCACCGCAGCGCGGTGTTCTGGTGCGGGCACGACAGCGCAAAGGCGTACGCCACCCCCTCGAAGCGCACCAGGATCAGCTGCTGCTTCTGGTCGATCAAGGCACCGTCGCTCGCCGGGATGGGATAGCCGCAATCGCCGCTGCCCGGAGCCCGGCGGCCGGTGGCAGGGTGGATCGTGATGGCGGCGGCTCGCGCCGGCGCGAGCCCGAGTCCGGCCAGGATGCCGAGCGCCAGGCCAGCCGCCTCTCGAAGGAAGTCGCGCCGATCGGCGAGCGGGCAGCCGGAGCAGGGGTCGTTCGAGTCGCTCATTCCGCTGCCTTATTTGAAGAAGAACATAAGGGCCCAGCTCGAGACCGTTAAACCCATCGAGGCGAGCGCGATGTTGCGGTGGGGGTCGAGATTCCGGCCGCCGCCCGCGTCGTCATCCTCCACCTTGCTGGCGGCGTAGATGAACCCCGCCCCCGCGACGATGGACAGCAGCGAGTGCACGTAGCGTTTGGCCCGGCCGGCGGGGTCCTTCCGGCTGTCCCAGAGATTCCAGGCCCCGGTGATCGTGTTCACCGAAAAGACCACTGCGGTCCCCGCCGCGAGAGGCCCGTGCAGCCGCCGGGCCCAGCTGGGTGCCGCGTCCCCTTTACGAAGCACCTGGTCCCCAGTCACCCAGCTCCCCGCAAAGAGCGGTAGCAGCGCGAAGCTCAGCCAGCGGTGCACCGTCAGCCGGGTATGGTAGAAGTCGCTGTACTCGATCGCGGGGGTGGGACGCCTGGTGCGCGCCGTGTCCGCTGCCGCCCGCACCTCGGCCCAATTCACCCATTCCCGCCGGAGCAGCGGGCCGGGACCGCTCTTCGGCGCCGCTGCCACCTGCTGCGCCGCCGTCGGCGCGGCCGAAACAGCCGGCATGGGCGCGAAGGTCGGGAGCAGTTGGATCAGCATGCCGAGAGCGGGGGTCATGGGGGGCCCTGGGTCAAAAGGCGAGCATAGCGGTGCCCAGCAGCGTGGCGCTGAACCATAGGGTCAGGCTGATGATAGCCACGCGCCGAATCCGATTCCAGCGGTCCGGAGAGTTCGACGCATCCCGTCGCAGCGCCCGTTCCGCCCGCAGCAGTTGCATGCCATTGAGCAGGAGCACGGCCACAATGGCCATTTTGGCCCAAAAGATGGCCGACCCCAGGTAGGTCTCCAGGTCGGCCGCGAGCTGCAGGACGCCGCTCAGGAACGTGATGCTCAGACCGATCAGCACGGGCCGGTGCAGCGCCGACAGCTCGTCGAGGTGGGTATGCTGGCACGCCGGATCCATCGAGCGGAAGCGCAGGCTCATGCGATCTCCGGCCACCGCGCAGCCGCCGCCCAGCAGGAGCCCGCCGATGTGCGCAAACGTGACCCCCGTCGAAACGGCCTTGGATTCGTTATAGAGGTGGGCCCAGGGGGCCAGCACGGTTGCCGTGGAGGCGATGAGGTGCATCTGGAGTGGTGACGCGGGTGGGATTCCCGGGTTGCACAGTGGGATAACTCGCTACCCGGGCCGCTTCCGGCATACCATCAGCTCCGTGCTCGGACTCTCCCGCTTGGCGCGCACCAGGCCGCGCTCAATCGGGTAGAGCATGGCGCCCAGCAGCCAACCCAGCGGCTCCGCCAGCACGGCCGGCGCGACCATCGCGGTCCAGGCCCAGCGTGCCACGCGGGACGTCGTGTCCGCCGGATAGTTCATCAGTACGAACATGGGGACCCGCTCCACGATCTCGAAGCCGGCGGCCTCGACCAGCCGTACGCTCTCCTCCAGCGGTCGGCTGGCCTGGTGGGTCACCCGCTCCGCCGCGTGGCGCAGGAAATTGTCCGACCACAGGAACCATCCGCCGGGTCGCAGCAGCGCCGCGATATTCCGGAAGGCTTGCGCATACTGCCCGTCATCCACGATGTGAAACAGCACGTCGAATGCCGACGCGGCGTCGAACGAGTCCGCAGCCAGCGGCACCCCGGCCGGCGGCCCGCCGATGTCGGCCTGGAGGAAGCTCGCCTGTGGAAAGCCGCGGCGGAGCTGCTCGACCGCGACGTCGGTCAGGTCGAGCCCCGTGACCCGCGCCCCCAGCCGAAGCCAGCGGTCGACGTAGAACCCGGTGCCCGATCCCACATCCAGCACACTCCGGCCTACGGCCTGCTCTCTGAATCCCAGCCCCGCCACGACGCGATCGAACACCGCCGCCCGCACCCGGTACATCCATTGGTTGTAGTGCCGCCCCAGCCGCAGGTATCCCACCCCCGCGAGCGAATAGTGCTCGCGCAGCCGGGATTCCCAGTACTGCCGATTGTCAAAAGGGGGGTCGCTCACCGGTCACTGGTCATTGGTCACCGGTCACCGGTCACCGTCTAACCCATCGCTTCGCGGACTTCGCTCGCCGCGGCGATGGCGTGGTCGACGTCGCGCGAGATGGCCCGCGCCTGCTGAGTCGCCTGGGTCAGATCGCTGAGCACCGCGCCAACCCCCGCCGATTTGAGGCGGAGCATGTCGAACCGCATGTTCTGCATCGCGAGGATGCTCGACTCCAGCCGGGCCGCGATCTTCCCCCGGCGGTCCATCAGCTCGGAGCTGGTCTTCAGCTGCCGCTCCAGGATGCCGATCTGACGCTCGCGCTCCGGCCCGTCGCTCTGCAGCGTCAGCAGCTCCAGGCGATGCTTGATCCGCTCGGGGGTTTCCTCCCCGAAACTGGTGTCGATGTCGTTCAGCGTGCGGGCCAGCTCCAGGGCGCGCTGATACAGCTCGTCCGTCGTCTCGGCGATCTCGGCGGGCAGCATCTGGCGATCGCTCGCCGGCAGCTGCTGCAGCAGCGAGACGATCATCTTGCGATCCTTGTACGCCGCTTCGATCCGGTCGAAGTAGCGCCCGTATTCCTCCTTGCGCGGTGCCGCCAGCGTCTTGCGCCCCTTGGCGCCGGGAACCCGGACCGCATCCGCCGCCGGTGGTGGATTCATCACGTCGCGCCAGCTGTATCCCGCCTGCCACAGCCGCGAGTAGTTGCGCAGCAGGCCAATCGCCATGCCCCCCGCCGGAAACAGGAACCACGGTGTGTCGAGGCCCGTCGCGATGTTGAGCAGGAAAAGGCCGACGCTGGTCGCGGCCCAGCGCGCGAACTGGCCCCGCACTTTCTGGACGATCGCCGGCTCGCCGGTGTCCGGCACCGGCAACTCCCCCGCTTCGCCCCGCACCCACTCGCCCCGCTCGTTCTTGCGCCACTGGCCTCCTGCCACGCTGCCGGGTGGTCGCGGCGCGGGCGCTGCTGATCGCGGGCTGCGCGGCGCGAGCCCGCCGCCGGCCGGGCGGCGCTCCTGGCCCGGTGCCGGTCGCGGTCGCGTGCCGCTGGGCGGACGCGGACTTACCCGGACCGGCGCCGTGTTGGGCCGGTAACCGGTGACCGTCCGGCTCTCCAGCGAGCGCCGCAGCGAATCGGCGGTCGGCCAGCGGTTCTCGGGGTCCTTTTCCAGGCAGCGCGCGATCGCGAGCGACAGGTCTTCCGGGATGCCGTCGATCATCTCATGCAGCACCGGCGCGGGCTCCGTGATCTGCTTCATCAGGATCCCGGCCACCGTCGGCGCGTTGAACGGCAGCTCGCCGCTCGTCATCTGGTAGGCCACCACGCCCAGCGAATACAGGTCGGAGCGGCCGTCGATTTCGCGCTCCCCGGCCGCCTGCTCCGGGCTCATGTACTGCGGCGTCCCGATCGCCACCCCCACGCCGGTCAGGGTCGACCCGGAAACCTGCGACACCGCCTTCGCGATTCCGAAGTCGGTCACCATCACCCGCCCGCGGGTACCCTCGAGCAGGATGTTGTCCGGCTTGATGTCGCGATGGATGATGGAAACCGCGTGGGCGGCCGAGAGCGCATCGGCCGTCTCCTTCATGATCCGCCGGACCTCGTCAGGCGGCAGCTTGCCGCGCCGCTTGAGCCGGCCTCCCAGCGACTCGCCTTCCACCAGGCCCATGATGAAGTAGACCACTCCCGATCCCTCGCCCACGTCGTGGATCGGCACGATGTGGGGATGCGACAGCCGCGCGGCCGTCTGCGCCTCTCGCGTAAAGCGCTCGCGGATCTCCTTCTGGAAGGCCAGTTCCGGCGGCAGGACCTTGACGGCGACACGTCGGTGCAACCGCTCGTCGCGGGCGCGGTACACCACGCCCATCCCGCCGCGGCCGATCTCTCCTTCGATCGTATACTCGGCCCCCAGCGCCTCCTTCAGACGCTGCGCGAGAGGTCGCTCATTCTGGTCGGCTGGAGTCGTCATCCGCCCCGGTATCGCGTCAGAAACGTCGGGAACACAACAGCTTACCAATCTGCCGGTTTCCTGGCAAACCGGCAACCTCGGGCTCTGTTTGTCGGCCGTTTTGCTGTTGGCTGTTGGCTGCGAGCTGTCAGCCCTCCCTTGCTGCCTTTTAGACTCGCCCCGTCGAATTGGCGGGGATAATATCTGACCCGAACTCCGGTCCGGGCCCGGCGCCAGACACCTAAGTCCAACTGCTGATAGCTGATAGCTGACAGCTGTTAGCTGGAGTCCCTTGGCATCCTCTGTGCGCCCTCCGACCTGATCCTCCGTCACTCCTCGTGCCAAGTGGCACGCGGGATCCTGGAGGCGGAAACGAGGAACCAAATGAACGAACGACTGACCCTTCCGGTGCTCCCCCTGCGCGACGTGGTGCTGCTCCCCGGCGTCACGACGTCAATCGGGGCGGGACGCCCCGGTACCGTGCGTGCCATCGAGACCGCCCTTTCCACTCCCGACCGCCTGATTTTCGCCATCTGTCAGCGCGAAAACACCGAGCAGGTCACCTCGGAAGGGCTCCATACCATCGGCACCATCGCGAAGGTGGGCCAGCTCCAGCGCGGACTGGCCGGCATGCAGCTCCTGCTCCATGGCGAGCGCCGCGGCATCGTGATGCACGTATCCGAAAAGAACGGCTACCTCGAGGCGATCGTCCGCGAGGCCGAGGAAATGCAGCCGCTCAATTCCGAAGATCCCGCCTTCATCGGCCTCTATCGTGAGGTGCGCGAGCGCGCCGCCGAGCTGGGCCAGAAATCCGGCCTTCCCGAAGAGGTTGTCCAGCAGGTCCTCCAGGGTGTCAACGAGCCGGGTCGCTTTGCCGATCTCGTCTCGGGCTACATCGACATCGGGTCGCAACAGCGCCAGGCCCTGCTGGAAACCCTCTCGGTCGAGGAGCGGCTGCGCCGCGTGCTGGTGCACGTGCAGCGCCAGATCTCCGTGCTCGATGCGCAGGAGGAGATCAAGTCACAGGTCCAGGAGGAGCTCGGCGAGCGGCAGCGGGAGATGTTCCTCCGCGAGCAGATGAAGCAGATCCGCAAGGAGCTGGGCGAGGAAGACGAGGCCGATGACCTCGAGGAGCTGCGCCAGAAGCTCACCGGTCTCGAGTTGCCGCCCGAGGCGCGCAAGGAAGTCGACCGCGAGCTGGCGCGCCTCGACCGCATCGGCCGCGAATCGATGGAAAGCCAGGTCATCCGCAACTACCTCGAGACCATCGCCGAGCTGCCCTGGAACCAGCGCAGCGAGGAGCACCTCGATCTCAAGCTGGCCTCCGACATCCTCGAGGCCGACCACTATGCCCTGGGCGACGTGAAGGACCGCGTGCTGGAATTCCTCGCGGTCCGCCAGCTGAAAGCTTTGCAGTCGGTCGGTGAGGTCAGTGAGGTCAGTGAGGACAGTCGGGGGGCTCCGGACCTATCGACCGCACCGACCCCACCGACCGCACCGTCCGACAGGTCGACCGATCCCGAAGCCAAGCGGGAAGCCAAAGGCCCCATTCTTCTCTTCATCGGCCCGCCGGGCGTCGGCAAAACCTCGGTGGCCAAGTCGATCGCGCGGGCCATGGGGCGCAAGTACGTCCGCATCTCGCTGGGCGGCGCCCGCGACGAGGCCGACATTCGCGGCCACCGCCGCACCTATGTCGGCGCCATGCCGGGCCGCATCATCCAGGGACTCAAGCAGGCGGGCACCAAGAACCCCGTCTTCCTGCTGGACGAAGTGGATAAGCTGGGCGTCTCGTTCCAGGGGGATCCCGCCTCGGCGCTGCTGGAGGTGCTCGATCCGGCCCAGAACGAAAGCTTCACCGATCACTACCTCGGCGTGCCGTTCGATCTCAGCCAGGTGCTCTTCATCGCCACGGGCAACTTCCTGCAGAATATCCCGAGCCCGTTGCTGGACCGCATGGAGGTGGTGGAGTTCTCCGGGTACACCGAGCGGGAAAAGCTCGAGATCGCGCGGCGCTACCTGATTCCGCGCCAGCTCGAGGAGAACGGGCTCGCCGGCCAGGCGGTCAGCTTCGGCGACGCGGCCGTCGAGCACATCATCACCGGCTACACCAGGGAATCGGGCGTCCGCCAGCTCGAGCGCGAGATCGGCAAGGTCGCGCGCAAGGTGGCCCGGCAGATCGCCGGCGAGGGTGCCGCCACGGTCGAGGTCGACGCGCCGATGGTGGGCGAGCTGTTGGGCCGCCCGAAAGTGCACCCCGAGAAGGCCGCGGCCGGAGATGAAATCGGCGTGGCCACCGGTATGTACTACACCCCGGTGGGCGGCGACATCATGTTCGTCGAGGCCTCCACCATGCGCGGCAAGGGCGAGCTGGTGCTCACCGGCCAGCTCGGCGATGTCATGAAGGAGAGTGCGCGCGCCGCCTGGACCTACGCGCGCTCGCACGCCGCCGCGCTGCGCATCCCGGACGAGATGTTCGACCGGGACATCCACATCCACGTGCCCGCCGGGGCGATCCCCAAGGACGGGCCTTCGGCCGGCGTCACCATGGCGACCGCGCTGATTTCGGCCATGTCGGGTCGCACCGCGCGCCATGACATCGCGATGACCGGCGAAATCACCTTGCGCGGGCGCGTGCTGCCGATCGGCGGCCTCAAGGAAAAGATCCTGGGCGCCGAACGCGCCGGAATCACCCGCGTGGTGATTCCGAAGGACAATGAGCCCGACGTGGCGGATCTCCCCAAGGAGGTCCTGGACAAGATGGAGATCTTCCCGGTCCAGGAGCTGGGCGAGGTGCTGGCCCTGACCCTCCGCGGCGCGTCCTTCCGCGAGGGCCGCCTGTTGTTCGGCGAAGAATCCCCCCGCGACGTCCAGCCGCTTTCGGCCGGATACCGGCACTGAAGGCAGTGACCGGTGGCCGCTGACCGGTCACCGGCCACAGTCGGTGGTGCAAGCTGCTAGATTCCGCGGGTCTTTCCAGGAGTCTCACGTTGCTGCTTCTCGTCTCCCTCTTCGCGGGCCCGGCGCTCGCCGCCGGGCCCCCGCGGGCGCCCGCCGACACGATCTACGCCCTCGCGGTGGACTCCGCCAAGTACCGCGATGAATCCTTTGTCTACCTGCTCGACGATGGCGTGCTCCGGTACGAAGGGGACGGCCGCGGCAGCACCACCTACCGCCAGGTCATCCAGATTCTCAAGGAAGGCGCCATCGAGCAGTGGGCGGAACGCTCCTTCGGCTATGAGCCGCGGCACCAGAAGCTCACCGTCAACTGGATCCGCGTCGTCTCGCTCAGCGGCGAGCTCATCAGCGACAAGCCGGCCATTTCCCAGGATGCCGACATTCCGGCGCCCATGGGCGACCCGACCTACGCCGAGCAGAAAGTGCGCCGGTTCTCGCTCTCCAACGTGCGGCCCGGCACGCTGATCGACTATAGCTACACCGTCGAGGAGCTCAATCCCTTCCGCGCCAGCGATTT
>Ga0255310_10000187_pt1 | contig 12774 bp, 11 predicted proteins | sample EtOH1_T0_E1_meta_FD_201359 | JGI IMG/M metagenome (GOLD analysis project Ga0255310, IMG submission 201359) | Sandy soil microbial communities from University of British Columbia, Vancouver, Canada - EtOH1_T0_E1 | ecosystem: Engineered > Artificial ecosystem > Sand microcosm > Unclassified ...
GCGGAAAGCGTCGAGGCATCGCCCCCAAGTCCGTAGCGAACGGCCCCGTCGGAGTGGTAAGCGGGGTGAGTGGAGGCCGTTCGGCGGCCCGGGTCGCAACCCTATGTCCTTGCAACGGTTAGTAAGCTGCTACCAGTCGCAAGACGGTTTTGGGCGCCCAGCCTTTGAGAAATAGGGCCGCGCCCTCCTCCTATCTTCAACGTCTCCTAGCCGACAGGCCGCCAATTCTGGCGCCTGGAAACGAAGGAACACACGATGAAATATTTTGGCACGATCAACTCGTTCGACGTCGACCAGGGCAAGGGCTCGATCAAGCCCGAAACCGGCGGCGACAATCTGAGCTTCGAGCGCAGCGCGTTTGCGTGGGACATCAAGGCGACCCCGCCGACCACCGGCCAGCGCCTGTCCTATGACGTCGGCACCAGCAGCGACAGCAAGCCTTGCGCGCTGAACCTGCAGAAGATCTAACCGACTGCAACCGAGCGATGGGGGCGGGAGTAGGACCTCCCGCCCCTCTTTTCGTGTGTCCGGGGCCAACGGCTAGGCGCAAGCGGATCGCGAGGAGGCATGGAGCCAGGCACAGAAAAAGCGGCCCGAGGTGGCGACCCACGAACCGCTCTTCCGTTGACGCGCCCGCTGGTCCCTCGGGGGGGATAGGTCAGCGTGCAATTATCTAACCTGCGTTAAGCTATAAGGTTCCGCTTTAAATCAACCGGCCTTGAATCAGGCGCCTTTAGATCAACCGGTCGCGGTGCGCTGTGCCGGCAGTTCCAGGCTCGGGTCGGACGACAGCGCTTCGTAGCGCGCCGCCAGCTCGGCGTGAGCCGCGGCGGCCCGTGGATCGGTCGCAGCCTGGCTCGCACGGTGCTCGGCCCGCGCTCGGTCGGCAAAATATTCGGAAGTTGGATATTCGGACATCTCAATTCCCCCTCATTAGCGGGAGCTCTCAGATGTCTCTCGGTCACCGACTCGCTAGTGCACTCGCGGCGATGCCTCTTGATACGCCTCAAGACTTGATCTGCATAGCGCAGACATCTTTGACCTGGATTAGTTCCAAATCCCTTCGGCAGCCCTGCGGCGCAGGCAGAACTTTGGGCGGTTGTTAAACCCGTCCGGCCGGGGCATGAGCCAAATTAAGGGGGCACGGCACCTCTGCGAGCCATCGGCTTGGCCCAAAGCCCGTGAGCGGCGGGACTGCCATGTCCGATTACGCCTCTGAATTCTCCATCCGGCGACTGTGGATCATCTTTGGCGCGTGCATGGCGATCATGTTCGGCGCGCTGCTCTACTTCGGCGTCCAGATTTATCACACCAAACCACCGCTCCCGAGCGCGGTCCGGACGGTCTCGGGGCAAATTCTCTACAGCGGTGACGAGATCCAGCGCGGCCAGGCGGTGTGGCAATCGACCGGCGGGATGCAACAGGGCTCGATCTGGGGCCATGGCGGCTATGTCGCCCCCGATTGGAGCGCGGACTGGCTGCACCGCGAAGCGGTCGCGCTGCGCGGCCAGCTTTCGAATAACCAGTTCGAGGCAATGGCCGAACCTGATCAGGCGAAGATCGGCGCGCTCCTGAAGCGCGAAATGCGCACCAGCGGCTACAACCCGCAAACGTCCGTCATCACCGTCAGCGACCAGCGGGCAGCGGCCATCAGGGCAACGGCGGACCATTTCGAGGGCCTGTTCACCAACCGCACGCCAGCCGACCAGCATCTGCGCGAGCTCTACGCGATGCCGCAGAACGCAGTGCTGAATGCGGATGAGGCGCATGCGTTGACCGGCTTCTTCTTCTGGACGGCCTGGGCAGCCGCCGCCGAACGCCCCGGCGAAGCGATCAGCTACACTAGCAACTGGCCGCACGAGCCTCTCGTCGGCAACACGCCGACGGGAGCGATCTTCCTGTGGACGTTCATCTCCATCTTCGTGCTCCTCGCCGGAATTGGCGGGCTGGTGTGGTATTATGCGCGCGAGTTCGACGTCTGGCGGCGCGACATCGAGCCGCTCGAAGGGTTTGCGACGACCGACCTGTTCGGCAGCGCCGTGATCACCCCGTCGATGCGCGCGACCGCCAAATATTTCTTCGTCGTCACCGCGCTGTTCATGGCCCAGGTGCTGCTCGGCATTGTCACGGCCCATTATGCGGTCGAGGGCCAGGGCCTCTACGGCCTGCCGATGGCCGAATATTTCCCCTACGCGGTCACGCGGACCTGGCACACCCAGCTCGCGGTGTTGTGGATCGCGACCGCCTGGCTGGCGACCGGCCTGTACGTCGCTCCGCTGTTGGGCGGACGAGAGCCGAGGTTCCAGCGCTTTGGCGTGAACTTCCTGTTCATCAGCCTGCTTGTCATTGTCGTCGGCTCGTTCGCCGGCGAATGGTTGGCAATCAACCGTCACATGGCCGCCGGCACGATCAATTTCTGGTTCGGCCACCAGGGCTATGAGTACCTCGACCTGGGCCGCTTCTGGCAATTCTATCTGTTCATCGGCCTGCTGCTGTGGACCGCGCTGGTGCTGCGCGGAGTCTGGCCCGCGCTGCGCGAGAAAGGCGGCCGCTCGCTCGTCTTCCTGGTCGCGATCGCGACGATCTCGATCGGCCTGCTGTTCGGAACCGGGCTCTTCTACGGCCAGCATGCCCATATTTCGGTCATGGAATATTGGCGCTGGTGGGTCGTCCACCTGTGGGTCGAAGGCATTTTCGAAGTGTTCGCGACCGCGATTGTGTCCGCCCTGTTCGTCAAGATGGGGCTGGTGCGGGTATCGGTGGCGGCGACATCGGTGCTGCTGGCGACGATCATCTTCCTTGGCGGCGGCGTGCTCGGCATGTTCCACCACCTCTACTTCGCCGGAACGCCGACCGCGGTGATCGCCTTGGGCGCGGTGTTTTCCGCGCTCGAAGTGGTGCCGTTGATGGTGGTCGGGTTCGAGGCCTACAATCGCGTCAAGTTCGAGCACCGGCATGATTGGCAGGAGGTCTATCGCTGGCCGTTCGCCTTCTTCTCGGCCGTGCTGGTGTGGAATCTGATCGGCGCCGGATTGTTCGGCTTCTTCATCAATCCGCCGCTGGCGCTGTATTACATGCAGGGACTGAACACGACCGCGACCCATGCCCATGCCGCTCTGTTCGGCGTCTACGGCATGCTCGGCATCGGCCTGACCTTGTTCTGCATGCGCGGCCTGTCGGACCCGTCGCGCTGGAGCAACCGGCTGCTCAAGACCTCGTTCTGGTGCCTCAACATCGGCCTGGCGATGATGGTCTTCCTGTCGCTCTTCCCGCAGGGGCTGTTCCAAACCTACCATAGCTTCACCCGCGATTACGCCTACGCGCGCAGCGCCGACGTCATCCACAGCCCGATCATGCAGGCGCTGGTCTGGATGCGGGTGCCGGGAGATCTCGTCTTCACGGTCGGCGTGGTCGCGTTCGCCATCTTCATGGTGCGAGCTCTGTTCAGTGGCGACAGACCCCGCGAAGTCACGGCTGCGCCAGAATTACGCGCGAAACCGGCCGTGGCTCTCGGCGGATGATGGCCATGCCCGGCATCTCGAAACCGATGTAAGCAGACATGCCGATCCTGCCTCGGCTTCGGGCTCGAGGGGCATTGTTTGGTGCGGGAGAACGGGATGACGACGCGAGGTGAGCAGCTGCTCGCGCTTCGGCGCACACGGATGGCGGCCTCGCCGGCAGTTCTCCGCGGCGGCTTTCGACCCTTCTTCTTTGTGGGCGCGGCATGGGCGGTAATTGCGCTGGCCCTGTGGGTGCTCGCCTTTTCGGGCGGTTTGATCCTTCCCTCGGGGTTCGAGCCTTTGAGCTGGCACCGCCATGAAATGCTGTTTGGCTTTGTCGGTGCGATCATCGCCGGCTTCCTCTTGACCGCGATCCCGAACTGGACCGGCCGCCTGCCGATCGCCGGCTTGCCGCTTGCGGGCCTGGTCGGGCTTTGGGCGGCGGCTCGGCTATCGGTGCTGTTTTCCGCCTGGACCGGGAGGGCCGCCGCGGCGATCATCGATGTGGGGTTTTACGTCGTGCTCGCCGGCCTCGCAGCCCGCGAAATTCGGGCTTCGAAGAACCGAAACCTGCCGGTTGTGGCCATGGTCTTTCTGCTGGGTGTCGCGAACGCCGCAGACCATGCGGGCGCGGCCGGGTTGCTTCCCGATACCGATGTCGGGATGCGCGCCGCCATTTCCCTCGTGGTGATGCTGATCTCGCTGATCGGTGGCCGAATCATCCCCTCATTCACCCGCAACTGGATGACCAAGCAAGGCATCACGCTCCGTCTTCCGACACAGTCGACACGGTTTGATCTGGCGGTGCTGGCGACCACTGCGGCAGGACTCCTGGCTTGGACCGCCTCTCCGGATTCATCATTTGCCGGCGGGCTGCTTATTGTGGCGGGGTGCGGACAGGCGCTTAGGTTGTCGCGGTGGGGCGGACTGAGATCGGTGCGAGAGCCGCTCGTCCTCATTCTTCATCTCGGATATTTGTGGGTACCAACGGGCCTGCTCCTGCTGGGTGCCAGCATCCTTGGTACCAGCGTTCCGCGGTCGGCAGCGATCCACGCCCTTACCGCCGGCGCGATGCCGACCATGATCCTCGCCGTGATGACGAGAGCGATTTTGGGGCACACCGGCCGCCAACTGGTCGCCAACCCGCCGGCCGTATGCATCTATGCGCTGATCACGCTTGGTGCTGCGCTTCGCGTGGCGACACCATTTGGCGCCCTCGACTATTCGGTTGGGATAGAGGTGGCGGCCGTCGCGTGGGCGGGCGCCTTCGTCCTGTTCCTCGCCGCCTATGGACCGATGCTGTTCCGGCCTTCGCTCGGTCAAGATTAGTCCAATGATCCTATCTGCCCAAAAGGCCTGCCTTGAGCAGAAGGTAATATGATACCCGTAGAGAAACGCCCGGTTTTGCTTGACTTTCGGCCCCTTCCCCGCGATTAGCCGGCCCACAGGCGGCACCCTGGCGTGCCGCTTTTCGCATTTAACCCAAGAGGTCGAACGCCATGAAGGCGCTGATGAAGTCCACCAAGTCGGTCAAGCCGGCCGAGGTGACCAAGAACTGGCATCTGATCGATGCCGACGGGTTGATCGTCGGGCGGTTGGCGACGATCATCGCCAACATCCTGCGCGGCAAGCATAAGCCGAGCTACACCCCGCACGTCGACTGCGGCGACCATGTCGTCGTCATCAACGCCGACAAGGTCAAGTTCACCGGCCGCAAGCTCGAACAGAAGATCTATTACAAGCACACCGGCTATCCGGGCGGCTTGAAAGAGGTCACCGCCGGCAAGGTGCTCGAGGGACGCTTCCCCGAGCGCGTGCTCGAGAAAGCGGTTGAGCGGATGATCCCGCGCGGCCCGCTGGGCCGACAGCAGATGCGGTCCTTGCACCTCTACAACACCGCCGAGCATCCGCATGGCGGCCAAGACCCCAAAACCCTCGACGTCGGCGCGATGAGCCGCAAGAATAAGGTGGGCGCCTAAGATGGCCAAGAAGAAGACCCTTTCCGACCTCGGCGCGCTGACCAACCCCGAGCCCGAGGTTCCCGAAGTCGTAGAAGCCCCCGCCGAGGCCGGCTCTGACGCTACCGTCGAAGGTGCGGCCGAAGCCGCTCCGGCCGAAGCTGACGAAGCCGCTCCGCCGCCCCCGCCGCCGGTCGAAGAGGCCCCGCTTCGCGAGCAGCAGCTCGACAAGTTCGGCCGCGCCTATGCGACCGGCCGCCGCAAGGACGCCGTCGCCCGCGTCTGGATCAAGCCGGGCTCGGGGCGGATCGTCATCAACGAGCGCGAGCAGGAGGTCTATTTCGCCCGGCCGACGCTGCGGCTGGTGATCAACCAGCCGTTCGAGGTCGCCGATCGCCGCGGCGCCTACGACGTCATCGCGACCGTCAAGGGCGGTGGCCTCTCGGGCCAGGCGGGCGCGGTCAAGCACGGCATCGCCCAGGCGCTGACCCGCTTCGAGCCGGCACTGCGCACGACCGTCAAGCGGGCCGGTTTCCTGACCCGCGATCCGCGCGTCGTCGAGCGCAAGAAGTACGGCCGCGCCAAGGCCCGCCGCAGCTTCCAGTTCAGCAAACGCTAGTTTGCGTCTCCTCCCCGAGATTTCTCGGAGAGGGGGACCATCCAACGCAGATTGGATGGTGGTGGGTCCCCCTCGGAGGGACGGGCCCTCAGAGTAGCGCTTCAGCCTGGTCGAGGACCTTGCTGAAGCTGGCGATAATCAGTCGATAGGGTTCGGCTGTCGCCATATCGAGCCCGCCCGATTTGAGCAGGTTGTAACCGTAATCGGACCCGCCGGCGCGCAGCACGGCGAGATAGCGATCGCGGTCCGCGACGGTCCCGTGCATCACCTTCTGCGCGAAGAAGTTCGCCGCCGTGATCGAGGTTGCATACTGCCAGACGTAGAAGCCGAAGTAGAAGTGCTGGATGTAGGCCCACTCGCTCGAATAGACCGGTTCGACCTGGACCTTGGGACCGTGGTAGCGCTTCAACAAGTCGAGGTAGAGCGCCGACATCTTTTCGCCCGACAGCCCTTCGCCCTTGTTCGCCAGATCGTTGATCGCCAGCTGGAACTCGGCGAACATCGACTGGCGGAAGAACGTCCCGCGATAGTTCTCCATGATCTGGCCGAGGTAGAACAGCTTGTCTTCCTTGGTCTTGGCCCGCTCGACCATCATGTTGGCGAGCAAGAGCTCGTGCGCGGTTGAGGCCACCTCAGCGGTGAAGGTCGGATAGCCGGCCAGTTCGTACGGCTGGGCGGCGTTGGCGAGCAGCGTGTGCATCGCATGCCCCCATTCGTGCGCGTAGGTCGACAGCCCGTCATATTTGTCGCTCAGGTTGAGCAGCAGGTAGGGGTGAACGTCGAAGGCTCCGGGCTGCATGTAGGCGCCCGACGCCTTGCCCGGCCGGGGCAAGGGATCCATCCACCGTTTCGAGGTCGCGTCGGCGAAGATGCGGCCATAGTCCGCGCCGAGCGGCTTGGTCGCGTCCAGGGTTAGCTGGCGCATTTCCGCGAGGCTGTAGGTTCGGTCGGACTTCACCAGCGGCGGATAGATGTCCCAATAGCCCATGTCGGTCAGGCCGAGCATCCGCCGGCGCAGCTCGAAATAGCGATGCAGCACCGGCAGCCCGCGGTTGGTTTCGGCGATCAGCGATCGATAGACGGCCTCGGGCAGGTTGCTGCCGTCGAGCGCGGCCTGGAGCGCGCTGTCGTAATGCCGCGCTTTGGCTCGGAACATGTCGCCCTTGACCTGGGCGGCAAGGGCGGTGCCGAGCGAATTTTCGAACGCTTTGTAGCTCCCCCAGAACTTGTCGAAGACCGTCTTGCGGTCGGCGCGATCGGGCGCCGAACGCGCGATCGTATAGCCTTGGTCGTCGAGCCGGATTTCGCGGCCGTCGCTCAGCTTCACCGTCGGCCGCGGGATGTCGGAAGCGGCGAGCTGGTCGCGAATGTCGCTCGGCCCGGCGAGCGGCGTTCCGGCCGAGGCAAGCAGCTTCTCCTCGTCGGGCGACAGAGTGTGCGACGCCTGGCGAAGGACGTCGCGCAGGCCGAACGCGAACTTCTTGAGGCCGGGATCGGCCGCGATGAACCCATTCACCTTCGCGGCGCCGAGAGCGACGATTTCCGGATTGGCCCAGGACGTCGCCTCGCCCAGCGCCGTGAACACGTCCTGCGCCTGGCTCTTGCGCTCCTGGTTGACCGCGACGCGGCGGTCCTCGTCGGCCTTGAGCGACGCATAAGTGTAGAGTCGCGATGCGCGCTTGTTGAGGTCGGACTGCGCCTGGAGCGCGGCCTTCAGCTCCGCGGCGCTCTGCCCGAGCTTGCCCTGATAGTGCAGCAGCGACGGAATCTGCGCCTGGATCGCCTGGCGGTCGGCCTCCCAGGCGGCGTCGGTCGGGTAGATGTCGCGCAGGTCCCAAGCTGGCCCGGTGTCGCCCGCGGCCTGCGCCAGCGCCCAACTTGGCACTCCCGCGGCAAGCGCAACCACGGCGGCGGACACGAACGCTTCACGGCGCGACAGATCGAGCATTGGAAAACCCCCTCCCCAAAAAAGGGTCTGTTTTGCATCAACCCGGCGCCGGCGCCAGCAGCCGTTCGACAAACGGGCGAATCTTACCGGCGACCGCTCAATCCGCGGCCATCGCCGGCGCGCCGCCGCCCTTCGCCTTGCGCATGATCAGGAGCAGCGGCAGGACCGCGAAGGTCACCAGCATCATCAGCTTGAAATCGTCGAGATAGGCGATGAACACCGCCTGGCGGGTGATCTCGCCGTTGATGATCGCCAGGGCGACGTTGCCGCCTGGCGCGATCCGCTGCAGCAGCGTCGGATCGACCATCGGCAGCGTCTGGTCGGTGATGTGGCTGGCCATGTCCGCGTGCGCGACCTGGGTCATGCGAATGAGCTGTGAGCTGACGACCGAAATGCCGACCGATCCGCCGACGTTGCGGGCGAGGTTCAAGAGGCTCGCCGCGGTCGTCCGCAGTCGCGGTTTCAGGGTTTCGAACGCCAGGCTCTGCAGCGGCACGAAGATCAGCCCGAGCCCGAGCCCCTGGACGATTCCGCTGGTGATCACCGGCGTCGACGGCTGGTCGAGCGCGAAGCCGGTCATCATCCACAGCGACACGCCCATCAGGACGACGCCGATTCCGACCAGCGCACGGGAGTCGATCTTTCCGACCAGCCGGCCGGCCAGCAGCATCGAGATCAGCGTGCCGACGCCGCGCGGCGCGGTCAGGAAGCCCGACTGCAGCACCGAATAGCCGTAGAGGTTCTGCAAGAGCGGCGGCAGCAGCGCGAGGCCGGCGAGCAGCAGCACGCCGGTCACCGCCATGAACAACAGCCCGGTGGCGAAGTTGCGGTCGGCGAACATGCCGCGTTCGAACAACGGCTCCTTCGCCGTCACGATATGGACCACGAACATCCAGAAGCCGGCGATGGCGAGGCCGAGCTCGATGATGATCTCCCAGCTTTGCAGCCAGTCCTTCTGGGCGCCGCGGTCGAGGAACATCTGCAGGCTGCCGATGGCGATCGCGAGCAACGCGAAGCCGAACCCGTCGAACCTGCGCTCGTGCTTGGCGGTCTTGGGCAGGAAGCGCACCAGCAGCAGCGTGCAGATCACGCCGACCGGCAGATTGACGAGGAACACCCAGCGCCAGTTGTAGCTGTCGGTCAGCCAGCCGCCGAGCACCGGCCCGAGGATCGGCCCGATCATGATCCCGCCGCCGAACAGGGCCATCGCCTGGCCGTGCTTCTCGCGCGGGTTGATGTCGAACAGGGTCGCCTGCGCGAGCGGAATGAGAAATGCGCCGCAGATGCCTTGGGCGGCACGAAAGATCACCATCTCAGTCAGCGACACCGCGCTTGCGCACAGCACCGAGGTGGCGGTGAAGCCGATCACCGAGATCACCAGCAGCCGCTTGCGCCCGACCTTGTCCGCCATCCAGCCGGCGATCGGCAGCGCGATCGCCGAAGCGACGATGTAGCTGGTCAGCACCCAATTGATCGTGTCCTGGGTCGCGCTCAGGCTCGCCTGCATGTGCGGCAAGGCGACGTTGGCGATGGTCGTGTCGAGCACCTGCAGCAGCACCGCCATCATCACCGCGATGGTGACGATGACCCGCTGTCCCTGGGGCAGCGGATGGACGGCGAGATGGGCCGGGGTCTCGGCCACGCTTCCTCAGTCCTTGAAGTAGACGGTGGCGGTCACCGACAGGCCGGCGATCATCGGCCTCGACGGGTGCCCGTCGAACGCGATCCGCACCGGCACGCGCTGGGTCACCTTGACCCAATTGCCGTTGGCGTTCTGCGCCGGGAGAAGCGCGAACTCGCTGCCGGTGCCGGCGCCGATGCTCTGGACGTGGGCGTTGAAATCCACGCCCGGGTAAGCGTCGACCTCGATCTTCGCTTTCTGCCCCGGCACCATCCGGCCGACGTCCTTCTCCTTGAAGTTGGCTTCGACCCACGCGTCCTGGCTGTGGACCAGCGACAGCATGCCGATGCCGATCACCACCGCCTGGCCGACCTGCAGGCGGTCGGCATTCTCGACGATGCCGTCCATCGGCGCCCGGACCTCGGTGCGCGACAGATCGAGCCGCGCCTTGTCGAGCGCGGCCATCGCCGCGGCGATGCTCGGTTGCTCGCCCGAAGAGATCGCGGCGCCGGCATTGGCGGCCCGCGCCCGCGCGTTGGCGAGATCGGTCTCCGACTTGCGCACTTCGGACACCGCGTCGTCATAGTCGGACCGCGTCGTGAAGCCTTCCTTCAAGAGCGCCGACTGCCGCGCCAGCGCGCGCTGCTTGATCTGGAGATCCGCTTGCGATCCGACGATGTCGGCGCCGGTGCCGACCGCCTGGGTGCGAAGCTCGCGGGTCTGGAGCTGGGCGGCGGCAAGCTGCGCCTGCGCCTGCTCGAGCGCGACGCGGTAAGGAGCGGGATCGATGCGGAACATCAGGTCGCCCCGCTTGACGATTTGGCCGTTGCGGACCGCGACCTGGACGATGGGCCCGTTGACCTGCGCGCTGACCGAAACGATGTCTTGCTTGATCGCTGCGTCGTCGGTCGACACGCTGCCGCCGCTCGCCAGCCAGTAATAGCCGCCGCCGAGCAACAGCAGCAGCGGCACGATCCACATCAGCCCGATGCGCGCGAGGCGCCGCGGCGACCGCGACGTCCGCGCCGACGCGGCAACTTCCGCGGTGGCGGAATCGACGTCCTGCGGCGCGCCGGTCAGCGGTTCCTGCTTCATCTCGTTCATTGGCCGAATGCCTTTCCACGCGGGCATTTGACCGCGACATTGTCTCGGATGGCGGCAAGCGTGGCGCGCACCGCGTCGCGCCTCTCGACCGGCAGGCCCTGGAATGCCTCGTCCCCGAGATCGTCCGCCAGGGCGGCCAGCTTCTTTACCAGCGGCTTCGATTTATGCGTCAGCACCAGCTTCCACGCGCGGCGGTCCTGCGGGTCGGGCTGCCGTTCGACCAGCCCGGCCTCGGCCAGCCGGTCGACGATCCGGCACAAGGTGATCGCTTCCATGTCGAGGTGGTCGGCGAGCTCGACCTGGCGCATGCCCGGCGTCCGGCTCAGCTTGGCGAGCACGCGCCATTGCGCGCGAGTCACCCCGAGCGAAACCGCGCGCCGATCGAACGCGCGGCGCAGCGCGGTCGCGGTCTCCGCAATTTCGTAAAGCATCGGGTCCATGCGATCGCATATAATAAGCCTGCTTACTAAATCAACGCACTTGCACCGCATCTGTTCCGCTTTCTCCGCAGGCGCGGTAAAGCCCGTCCCATGAGCGACGATCCCAAGCGACCCCCCACCCGGCCGGAAACGAAACTCATCAACGCCGGCCGCCGCGACGAGTGGCTGCAGGGCATGGTCAACGTGCCGGTGTCGCGCACCTCGACGGTCTTGTTCGAGGACGTCGAGGCGATGAACGCCGCCTACCCGCCCACCGACGGCCGGCTGAGCTACGGCCGCAACGGGACGTCGACGCAATGGTCGCTCGCCGAGGCGTTGACCGAATTGGAGCCCGGCGCGGCGGGAACGCGGCTGTTCCCGTCGGGCGCCGCGGCGGTGGCGTTCGCGCTGGCGAGCGTGCTCGAACCGGGCGACGAGCTGCTGATGGTCGACAGCGTCTATGGGCCCTCGCGGATGTTCTGCGACCAGGCGCTCAAGACTTACGGGATCACCACGCATTATTACGATCCGCTGGCCAGCGCGGCCGACATCCAGGCCCTTCTGTCGAAGGCCACGCGCGCGATCTTCATGGAAAGCCCCGGCTCGCTGACCTTCGAGGTCCAGGACGTGCCCGGCATCTGCGCGCTTGCCCGTCAACGCGGTGTCGTCACTTTGCTCGACAACACCTGGGCGACGCCCCTGTTCTTCCAGGCGCTGCCCCACGGCGTCGACGTTTCGATCCTCGCCTGCACAAAATATGTCGCGGGCCACGCCGACGTGATGCTCGGCTCGGTCACCGCCACCGAGCCGGTATGGGAAAAGCTGTCGAAGACTTCGCGGCTGTACGGCCAATGCGTCAGCCCCGACGACGCGTTTCTCGCCGCGCGCGGCCTGCGGACGATGGGCGTGCGACTGCGGCGGCACGAGGACAGCGCGATCAAGATCGCGCGTTGGCTCGACGAGCAGCCGCAGGTCTCGCAAGTGCTTCACCCGGCGTTCAAGGACAGCCCCGGCCACGCCTATTGGAAGCGCGATTTCACCGGTTCGACGGGCCTGTTCTCGATCGTCCTCAAGGATGCCGACGACGCCGCGGCCAACCGCTTCGTCGAAAGCTTGGCGCTGTTCGGCATCGGCTACAGCTGGGGCGGCTTCGAAAGCCTCGCGCTGCCGGTCCACCCGCACCGCGCCCGCACCGTGCGGCGCGACAAGCCGGCCGGCGCCATGGTCCGCCTCCACATCGGCCTCGAGGATCCCGACGACCTCATCGCCGACCTCGCCGAGGGCCTGAAGCTCATCGGTTGACCGGCGGACCGTCGCCGTGGCAATCGGCATGCGGTCGCGCAAGCGGGTGTAGCTCAATGGCAGAGCAGAAGCTTCCCAAGCTTACGACGAGGGTTCGATTCCCTTCACCCGCTCGAAAAAAGCAACATGCCGGGGGCATGTTGAGTTTTGGAGCGCGCGCCGACGGCGCGGCGAACTGGAGCGCACGAGCGCCCCGCTACTGATTGCACGGTTGTTCCGGCCTGTGGCATGATACGCCCTTGGGGGGTTGCCGATGAGCCTGCTTCTGCTGCCGATCGCATTGGGACTGGCGCTCGCCGCGCA
>Ga0255310_10000188_pt1 | contig 12771 bp, 13 predicted proteins | sample EtOH1_T0_E1_meta_FD_201359 | JGI IMG/M metagenome (GOLD analysis project Ga0255310, IMG submission 201359) | Sandy soil microbial communities from University of British Columbia, Vancouver, Canada - EtOH1_T0_E1 | ecosystem: Engineered > Artificial ecosystem > Sand microcosm > Unclassified ...
GACCTGGCCGCGCGCGGTCACCTCGAACTCCGAGACCCCCTCGATGCTGAGCGCCTCGATGGTGGTCGGCCCCGCCATCCTTGCCGGCGACGGCGCGCCTTGCGCCCAGAGGCGCGGCGCAATCAGGATCAACAGCATCGCGAGCCCGCTGGTGCAAACGACGGCGCTCCGCGCGCGGCGGTGCTGCATGTGAGGTGGGATCAATTCCGGATGTTGGGTGCTAAAATCGCACAATTCCGAACCGCGCGCAATCGCAATCGAGCAACGTGGACGCCCGGCTCACCGCGCTCGAATGCTGGCTCGGCTCCCAGTTCGGCGGCGCACCCTTCACGCTCGCACCGGCATCCGAGGACGCGAGCTTCCGGCGCTATTTCCGCGCTCGTCTGGCCGATGGCCGCAGCTACATCGCGATGGACGCCCCCCCGGATCGGGAGGACTGCGGCCCGTTCCTGCATGTGGCGGCGCTGCTGCGCCGCGCCGGGGTGCACGTTCCCGAGGTGCATGCCGCGGAGCGCACGCAGGGGTTCCTGCTGCTGTCGGATCTCGGCAACACGACCTTTCTCGCCGCGCTGAACGAAACCAATGCCGCCGCCCTGATGGGCGATGCGACCGGCACGCTGCTGCGCTGGCAACTCGCGACGCGACCCGGCGAACTGCCCGCCTACGACGAGACGCTGCTGCGGCACGAGCTGGCACTGTTTCCCGAATGGTATCTGGGCCGGCACCTCGGTCGCACGCTGGACGCCGGCGAGCGGCGCGCACTCGACGACATCGGCACGCTGCTGGTGCGCTCGGCGCTCGCCCAGGGGCAGGTGTACGTGCATCGCGATTACATGCCGCGCAATCTGATGCTGTGCGAGCCCAATCCCGGGGTGCTCGATTTCCAGGACGCCGTGATCGGTCCGATCACCTACGACATGGCGTCGCTCACGCGCGATGCCTTCCTCAGCTGGGAAGAGGAGCGGGTGCTCGACTGGTGCGCGCGCTACTGGGAACAGGCGAAGCGTGCCGCGCTCCCGGTCGCGCCGGACTTCGGCGAATTCTGGCGCGCCTTCGAGTGGATGGGGCTGCAGCGCCACCTCAAGGTGCTCGGCATCTTCGCACGCCTGACCTACCGGGACGGCAAGCCCAAATACGTCGCCGAGACGCCGCGCTTCGTGCGCTACGCGCGGGCCGTTGCTGGGCGCTACGCGCCGCTGGCGCCGCTGGCGCGGCTGTTCGACAACCTCGAGGGCGGGGCGGGGCGCGCGGGGGAGACCTCTTGAGACCGGCGCGCGCCATGCAGAGGTCGCACGCGATGGCCGGTTTACCGATCTCTGCCGGCTTGGCGCAGAACTACCGCGCCAAGCCGGCAGACCTAGGGGAGTCCATTTGCGCGCGACCTTTGCCGATCGCCGGCCGGTAAGCAACCGATGAAAGCCATGATCCTCGCCGCCGGGCGCGGCGAGCGCCTGCGCCCGCTCACCGATCACCTGCCCAAGGCGCTGGTCGAAGCCGGCGGCAAGCCCCTGCTCGCCTGGCATCTGGAGCGCCTGGCATCGGCCGGTTTTCGCGAGCTCGTCATCAACGTCTCGCACCTCGGCGAGCTCATCGAACAGCGTTTCGGCAGCGGCGCGGCCTACGATGTGAGCATCGCCTGGTCGCGGGAGGCCGAGCCGCTCGAGACCGCAGGCGGCATCGCGCAGGCGCGCCACTTGCTGGGACCGGATCCGTTTCTGCTGCTGAACAGCGACATCTGGTGCGACTACGATCTTGCGCGCCTGCACGCCATGCGGCTCGAAGCGCGGCTGGCACACCTGGTGCTCGCGCCAAATCCGCCGCATGCGCCGCGAGGCGATTTTTCGCTGCATGCCGGTGCAGTCGGCAATGAGGCGGCGCCGCGCTACACTTACACCGGCCTCGCGCTGCTGTCGCCGCGGCTGCTGGCCGCTGTCGGACCCCGGGAAAAAGCGCCGCTTGCGCCGCTGCTGCGCGCGGCGGCGGCGCGGGGCGAGGTTTCGGGCGAGCTCTTTCACGGCACCTGGCGTGATGCGGGGACCGCCGGGCGCCTCGCCGAACTGGATGCACTGCTGCGCGACCGCGGATGACCGAGGATGGATCTGACCGACTTTGAGCCCGCCCGCTACGCCGCCAGGCGTCGCCGGCTCGCCGCCGGCATGGCCGAGGGCGTCGCCGTGGTGCCGACCGCGCCGGAACGCCTGCGCAGCCGCGATACGCATTACCCGTATCGCTTCGACAGCCACTTCTGGTACCTGAGCGGATTCTCCGAGCCCGAGTCCGTCCTGGTCATCGTCGCGGGCAAGGAACCGCGCAGCCTGCTGTTCTGCCGCGAGCGCAGCGAGGAGCGCGAGGTCTGGGACGGCTTCCGCCACGGTCCGCAAGCCGCGCGCGAGCGCTTCGGCTTCGACGCCGCCTTTCCGATCGCGGCGCTCGACGACGAGATGCCGAAACTGCTCGCCGAGCAGCCGGCGCTGCACTATCCGGTGGGCAGCGATGCCGCCTGGGACGCGCGCGCCATGAAATGGCTCAATGCGGTGCGCGAGAAGGCACGCGCCGGGATCGCCGCGCCGCAGCGCCTGCACGACGTGCGCGCACTGCTGGACGAGATGCGACTGGTCAAGGACGCGGACGAGCTTGCCGCGATGCGTCACGCGGCGGCGATTTCCGCGGCGGCGCACCACCGCGCCATGCGGGCGACGCGCGCCGGACGTTTCGAATACGAGCTCGAAGCCGAACTGCTCTACGAATTCCGCCGCCGCGGGGCGCAGTTCCCGGCCTATTGGCCGATCGTCGCCGGCGGCGCCAACGCCTGCGTGCTGCATTACGTGTTCAACGACGCGCCGCTGCGCGCCGGCGACCTGGTGCTGATCGACGCCGGCTGCGAGATGGACGGATATGCCGCGGACCTCACGCGCACGTTTCCGGTCAGCGGGCGCTTTGCGCCCGCGCAGCGCGACGTCTACGCGCTGGTCCTCGAGGCGCAGCGCGCGGCGATGGCCAAGGTGCGCGCCGGCAACGCCTGGAATGAACCGCACGACGCCGCGGTGCGGGTGCTTGCCCAGGGCATGCTCGATCTCAAGCTGCTCGCCGGCTCGCTCGACGAGGTGCTCGAGAAGGAATCCTACAAGCGCTTCTACATGCACCGCACCGGTCACTGGCTCGGGCTCGACGTGCACGACGCCGGGGACTACAAGCATGCGGGCGAATGGCGCACGCTCGTTCCCGGCATGACGCTCACGGTGGAACCCGGTCTCTACGTCCGCGCGGCCGACGATGTGCCGCGGGCGCTGCGCGACATCGGCGTGCGCATCGAAGACGACGTGCTCGTGACGAGCGACGCCTGCGAGGTGCTGACCGCCGAGGCCGTCAAGGGCATGGACGAGATCGAGGCGCTGATGCGCGATGGCGCCTGAAATCGCGATCCGCGGCGCCGGTCCTGCCGGCTGCGTGCTGGCGCTGCTGCTGCACGGCGCGGGCCGCACGGTGCGGCTGTACGAACGCCGCCCGCGCGCTGTGCCCGTTGGCGGGCTGCGACCGATCGCGCTGTCGTACGCGAGCCGGCTGATCCTCGAGCGCGCTGCGGCGTGGCGCGCGCTTGCGCCGACGCCGATCGAGCAGATTCGCGTCTCGCAGGCCGGGGAACTCGGCCGTACGCACATTACTTCGCAGGACGCCGGCGTCCCAGCGCTCGGTTATGTCGTCGATTACGGCGCACTGCAGGCGGCGCTCGCCGCGCAGGCCGAGGCGGTCGGCATCGAAATCGACTACGGCAGCGAGCCGGAAGCGGTTGCGGCGCCCTTCGCGCGGCTCGAGGTGCACGCCGAAGGCGTCGCCGGCGATGCCAGCGAGAAGCGCTACCCGCAGGAGGCAGTGCTGGCGCTGGTCGGCGCAGAACCGCGCGCCGGCACCACGGCCTACGAGCGCTTCACCGGCGACGGGCCGCTCGCGCTGTTGCCGCTCGAGGGCCGCTTCGCGGTGGTGTGGGGCACAAGCGTGACGCGCGCGCCGCGACTGGTGGCCGCGCCGGCCGCCGATTTCCTCGACGCGCTGGCGCAAGCATGCGGCGCGCACCCCGGTCGTTTCGTTTCCGTGGAGGGGCGCGCCGCCGTGCCGCTCGCCCTGCGCGTGCGTGCGACGCGCATCGGCGAGCGCGCCGTGTACGTCGGCAACGCCGCGCAGACGCTGCACCCGGTCGCCGGTCAGGGCCTCAATCTGGGCTTGCGCGACGTCTGGGAGCTGGCGCAGGCGCTGCGCGCCGCGCCCGATCCGGGCGATGAGGACGTGCTGCGCACTTATGCCGCGCGCCGCCGCCTCGATGCCTTCGCCACCGTCCGTGTCACCGACCTGCTGGCGACCGTGTTCCTGGGCGCGAATCCGTTCGCGGCGGCGGCGCGCGGTCTCGCCATGATCGCGCTCGACGCCTGCACGCCGGCGCGACGATTCCTTGCACGCCGCATGATCTACGGCGCTTCAGCGCTGCCGTAAAAGCGGTTAGAATTCTTTCTCCCTCGCACAACCACCCCGCGACACCGGCTTACATGCGTCTCGGCGCGCACGTCCTGCGCAACGGTCTGTTCGTTGCACCCATGGCCGGCGTGACCGATCGCCCGTTTCGCGCCCTGTGCCGGCGCTTTGGCGCCGGACTTGCGGTGAGCGAGATGGTTTCGGCGCGCCCCGAGCTGCGCGGCACGCGCAAGTCGCGTCTGCGCCTCGAGCACCAGGGCGAGCCGGCGCCGGTCGCGGTGCAGATCGTCGGCGCCGATCCGGCGCTCATGGCCGATGCGGCGCGCTACAACGTCGACCAGGGCGCGCAGATCGTCGACATCAACATGGGCTGCCCGGCGAAAAAGGTCTGCGACGTCGCCGCCGGTTCCGCGCTGCTCGCGGACGAAGCGCTGGTGGCGAAAATCCTCGAGCGCGTGGTTGCGGCGGTGGCGGTTCCGGTGACGCTCAAGATGCGCACCGGTCCGGATCCGGCGCGGCGCAATGCGCCGCGCCTGGCCCGCATCGCGGAAGCCGCAGGCGTGCAACTGCTGGCAATCCACGGCCGCACGCGCGCCTGCGGATTCTCGGGCGCGGTGGAATACGACAGCATCGCCGCCGCCAAGGCCGCGGTGCGCATTCCGGTGATCGCCAACGGCGACATCGCGTCGGCCGCCGATGCGCGGCAGGTGCTAGCGCTCACCGGCGCCGACGGCGTCATGGTCGGGCGCGCGGCGCACGGCCGTCCGTGGGTTTTCCGCGAGATCGAGCACGAACTCGCAACCGGGGCGCGCCTGCCGCCGCCCAGCCTCGCGGAGATGCGCGCCGTCATCCTGGAGCACCTCGCAGCGCTGCACGGGCTCTATGGCGAGCCGCAAGGCGTGCGCGTCGCGCGCAAGCACATCGGCTGGTACCTGCGCGGCCTGCCGGGCGGCGAAGCGTGCCGCCGCGAAACCAACCGCATCGAGTCGGCCGCGGCGCAACTGGACGCCGTGCGCTGGTATTTCGACCGCCTGGCGCAGTCGGCGAATGACGCGCGGGACGGCGCCGTCGCGAGGGTCGCATGAGCCGCGGCAGCGATCTCGCCGGCGCCGTGCGGCGCGCACTCGAGCGCTATTTTCGCGACCTCGAGGGCGAGAAGCCCACCGCAATCTACGACATGGTGATGAAGAACGTCGAAAAGCCGGTGCTCGAGACGGTGCTCGCCAAGGCGGGCGGCAACCTGACGCTTGCCGCCGCCATGCTCGGCATCGACCGCAACACGCTGCGCAAGAAATTGCAGCAGCACCGCATCAAGTGAGCGCCGTCAAGCTGGCGCTGTTGAGCGTCTCCGACAAGGCGGGCATCGTCGAGCTGGCGCGCGCGCTGGCCGCGCTCGGCGTTTCGATCCTGTCCACCGGGGGCACCGCGAGGCTGCTCGAAAAGGAGGGCGTGCGCGTGACCGAGGTCTCGGCGCACACCGGCTTGCCGGAAATGCTCGACGGCCGCGTCAAGACCCTGCACCCCAAGATTCACGGCGGCATCCTGGCGCGGCGCGATGCGCCCGCGCACATGGCCGCCATCCGCGATGCCGGCATCGCGCCGATCGACCTCATCGTAGTCAATCTCTACCCGTTCCAGGCGACGGTCGCCGATCCCGATTGCCGCCTCGCGGACGCGATCGAGAACATCGACATCGGCGGCCCGGCAATGCTGCGTGCCGCGGCGAAGAACTACACCGGCGTCACGGTGGTGGTGGATCCGGCCGATTACGCCGCGGTTCTCGCGGAGCTGCGCGGCGCCGGCGCGGTATCGGAGGCGACGCGCTTCGCGCTGGCGAAAAAGGTCTTCGCCCATAGCGCGGCTTACGACGGCGCGATCGCCAATTACCTGTTCGCGCTTGATGCGCAGAACCAGGCGCGCCCGTACCCGGACGTGCTCAGCCTGCAGTTCCACAAGCTGCAGGACATGCGCTACGGCGAGAACCCGCACCAGTCGGCCGCGTTCTACCGCGACGACAAGCCGGTCGCGGGCGGTCTTGCCGGTTACCGCCAGCTGCAGGGCAAGGAGCTGTCCTACAACAACATCGGCGACGCCGACGCCGCCTGGGAGTGCGTGAAGAGCTTTCCCGAACCCGCCTGCGTCATCGTGAAGCACGCCAACCCCTGCGGCGTCGCGGTCGGCGAGACGCTGCTCGCGGCCTATGACAAGGCGTTCAAGACCGATCCGGTATCGGCTTTCGGCGGCATCCTCGCCTTCAACCGCGCGCTCGACCGCGCCACCGCCGAGACCATCGGGCGACAGTTCGCCGAGGTGATCGTCGCGCCGCGCGTCGAGCGCGAGGCGCGCGAGTTTTTCGCCGGCAGGCAGAACCTGCGCGTGCTCGAAGTGCCGCTCGCGCACGACACCAACCGCTACGACTGCAAGCGCGTCGGCGGCGGCCTGCTGGTGCAGAGCCCGGACGCCCGCGTGATCGAGCGCGCCGAGCTCAGGGTGGTGACGAGGAAGCCGCCGAGCGAGACGCAGTGGACCGATCTGCTGTTTGCCTGGCGCGTTGCCAAGTTCGTGAAGTCGAACGCCATCGTGTTCTGCCGCGACGGCATGACGGTCGGCGTCGGCGCCGGCCAGATGAGCCGTGTCGACAGCGCGCGCATCGCCGCCATCAAGGCGTCGAACGCGGGGCTTTCGCTGGCGGGCGCGGTGGCCGCCTCGGACGCCTTCTTTCCGTTCCGTGACGGCCTCGACGTGGTGGTCGACGCCGGCGCCGCGGCCGTGATCCAGCCGGGCGGCAGCGTGCGCGACGACGAGGTCATCGCCGCCGCGGATGAACGCGGCATCGCCATGGTGTTCACCGGCGTGCGCCACTTCCGGCATTGAAGCTCCTCGTCATCGGCTCGGGCGGCAGGGAGCATGCGCTGGCGTGGAAACTGGCCCAGAGCCCGCGCGTGCAGAAGGTCTACGTCGCACCGGGCAACGGCGGCACCGCAACCGAGCCCGGACTGGAGAACCTGCCGGTCAGCGCGATTCCCACGCTGATCGCGTTCGCGCGGCGCGAAGGCATCCAGCTCACCGTGGTGGGGCCGGAGGCGCCGCTCGCTGCCGGCATCGTGGATGCATTCCGCGAGGCGGGGCTGCGCATTTTCGGACCGACGCGCGCCGCGGCGCAGCTGGAGAGCTCGAAGGACTTCGCCAAGCAGTTCATGGTGCGCCACGCGATACCCACGGCGCGCCACGCCACGTTCACGCGCGCCGCGGAGGCGAAGGCCTACATCGAGCGCCAGGGAGCGCCGATCGTGGTGAAGGCGGACGGGCTTGCCGCGGGCAAGGGCGTAGTGGTCGCCGCTACGGTGGAAGAGGCGCTGTCGGCGGTCGACGCCATGCTGCTTGGCCATCGGCTGGGGGATGCCGGCGCGCGCGTCGTGATCGAGGAGTGCCTGGCGGGGGAGGAAGCGAGTTTCATCGTGATGTGCGACGGCGCGCACGCGCTGCCGCTCGCCACGAGCCAGGACCACAAGCGCCTGCGCGATGGCGACACCGGCCCCAACACCGGCGGCATGGGCGCCTATTCGCCGGCGCCCGTGATCACGCCGCGGATCCACGCGCGCGTCATGCGCGAGATCATCCAGCCGACCTTGCAGGGCATGGCGCAGGACGGCATGCCCTACACCGGATTCCTCTACGCCGGGCTGATGATCGACCCGGCGGGCAGCCCGAAGACGCTCGAATTCAATTGCCGCCTGGGCGATCCCGAGGCGCAACCTATCATCTTGCGGCTGAAATCGGACCTGCTCGGGCTGATCGAGCACGCGCTCGACGGTACGCTCGATCACGCCGCGGCTGAGTGGGACCGGCGCTCGGCGCTGGGCGTGGTGCTCGCCGCCCAAGGTTACCCGGAGGAGCCGCGCAAGGGAGACCCGATCCTCGGACTGCCGAAGGCCAGCGACGATTGCCGCGTGTTCCATGCCGGCACGCGGCTGGAGAGCGGGCAGGTCGTGACCAGCGGCGGCCGCATCCTGTGCGTCACTGCGCTCGGCGATTCGCTGCGCGTCGCACGCAGCCGCGCCTACGAGGCCGCGGCGCCGATCCGCTTCGAGGGCATGCAGTACCGCAGGGACATCGGCCACCGCGCGCTCAAGCGCCCCTGACCGTGGACACCGAGCCGGTCCACGCGTACTTGGTCGGCCTGCAGAGCCGCATCGTCTCCGCGCTCGAGGCGCTCGATGGCAGCGCGTTCAGGAAAGACGCCTGGCAGCGGCCCGAGGGCGGCGGCGGGATCGCCCGCGTCATCGAGGACGGCGGCCTGTTCGAGCGCGGTGGTGTGAATTTCTCGCGCGTGCAGGGTTCCGCCCTGCCGGCTTCGGCCACCGCCGCGCGACCGCAGCTTGCCGGGCGGCGCTACGACGCCATGGGCGTGTCGCTGGTGCTGCACCCGCGCAATCCCTATTGCCCGACCGTGCACATGAACGTGCGCTGCTTGGTCGCTCATCAGGCGGGCGCGGATCCGATCTGGTGGTTCGGCGGCGGCATGGACCTCACGCCCTATTACGGCTTCGAAGACGATGCGAGGCATTTCCACGCCACCTGCAGGCGCGCGCTCGAAGGCTTCGGCGCGGAACGCTACGCGCACTACAAGCGCTGGTGCGACGAATACTTCTATCTGAAGCATCGGGCCGAGCCGCGCGGCGTCGGCGGAATCTTCTTCGACGACCTCGCGGAGCCGGATTTCGAATCCTGCTTCGCGCTGGCACGCTCGGTCGGCGATCATTTTCTCGCCGCTTACCAGCCGATCGCCGAGCGGCGGCGAAGCATGCCCTACGGCGAACGCGAGCGCGCCTTCCAGTGCTATCGCCGCGGGCGCTACGTCGAGTTCAACCTGGTGTACGACCGCGGCACCCTGTTCGGGCTGCAGTCGGGCGGGCGCACCGAGGCGATCCTGATGTCGCTGCCGCCGCTCGTGGCGTGGCGCTACGATTGGAAACCCGAGGCCGGCTCGCCCGAAGAGAAGCTCACCACCGATTTCCTCAGACCGCGTGACTGGGCCTGAAGCGCAGCGCGCCGAGGGGCGTCACTAGAGCGCCCCGTTTCGGCTCAGGTGGAGGGACCAGAGGCGCGCGATGCCCGCCGCGCCGTCTGCCCCCTGCACGGTCCCGTAGACCTGGATCGCCTTCCGGTCTTGCCCCGCAAGATGGTACGCGTACGCCAGTTGCAGCTTTGCATGGTCCGGGCGCCGCAAGCCGGTGCCGAGCTTCAGGCACTGCTCCATCATCGCGAGGCCCTTCTCCGACCTGCCGTGCAGCACGTAGTTATAGCCGTCGTTCAAAGTCGTCCTGCAGTCCTTCGCGCCCGTCGCGCGCGCCGCCTCCTGCGCGAGCGACTTCCTGTCGTCGGTGAGATTCCTCGCCACCAGGTCCTTCAGTCGCTTGTGGCGCTCGGCGTCGGCGCCGACGCCGAGCAGGCCCGCAGCGTACCCCTGCTCGATGATCTTCGCGGCCTCCAGCGGAAAGCCGTCCTGGAGGACCAGTTGCGCGGACTCGAGATATTCGCCCGCGGTCCGCATCGTGCCGGTGGCGAGCTTGAGACGCGCGACGTCGACGGCAAGCGTTGCCGCAAACCCGGGTCGGCTCGCGATGCCATGCAGCACTGCGAGCCAGTAATCCCTCTTCGGATGGTGGGCGATCAGCTTTTCCATCGCCTTGCCATAACCGGCGCTGTCGCGCTGCCGCAGGTAAGCGTTCGCCAGCAGCTGCAACTGCTCCTCGCCGGGCGCCTTGCCCGACTGCTCTTCAGCTTCGACGTCGGAGGCGAGCGCCCTCGCCGCGGCGGCGAAGTGGTTGCTGAGGTAAAGCGCCTGCGCGTGCAGCGCCCGGACCGCCTTGTCGCCGCCGCCCTGGCTCAGGTAGCGCCCGCTCAGGTCCGCCGACTTGGCATATTCCTTGGCCAGGTAGTACTGGCTTGCCGCCGCAAGAAGGAACTGCCGGCGCTCGTTCTGCGGAGCCGCTGGTGAATTTGCGACCGCTTCATACGCGCGCGCCGCGGTGGCCGTTTCGCCCGCGGCGGCAGCCGCCTGGCCCAGAACGCGATCCACGAGATAGCTTTCGTAGGGCGATTTGTGCGCGAGCGCCTGCACCTCGCGCACCCTGGCGAGCGCCTCCCCGGCGCGTTTCGCCTTGAGCAGCTCGATCGCCGCCTGGATCGGTCTGCCTATCTCGGGACTGACGGCCTGCCCGTTGTCCCGCGCCTGCGCCGAGGACCAGCCGCTCAGCGCGAGGCCAACCAACAGCGCAGGCAGATAACGCATGGCGCGACGATAGTTCCGCGTTCAGCGCATGAACTGCTCGTTGCCGATCAGGCCGATCCTGCTCAAGCCCAGCCGCTGCGAGGACGCCATCACCAGCGCGACGGCTTCGTATTTCACCAGCTTGTTGGGCCGCAGCTGGATCTCGGGCTGCATCGGCGCGGCGGCGGCCGCCTGGAGGCGTGCCTCGAGCACCTGGCGGTCGGGCAGCACCTCCCCATTCCAGATGAACGTGCCGTCGAAGTCGATCTCGATCGTCACCACCTCCGGCGGCACGGTGGGCGGCGGGCTGCCGACCGGCATGCTGAGCTTTACGGCGTGGGTCTGGATCGGGATCGTGACGATGAGCATGATGAGCAGCACCAGCATCACGTCGATGAGTGGCGTGGTGTTGATGTCGAGCATCAGGTCCGGCTCGCGCTGCGCGCCGCCGGGAGCGATCTTCGTGGCCATGGCTTCGCCCCTCCCTGCGTCAGCGGCCGTCCCGCGCCGGCGGCTCGGTGATGAAGCCGATCCTGAGAATGCCGGCGCGCTGGCAGGCGAACACCACGCGGCCGACGAACTCGTAGCGCCCCGCCCGGTCGCCGCGAATGTGCACCTCGGGCTGCGGCTGCTTCGCCGCGACTTCCTTCAATTGGCCAAGGAGCTGCGCCTCGTCGGCGATGCGCCGGTCATTCCAGAATATGTCGCCGTCCTTGTCCACGACGATTACGATGTTTCCGGGTTTGGTCTGGGTCGGCTGGTTGCGCTCCCTGGGCAGCGCCACCGGGATGCTCTGGATCACCACCGGAATCGTGATCAGGAAGATGATCAGCAACACCAGCATCACGTCCACCAGGGGCGTGGTGTTGATGTCGGAGACGAGGTCGTCGTCTTCCGGCGCGCCGATCGACATGCCCATGGTCAGGCGCCTTGCCTGCCGCCGCCCAGCAGCCTCATGTGCACGCCGCCGCCAAAGTGGCGCACCCGCTCCATCGCGGCCCTGTTGCGCCGGACCAACCAGTTGTAGCCGAGCACCGCCGGCACTGCGACCGCCAAACCGAAGGCCGTCATGATGAGCGCCTCGCCGACCGGCCCGGCGACCTTGTCGATCGACGCCTGGCCCGCGATGCCGATTGCGGTCAGCGCATGGTAGATGCCCCACACCGTTCCGAACAGTCCCACGAACGGCGCCGTGGAGCCGACCGTCGCGAGAAATGCGAGGCCGTTCTGCAGCCGGTTGCTGATGACGTCGATTGCGCGCTGCACCGACATGCCGACCCAGGCGTTCAGGTCCACCTCATCGGTCAGCGTGCCGCCGTGGTGCTGCGCAGCCAGTGCACCTTTTTCGGCGATGAAACGGAAGACGCTGTCTTGATGCAGCGACTTGCAACCCTCTTCCACTGTCTTCGCATTCCAGAACTTTTCGTCGGCCTCCCGGGCGTCGCGCATCAGCTTCTGCTGCTCGATCAGCTTGACGATGCCGATGTACCAGGACCCGATCGACATGATGGCGAGTACGATCAGCGTTCCCCTGGAGACCCAGTCGCCCTGCCGCCAGAGCGCGTCCAGGCCGTAGGGATTCTGCACCACTTGCTCGGCCGCGGGCGCGCCGCCGGCCTCCGGTGGCTGAGCCCGGGTCGCATCGGGAAGCAAGAGAGCAGCCGAGACCGACAGGCCGACCAGTGCCGCGGCGAACAGGCCGCGAATGCGCGACGTTGCAGTCTTCATGTGAGATCGATTCCGAAGCAAGGTATTCGACGACTCCCGAGCGGTCCGCGCCGACCCGATTCACGGATGGCTACTCGATTTTCCATTCGTAAGCGATGCGCGACCAGGTACGCTCCGGCTTGCCGTCCACCGTGGCCGGCTTGAACCTGCACAGGCCGAGCGCATTGAGTGCGGCCGAGTCGAGCCGGTGGTGCCCCGAGCTGCGCTCGATCTTGCCCTCCAGCACCCTGCCGTCGACGTCGATCAGAAAGCTCAAGAGCACGACACCGGTTTCGTTGGCACGCAGGGACCCGGGCGGATAGGCC
>Ga0255310_10000189_pt1 | contig 12757 bp, 10 predicted proteins | sample EtOH1_T0_E1_meta_FD_201359 | JGI IMG/M metagenome (GOLD analysis project Ga0255310, IMG submission 201359) | Sandy soil microbial communities from University of British Columbia, Vancouver, Canada - EtOH1_T0_E1 | ecosystem: Engineered > Artificial ecosystem > Sand microcosm > Unclassified ...
CCGAGATCCCCGGCACCGACAAGGCCGACGAGGTCGTGATGCTCGGCGCCCACTACGACAGCTGGCATTCGGGCACCGGCGCCACCGACAACGGTGCCGGCTCGGTGGTGATGATGGAGGCGATCCGAATTCTCAAGACCCTCGCCCTGCCGATGCGGCGCACCGTGCGGATCGGACTCTGGACCGGGGAGGAACAGGGGCTGATCGGCTCACGCACCTGGCTGCGCATCCACAAGGCGGAGCTGCCCAGGATCTCGGGCTATGTGAACGTGGATAATGGCACCGGGCGGCTGCGCGGTATCTGGGACCAGAGCAACAGTGCGGCGATTCCCATTTTTCAGCAGATCCTCGCCCCGCTGCAGGATCTGGGCGTCGTCGTAGTGCGCCACGGCAATACCGGCGGGACCGACCACCTGAGCTTCGTTGCTCAGGGCGTTCCGGGCTTCAACTTCATCCAGGACCCGATCGAGTACGGCAGCCGGACCCATCACTCCAATGTGGATACCTACGAGCGGCTGGTGATCGACGACCTCAAGCAGGCTGCCACGGTGGTGGCCTGGACCGTGTACGAGATCGCCAATCGCGCCGAGCCGATGCCGCGCCCGCCGGCGCCGACGCCCCGTCCGGCCGTGCCGTAGGAAGTGCGCGCCGATGGGCCAGTCTCCGCCGCCCTTCTTCGACCCGCTCTCTTCCGAGCGGAGCGACGTGTGGGACGTTGCGCTGGCCTGCCGCAACGGCCACCTCATCAACGATCGCTCGCGCGGCGATCCTTCCCGCAATGTGCCCTGGTGCTCGACCTGCGGGTCGGAGACGATTGCGGCCTGCCCGGGTTGCCGCGAGCCCATCCCGGGCTTCTACTACCACAAGGGCGAGGCGTTCGACCCGTCCGACCCTCCCAGCGGGCGTCCCCTCGCCCAGATCCCGCAGTACTGCCACGCTTGTGGGCGCCCCTTTCCCTGGACCGAGCGCGCCATGTCGGCCGCGCGGTCTCTGATCCGCGAGCTGGCTGGACTCGATCCCTACGAGCGCGACCAGCTGCGCCGCAGCATCGACGACATCATCCGGGAAACCCCGCGAACGCCGGTGGCGGTGTTGCGCATTCAGGCCGCGCTCACCCGCATCGGCGGCGACACCGCCAAGGCCCTGCGCGACCTGCTCATCAGCGTCGCGAGCGAATCGGTAAAGCAGCAGCTCTCGTGAATACCGTTCCTGGCGTAGCGGCCCATTTCGTGGGGAAGGAGCCCGGCGTCGCGGCGACCTACGCCGCCATCCTCCGGGTGGCGCGGGCGCTGGGCCCGTGCAACGAGGAGGCCAAGAAGACCTCGATCCACCTGGTGCGCCGGACCGCGTTCGCGGGCGTCGCCACCCAGCGGACCGCCCTCGTCCTTACCCTCAAGTCCTCTCGCGACCGCAAGAGCCCGCGCATCCGCAAGCACGAGCAGGCCTCCGCCAACCGCTGGCACCTGGAGATCCGACTCGATTCGCCCGAGGCGGTCGATGCCGAGCTGCGCGACTGGCTCACGGAGGCCTACCGGCTGGCCGAATAGCGCGGTTCGCCCCCCGCCGTGTGTCGGAACCCGTCCCCACTCGTCCACAGCAGCGACGAGACGTGGCGAGGGATATGAAGGGAAAGCATGTTGCCGGCGCCGAGGGGCGCCGGCGGTCCGGCCTTCTGGTGATTGCGATCCTGGCGGGGATCGCCCTCGTCGTCCTTGCCGCGCACCTGCTCCTCGCCTGGCGCCTCGACACGGCTCACCTGCGACGGCGCCTTGAAGCCGCGGTCGCCGCCGGGACCGACAGCCTCTATCTGGTCCGAATCGGCTCCTCCCATTTCAGCCTGCTGGGCCGGTCCTTCCGGATTACCGGATTCGAGCTCTACCCCGATACGGCCGCCTTCCGCCGGCGTGCCAAGGCCGGACTCGAACTCGAGCCGCACACCCGCTACGTGGTGCGCGCCGCCTCGTTGCGAGCCGATGGCATCGGCCTCTGGGGTTTCTTCCGGCGGCAGATCTCGATCAACTCGGCGGCGGTCGATTCGCTGCAGATGGAAATCCTGGTCGACCGTACCAAGGCGTTGGGGCCGCAGACCGCGGTCAAGCTCCCGCATCAGTCGCTGCAGGCCGGCAAGCCTTTCCGCCTCGGCCGCCTGCGCATCGAGCACTCCGAGCTCCGTTTCTCCGAGCGTGCGATCGACGGGTCGCGCTTCGGGACGATCCCGTTTACCGAGCTCAATGCCGTGATCAGCAACGTGAGCAACGATCCGCTGCGGATGTCGGCCGCGACGCCCTGCGAGATCGACGTGCGCGCCCTGTTTGCCGGCGCGGCCCCCTTGCGGGTCCGCTTCGAGTACGATCTCGCGGCACCGCAACTCAACCTGACCTATCGCGGTTCCATTGGCCCGATGAGCGTCAAGGCGCTCAACAAGTTCCTGGTGAGTATGGAAGGTGTTCGCATTCGCGACGGGCAGCTCGACTCGGCTGATTTCAAGGTCGAGGTGCGTGACGACGTCGCCCGGGGCCAGCTGCTGCTGCTCTACCACGATCTCGAAATCGAGACCCTCGACAAGATCACCCGGGACCGCGACCTGAGCGACGCGCTGAACACCTTCATCTTCAACCACTTCAAGCTCGATACCCACAACCCGCACAGCGGGAAGCCGCCGCTGCTCGCCCCGCTGCTGCACCGCCGGCTCCCCGAAACCCCGCTCTTCAAGTTCATCTGGCTCACCCTCCGAGACGGGGTCTTTCAAACCCTGGGACTCTGACCCCCGCCCTCCCGGCTCCCGGCTACCTGCGGCCTGCTCCCTGCTCTATATATCTCCCCATGCCCCCCCGCCCGCTCCTCGGCACCACCCTCTCCGATCGCTATGAGGTCGAAGGGGAGTTGGGCCGCGGCGGCATGGCGACCGTCTACCTCGCCCTCGACCAGCGCCACGGCCGCAAGGTCGCCGTCAAGGTGCTCGCGCCCGAGATCGCGGCGACCCTGGGTGCCGAGCGCTTCCTGCGCGAAATCCGCATCGCGGCCGGCCTGGTCCACCCGCATATCCTGCCCCTGATCGACTCGGGCGAAAGCGCCGGTGTGCTGTATTACGTAACCCCCGCGGTGACCGCCGGGTCGCTCCGTGAGCGGCTGACTGGCGAGGGGCGCCTTCCGCTGGCCGACGCATTGCGTATCGCCCGCGAGATCGGCTCGGCGCTCGACTACGCCCACCGCGAAGGTTTCCTGCACCGCGACGTGAAGCCCGACAACATCCTGTTCGTCGACGGCCACGCGGTACTCGCCGATTTCGGGATCGCGCGCACCTGCGGGGGCGCCGGCTCGGGCGTGGTGACCGAAGTGGGAATCGCCATCGGCACTCCGGAATACATGAGCCCCGAACAGGCCGCCGGGGAGCGCGAGCTGACCTCGGCGAGCGACCTCTACAGCCTGGCCTGCGTCCTCTACGAGATGCTGACCGGCGAGCCGCCCTTCCGCGGCACGGGGGCGCAGAACATCCTCGCCAAACAGCTGACCGATACGCCGCGCCCCGCCCGCATCCTCCGGCCGGAGGTGCCGGCGCGGATCGAGCAGGTGCTGGCGCGCGCGTTGGCCAAGGACCCGCGCGAGCGCTATCCCAGCGCGACGGCGCTGCTCGCCGCCATGCAGGGCGACGGTCCCGACCCCGACGGCGGGATTCATGCCTCGGCCAGCGGGCGCAGCATCGCCGTGCTTCCGCTGGTCAACGCCAGCCCGGACCCGGAGAACGACTACTTGAGTGACGGGATCACCGACGAGCTGATCAACGCGCTCGCCAAGGTCGAGGGCCTGCGCGTGGCCTCCCGCACTTCGGTGTTCGCTCTCAAGGGCAAGCCGCAGGATGCCCGTGCCATCGGCGCCCTGCTGGGCGCCGCCTGGATCCTGGAGGGGGCGGTGCGCCGCGCGGGTGACCGGCTCCGCATCACCGCGCAGCTCAGCTCCACCGAAGACGGTCGCCTGCTCTGGTCCGAGCGCTACGACCGGACTTTCGCCGACGTTTTCGCGATTCAGGAAGAGATCGCGGGCACCATCGTGGACACTTTGCGGGCGACTTCGTTCGCCGAGCTCGCCCAGCCCACTCCCAAGCGCTACACCGAGAACCTCAAGGCGTACGGGCTCTACCTGAAGGGGCGCTACGCCTGGAACAAGCGGACCCAGGAGGGCGTCACGGAGGCGATCGGGTACTTCGAGCAGGCCATCCAGGAGGACAGCCGCTACGCCCCGGCCTACACCGGGCTTGCCGATTCCTACGCGCTGCAGCTCGACTACCGCAGCGTCCCCGTGGCCGAAGGGTTTGCGCGGGCCGAGGGCTACGCCCGGCAGGCCCTGGCCCTCGACGACTCGCTCGCCGAGGCCCACGCGTCGCTCGCCTGGAGCCTGTTCATCTACGACTGGGACTGGGAGGCCTCGCGCCGGGAATTCGAGCGGGCCGTCGAGCTGGACCCCACCTACGCCACCGCCCACCAGTGGTACGCCTTCTGGCTGGCGGCCCAGGGGCGCTTCGACCAGGCGCTGGTCGAGAGCCACACAGCGCTCGAGCTCGACCCCGCCTCGATCTCGATCCGCCGAACGGTCGGCTGGATCTATTACTACGCCCGGCGCTACGACCAGGCGCGCTACCACTTGGCGCGCACCATCGCCATCAACCCCACGGCGGAAGAGAGCTACCGCGTCCTGGGTCTCGTGCTGGCGCAGCAGGGGCGCTGGGCCGAAGCCGAGCGGACCATCCGCGAGGGTATGACCCTCCCGGGGACCGGCACCTACACCAAGGCCTCGCTGGGATACGTGCTGGCGCGCGCGGGCCGCCGTGCCGAGGCTGAGGCCGTGCTCGCCGAGCTGGAAGCCGCGAACCGGGCCGATTACGTCTCCCCCGTGGCCTTCGCGACTCTGCACCTCGGCCTCGACCATCGCGACGAGGCGATTGCGTGGGCCGAGCGGTCCTACGCCGAGCGACGTGGCTGGCTGGCGTATCTCAAGGTGAATCCCCTGCTCGATCCGCTGCGGGGCGAGCCCGGCTTCCACGCACTGGTCGCTCGCCTCAGGCTCTGACCCCCTGCGGCCTGAGGCCTGCGGCTTGCGGCCTCCTATCCGCCCTCGCGTTTCCGAATCAGTGCTATACTCTGCGCGATGCACTTTTTCCAGTACGCGCGAGACTACTACGGCGGCTGGCTTCCCGCCCAGCTCCTCTGGGGCGCCGGCGTTGTGCTGCTGCTGCTCGCCGTCCTGTTCATGGGCCTCCACCTGTTGCGCCGCTCCGCCGGCCAGCCGGTCGCCTCCGAAAGCGGCCCCGACGAGAAGCTCGCCGGCGGACACGCCGAGAAATACGAACAGAACGCGCGGCTCTATCACTGGGGCAACGCCCTCCTCATTCTCGCACTCGCCGTGTCGGGCCTGGCGCTGTTCATCCCCGGCGCCCTCCGGCCGCTCCGCGTCTCCTGGCTGCTGGTCCACGAAATCGCCGCGGTCCTTTTCGTCGTGGGCCTCCTCCTGCACATCGTGGTGGCCCCGCGGCACGGTCGCGCCCGCTTCATGTGGTTCGAGCGGCGCGACTGGCACGATCTCAAGCTCATCGCCGCCAATTTCTTCGGACGCACCGGCGCCTATCCCGCGGTGGGCAAGTACGATCCCTGGCAGAAGCTCTACCATGCCTTCCTGACTCTCGCGTCGGCGGCGATGCTGTTCTCCGGCGTGTTCCTGTTTCTGAGCGCCGCGGTCTGGGCCACCTTCTCGCATCCCTGGCTCCGCTGGCAGCGGTTGCTCCACGATCTCGGCGCCTTCGCGTTCGTTGCGATCGTGCTCGGCCACGTTTATTTCGGGGTGATCCGGATCAACTGGCCCAACCTCGGCGCGATGGTCGGCGGCAAGCTTCCCGCCGCGTTTTTCAATCGCTTCCACACCACGCGGCGCTGGCAGCCCCCGGTCCAGGGTAGCGGCGACACCGATGCCCCCGCCTGACGACCCGCAGGATCCCTCGCGCCGCTCCTTCGTGCAGGCGGCCGCCGGCACGGTGGTCACCCTCGCCGCCGCGGCCGGCGCGGGCGTCGAGCTCGAGCGCCTGGCCCACGCGCCGGGCCCCGAGCAGCAGGACCAGCCGCGCCCCGCCAGTCTCGGTGAGGTCGCCCTGCGGGTGAACGGCGTCACCCACCGGCTCACCCTGCCGCACCAGCGTACCCTGCTGCTCGCCTTGCGCGAGGACCTCGGACTCACCGGCACCAAGAAGAGCTGCAACCTGGGCCAGTGCGGCGCCTGCACCGTCCTGCTGGACGGCCTGCCGGTCTATTCCTGCTTCCTGCTCGCCCAGGATGCGTCCGGCCGGGAGATCACCACCATCGAGGGGCTGGAGCAGGACGGCCGGCTGCATCCGGTGCAGCAGGGCTTCGTGGCGAAGCTGGGCAGCCAGTGCGGCCACTGCACGCCCGGGATGATCCTGTCGGGTGCGGCGCTGCTCGCCGCTAACCCGCACCCCACGGAGCACGATGTCAAACGGGCCCTCGCCGGGAACCTCTGCCGCTGCGGCAACTATCCCCACGAGATCGCCGGGGTGCTCGAGGGCGCCGCGCTGGCCGCGGGGCGCGCGCCGGCGCGCCCACCGGCGCCCGGGTTCAACTCCACCGTGCCCACTCTCGACGCCGTGGCGAAGGCCACCGGGCGCGCGCGCTACGCGGGCGACGTCGGCTTCCACCTCGACGATCCGATGAACCACCCGCTGGTGGCCAAACTGATCCGCTCCCCCTTCCCCCACGCGGAAGTCGGCCTCATCGACGACACCGCGGCGCACACGCTGCCCGGGTATCGCGGCATGATCACCTTCCGCGATGTCCCGGGATTCGGCGACCCCAAGGCCAACGACCGGCTTTTCCTCAACGCCAAGGCCCGTCACGTCGGTGATCCGGTGGCGGCGATCGTCGCGGACGATCAGTACACCGCCCACGAGGCGCTCCACCTGATCCGGGTGGACTGGCACCGGCTCCCCAGCTACCCCGACGCGGAGCTCAATCTCTCCCGCGGCCTCCAGGCCATCCATCCCGAAACGCTGGCCGGATTCGCCGGTCCCCAGGCGGCCGACCGGCCTACCGTCGAGTTCAAGCGGGGCGATCTCTCGCAGGGCTTTGCCCAGGCCGACCTGGTGGTCGAGGGGCGCTACGTCACCCCGCTGCAGTGCCACCTGCCCATCGAGCCGCATTGCTGCGTCGCGGCCTGGGAGGTCGACACGCTGACCCTGGTCGATTCCCAGCAGAGCCCGCACCACGCGCAGGAAACCCTGGCGGCCGCGCTCCGCATTCCGGTGGAAAAGGTGCGGGTGGTGGCGCACTATGTCGGCGGCGGCTTCGGAGGGAAGTGCACCGACACGCCGGGCAAGACCCTCTATCAATGCGTGGCCGCGTTGCTCGCGCGGAAGACCGGCCGCGCCGTGCGCCTCGAGTACACCCTCAAGGAGCTCATGTACGCGGAGGACACCCGCAACCCCTTCAGCTTCGAGATCCGGACCGGCGTCAAGCGCGACGGCACCCTGACGGCCCTCGAGTGCAAGGCGATCCAGCGCAAGGGCGGCTATGCCTCCGCGGGACCGGCCGTCGCCAGCGTCGCGGGCGAAGGGATCATCGACACCTATCGGATTCCGCATTATCGCTATCACGCCTATTGCGTCTACACCAACTCGCCGGTGGGCGGCGAGATGCGCGGCTTCGGGCATCCCCAGGCCGTCTTCGCGCGCGAGGCCCACATGGACAAGGTCGCGGCGGCGCTCGGTATGAACCCGCTCGAGCTGCGCCGCAAGAACACCCTGCATACCGGCGATCGCATCACCCTGGGCGTGGCGCCCGACATTCCGCTCGCCAACGTCGGCGTGGACGAGTGCCTCCAGCGCGGCGCCGCCGCCATCGGATGGGACCGCTGGCAGCCGCCCGAGCAAAAGACCGGCCGGCTGCGCCGCGGCCTCGGCATGCGCCTGAGCCAGGAGCACACCGGCCGCGACGCCAGCGATGGCGTGCTCTGGATGAGCCGGGACGGCCGCATCCATGTCCCGCTCGGTGCCGGCAACCTGGGCACCGAGGCCCACACCAGCATCGCCTTGATCGTCGCCGAGGCACTGGGTGTGCCGCTCTCCCGGCTGGAGGTAACCTGGGGCGACTCGGCGAACACCGCGTGGGATTACGTCACCGATGCCAGCCGCGGCGTGCACTGCCACGGCAAGGCGATGTACAACGCGGCGCTCGATCTCAAACGCCAGCTCCGCGGCGGTGGCCGGCGGCACACCCCGGACAGCCTGCAGCCGTTCTTCGATCCCCGGCTCGACGTGAATCCGTTGCTCAACGAGGCGACCGGGGCCATCACGCAGCATCCCACGCCCCGGCTCCATCCGGTCACCCTCGAGCTGGCGCGGGCCGCCCTCGCCGAAGGCGCCGTCGTCGGGCTGGGCTACTACATCTACAACCCGTCGGTGCAGGGCTGGGGCGCGAGCTTCGCCGAGGTCGAGGTGGACATGGAGACCGGCCAGGTGAAGGTGCTCACGCTGGTCGGCGTGCACGACTGCGGCAAGGTCATCCATCGGGCCGGAGCCGAGGCCCAGGTGCACGGGGGCGGCGTGATGGGACTCGGCTATGCGATCACCGAGGAGCTGCTGCTCGATCCCGCCAGTGGTCTCCCAGTGAATCAGTCGCTCTACGAGTACCGTCCGCTCTCGATCCTCGACATTCCCGCGCTGCTGCCGGTGCTGGTGGAGGCGCCCGTCGCCGCGGGTCCCTATGGCGCCAAGGGATTGGGCGAGAACCCGATGTTCGACGGGGGCGGGGCCGTGGCCAACGCGGTGTTCAACGCCACCGGCGTCCCCATCACCGAGCTGCCGATCACCTGGTCGCGGCTGTATCGCCGGCTGCAGGCCGCGCGCGGGAGCTCGGCGTGAGCTGGAACCTCGCGATCGACGAGCCGCAGCGCTTCGAGCTGCTGGCGCCCGGGAGTATCGCAGCGGCCGTCGACCTCGCCGTTCAGCATGGCGCCGACGCCGCGCTGTTGGCGGGGGGCTGCGACCTGCTCGACCAGCTCAAGCATCAGTGGCGTACCTATCGCTACGTCATCAATCTCAAGACGATCGGCGGGCTGCAGGGGATCCGCGAAGAGCCCGCTGCGCTGCGGGTCGGTGCCCTGGCCACCCTCGCCCAGGTCGCCGCCAGCGAGCCGATCCGGCGCCTGTTGCCGGGTTATGCGGAGGCCGCCTCCCGCGTCGCCACCCCCCAGATCCGCAACCTCGGCACCGCCGGCGGCAACCTGCTCCAGGATTCCCGCTGTCCCTACTACCGCGGACCCTGGCACTGCTACCGTGCCGGTGGAATCGTCTGCGACGCCCATCACGGGATCAACCTCGAGCACGCCATTTTCGGGGGTGACCGCTGCTACACCGTGTCGCCCTCCGACACCGCGCCGATGCTGGTGGCCCTCGATGCCCTGGCGCTGGTGCACGACCCCGGCGGCGAGACGACCCGCCCGCTCGCCGAGCTGTTCGTATCCCCCGGCGAGAACATCCGGATGATGCACCGGCTGGCGGCGGGACAGATTCTGACCGAGCTCGCCATTCCGCTGCGCCCCGGCCGGCGCAGCGCTTTCGTCAAGTACGCGATGCGGGAAGCCTGGGACTTCGCCGCGGCCAGCGTCGCCGTGGCCTTCCTCGAGCAGGGCGGCGTGTGTCGCGAGTGCCGCGTGGTGCTGGGCGGCGTGGCGCCGCTTCCCTGGCGCAGTCGCTCCGCCGAGGCGGTGCTCGAGGGCCGGCGCCTCACCCCCGCGATCATCGAGGCCGCGGCGGCGGCGGCCGTCGAGGGCGCGGACCCGCTGGAGCACAACGGATACAAGGTCGCCCTGGTGCAGAAAGGTGTGGGGGAAGCGCTCGCGCAGCTGACCTGAGCGGCCGCCGGACTGGTGGTCCGGCCGGAGTTGCTGATAGCTTGGTTGCTCGGCCCAAGCCGGGAGAACCCTCGTGCGTCCCAACCTGTTGCTGGCCACGGCATGGAGCGCGCTCGCCGGCCTTCCTTCCCTGCTGTTCGCGCAAACCCCGGCGGTGCCCGAGGACCCCGTGGCGATCCTGGTCGGCCGCCTCGACCTCGAGCTGTACAAGGCCACCATCAAGGGTCTGACCCAATTCGGGGATCGCCGCCAGGGCACCGATCGCAATCGCGCGGCAGTCGATTGGATCGAAGCCCGGCTCAAGAGCTACGGCTGCAGCAACACCGAACGGATTCACTACCAGTACACCGGCCGCCAGCTCCGGCTTCCCGGCGATACCACCACCCGGCCCCCGCGTCAGCCCGGCGCGGCGCGTCCCCAGTTACCGCGCAAGGGATTCCGGACCCCCACCGGCGTGAACACCAATCCCGGGCTGCAGCCCGATACCACGCTCCGCCGCATCAATGCCCAGCGCGACGAGCCCGGCCCCCGCGAAGAGGTCTATTGCACCAAGGTCGGCACCACCCACCCGGAAGAGATGTACATCATCGGCGGCCACATGGACGGCCATGGGTTCGGCGCCGCCGCCAACGATGACGGTTCCGGCACCGCCATCGTCATGGAGCTGGCCCGCATCCTCAATGCTCCCGACGTGCAGACCGAGCGCTCGATCCGCTTTGCGCTGTGGAACAACGAAGAGACCGGGCTCAACGGCGCCCGGGCCTACATAGACCAGCGCAAGGACCTGCAAGGCAGGGAGAATCCCGCCGGATCCGGGAAATACCCCGAGCCCAAATGGCTCGGCATGATCCAGCACGACATGATGATGTTCGACCACGGTATGCCCGGACCCGACGGCAAGGTCAGTCCTGAGCAACGCCGCGAAGCGGACGTCAATATCGAATTCGCCGGCAGCTCCAGGCTGGCGGCGGAGTCGCAGAAGCTCGCCTGGTTCTTCCGCACGGCGAACGACCGCTATGCCACGGATTATCCCGCCGCGGTCGGCGACCGGATGAGCAATACCGATTCGGGACCCTTCCAGGATCTGGTCGCGGCGATCTCCCTGCGCGAGAACGAGCGTCTGCGCGATATCGGCAGCGGCTGGGACCCGCAGTGGCACCAGCCCACCGACGTCTACAGCACCTACTCGGACAAGGATTTCCGCCTCGGGCTGAACGCGGCCCAGACCACCCTCGGCGCGGTGGCCCAGCTTGTCGGAGCGATCATCAAGAAATGACTTGTCGAACTGATCCGCGCTGCGGTTTGCCGCTTTGCCTGCTGTTGCTCGCGGGGTGCGGCTCCGGGAAGGACGCCGGAAGCGCCTCGCGCGGCGATTCCACGCCGCCGCCGGCGCCCCGGCCCGGCGCGGTGCTCGCCGCGCCGGATGGGATGTACGACATCAGGCTGCCCGACCGCTGGGTCGGCCATTACATCGTGGACTCCCTGTCTACCGCCGAACGCGGCCGCGCCCGCCGCGGCTCCTTCGTGTTCCTCTATCAGCCCAGCGATTCCTCGTTGCGTCCCCAGGCCCTCCTGGTCGTCGCCGTCTACGACTCCGCGGCGTGGCAGGCCGTGCGCGCGGAAGGGGGTCCTCCGCCTGGCGATTCGGTGACCGCGCGGGGCGGCAGCGTCTACGTCCTCGCGCTTCCCCAGTCGAATCCGTTCGTCCCCAATACCGCCGACGCGATCCTGTTCGACCTCCTCCAGCTGCGTCCCAGGGAGCTTCCCACCGTGGTGCAGCCGAGGTAGCCGCCCTTACTGCTCCACGACGACCTGGACCGAGTAGGTCCCGTCGGCCGCGCGCTGCAGCACCACCGCCTTCTTCTCACCCGCCGCAACGTCGAACGCCACCTGCGCCAGCACCGTGGACCCGCCCGCCGGCATGTAGGTGAAGGTGAAGTGGCCAGGATCGAAGTACATCAGCGTGCCGTAGCGCGCGATGGTCGTTTCGATCCCGAGCTTCACCACCGAATCCGGGTTGGCGTTCGGGGCGTGGACCAGTACGTCGAGCAGGGTCGGCGGCTGGGTGTTGCTGCCGATCACGTTCACCATCCGCACGTTGGCGCGGTTGCTGATGGCCTGACCGGTGTCCGGCGTCACCTGCGACAGGAATTGCGGCGCTCCGTTGGCGACCACCACCCCATTGACGTGCTGCAGGGAGAGCATCGGATCCAGGGCGCCCAGGACCTGGCCGCCCGAGCTGAACACCAGGTGCTGCTGGCCCCCCGGGACCCGCACCAGCGTGGAGGCGGTGCCGTAGGCCACGCCGTGCACCACGGTGACCCCGCCCACCTCCACATCCACCGGCCCCAGCGCGGGCGTCGCGTGGAGGACCCGCAATACGGCTTCTCCGGCCGGCTCGTTCGCGGTTCCGCATCCGGCGAGCAGGATTCCGCAGGGGGCGACCAGCGTCGCCAGGATTCGAATGGACGTGTGCACAATGGCCTCCGCTTCAGGACGAGATTGCTGAATGCATGGAAGAGGCCAACCGGCCGAGGCGCGTAACTCCTTGAGCGGCCTCGCGAGGCCGTCGGGAGTCACTGCGACGCCGTGTCAGTTAGACACGCGCGCCCTGACTGATCTTCATTCAGACGAACCACCGTGGCCGATCTGCTGCTACCTGCCCACCCGTTTCCCCCCCCGCGGCAGCGCCGCCGGAAGGTCCGCCAGCACGTAGGCCATCACCGCCATCGCCGCGACGTTTTCCGCCAGCTCCCGCGGATCGACCTTATCGACGTTGTCGGCCTCGGTGTGATGGTACCAGAAGTAGCGGGAGCCGTCGACGTTGGGCGACATCCCGGGCACCCCT
>Ga0255310_10000190_pt1 | contig 12742 bp, 9 predicted proteins | sample EtOH1_T0_E1_meta_FD_201359 | JGI IMG/M metagenome (GOLD analysis project Ga0255310, IMG submission 201359) | Sandy soil microbial communities from University of British Columbia, Vancouver, Canada - EtOH1_T0_E1 | ecosystem: Engineered > Artificial ecosystem > Sand microcosm > Unclassified ...
TGGTTGTCGAGTATAGCATATACTATCTGCGGGTTTTTGGGATAAACTGCAAGACCAATTCTACCTAATCCATCTCCTGCAGGGAAACCGGAACCTTCGGCAGTTACCAGTTTCCATGTATTTCCACCATCTGTACTTTTGTAAATGCCACTGGTTTTTCCTCCTTCTTCAAAATTCCATGCAGATCTTGTGCGGTACCACGTTGCGGCATACAATTCATTTGGATTTTGTGGATTAATATCCATTTCCACTGCGCCGGTATTGTCATCTACATATAAAGTTTGTTTCCATGTTTTGCCGCCATCAGTTGTTTTATAAACACCCCGGTCTTTATTGGGTGAATAAAGGTGACCAAGAGCAGCTACCCAGGCTGTGTTATCATCGGTTGGGTGCAAAAGAATTTTTCCAATGTGATGTGATTCCGGTAAACCGAGATATTCCCAGCTTTTGCCATTATTACTGCTTTTATAAACACCAATACCGGCATAAGAAGAACGGCTGCTGTTCACTTCGCCTGTTCCAATCCAAATGGTTTTTGTTTTCCAGTTTACAGCAATATCACCAATAGTTAAAATATCTTCTGAATCAAAAACCGGTTTGAAAGAAAGGCCGTTGTTTTTTGTATACCACAAACCACCGCTGGCATAGGCTACATAAAATTCTGTTGGATCATCCGGGTTTGCTTCAATATCAGCAACTCTTCCGCTCATTGTTGTGGGTCCGATGTTGCGGAAAGAAATTTCATTTAACACGGATTTTTTTTCCAGCTCTTTCCTTTTTTCCACACTTTTCATCCTTTCTTCTGCTGCTGTGGGTTTTACCTGGGCAAATACGACGTAAGAAAAAAGAAGTTGTGTAAAAACTGCCGTGAATTTTAACAGCTTTGTCATAAAAGCAGTGAGTTTTCGTTATTAACTTTGATTGCTTTTCGCCAGCAGCAAGAATAGCTGAAAACGGAAAGCTTATCTCCCAAACTTACTAAACAATGCGATACATCCTGTTGATATTTCTTTTGATTTCTTTAAGCGGTTTTGGGCAATGGAAAAGTTATTCCATCGGTCCCAAAGGCGATACGTTGAACTGTGTGGATATGAATGGAAAGAAACAGGGTAGGTGGGTGAACAGGTATGAGGAATTGCGTGGGGAGCCGGGATTTGAAGAGCAGGGTGTGTATATAAATAATAAAAAAGAAGGGCAGTGGCAGCAATTTTCATTAATGGGCGACCTGGTGGCTATTGAAAATTACCGCTGGGGAAATAAAAACGGACGAAACCTCTACTTTACAAAAGTGGGTCAGCCGTTGCGTGAAGAAAGTTGGAAAGCCGTGAACCCCGATAATCCTTACGATACAGTGGACGTGTATGACCTGAAAGATCCATCGAAAGTTGTTGACCGGGTGGTTGTAAAACTGGAAGGATTTACTTTGAAACATGGTACATGGAAATATTATGATCCCGAATATGGCACCATCATTAAAACCGAACAATACCAGCTTGATAAACTGAAGACCGGTAACCCTGTTGCTGCCGATGATGATCTTACCCCGATTGATATCACCAACAATTCCAAAGTAAAGACTGATACTTCTGCAAAAAAATCCCTTCCCAAGCCTCAGGCAATTTTAGATTACGAAAAGAAAAACGCCGGGAAGAAAAAAATTAAGGTGAGGGATGGGAGTACGGGATATTAATTTTTACCTTCTTCGCTTTATTGCTTTGTCAAAAAATTTTCTGAAAAACAATAGTTGGTATTCAACTGCATTGGCCCAATAGTTCCAGTCATGCATGCCGGGTCGTTCAATATACATATGTGGAATTTTAAGTTTCAGCATTTTTTCATGTAAAGCATGGTTAACGCTGTAAAAGAAATCATCAATACCACAATCAAAGATGATCTGGATGGAGTCTTTCGGATATTTTTCTACTACCGTAGTCACAGAATAATTTTTCCAGTTGTCGGGACAGGAAACAGAATCACCGATTCTTTTACTGATTTCCCAGTTATTCGGAAAAGGTCTCAGGTCAACACCACCGCTCATACTGCCGCAGGCCTCGAAAATATCAGCATGGCGAAACCCAAGAAACAAACTACCATGTCCCCCCATGCTTAAACCGGTTATTGCTCTTGCTTTACGGTTTTTTATTGTTGCGTAATGTGCATCAATGTAAGCTGGTACTTCAATAGCTATATAAGTTTCATACCGTATGGAAGAATCTATCGGGCTATCAAAGTACCAACTGTTGATATACCCGTCAGGGCAAACAATGATCAGGTTATATCTATCAGCATAATCTTTTAATTCAGGTACTTTAAGTATCCAGTTAGCATACCATCCGGCATGGCCATGCAAAAGGTAAACAACCGGGTAGTTATTCTTTTTCTTTTTATAAGAATCAGGTTTTATAACCACGCATTTCGATTCTTTCTTCATGGCTGCGCTGTAAATGGAGATAGTGTCTACTGAAGCTGCATTGCTATTCAGGAAAAAAATCGAAAAAATAAAAATGATGGAAACAATTTTCATAAAGTAAAGATATAAAAGACGAAGCATCCTGAACTTTCAGGATGCTTCGTCAACCATTTAACCATTATTTTTTTAAACCTTTCTTAAAACCCTTTCTTCTCTTTTGCTTTCTGCATCGGGTTAATGCCTGAGGCTGGTATTACACCCTGTTTTTGTTTAAACATTGCAAATTTACTTGCAGGCGCTATTGTATTCCATGTGTTATTGCTTTCATCAATGTCAGCAGTCTCTCTCATGGGGTCGAGCTTTATGGAAGCTACTTCCTTATCCTTCATAAAAGTTTTGATCACTTTCTTTTCATTGTGCCTCCAGACCTGTGCCGGAATACGGTCAACTTCTTTTGTACCGTCTTTAAAGGTCCATTCAATAATAATAGGCATTACTAACCCACCTTTATTGCTGAAAGTAAGTTCATAGAAATGTTTATCGCCATACTTTGCCTTACCTTCTTCATCGAGTGCTTCATTCTGCGCTTTTACCGTAACAGGATATTTTGTACTGTCATACTTTTCATTGCCACGGGCATAGTCCCAGTAAAAATCACGAAGCGACTTGTCCCTGTCAGTTTCAAACACAATATTTTTATCTTCCTTGTTGCGTATTTTAGAAATATCTTCAAATTCATTGACCTGCGGTTTATTCAAAGACCGCATTGCTACAGTATCAGTTTGCTGTGGAGGTACTGCAGTTACATCCGGTTTTGCATATTTTACAGTATCAATCGAAATATCAACAGCATCAGTACCGTAGAACCAACCTCTCCAGAACCAGTCTAGATCCTCCCCGCTGGCATCTTCCAGCGTACGGAAAAGATCAGCAGGTGTTGGATGTTTGAAAGCCCATCGCCTTGCATATTCTTTAAATGCATAATCAAATAACTCACGGCCCATAACAGTCTCTCGGAGTATATTCAGCGCTGTTGCAGGTTTTGAGTAAGCATTTGGCCCGAACTGAACTATGTTTTCGGAGTTGGTCATGATAGGTTCCAACTGGTCTTTTGGCAATTTCATGTAATCAACAATTGACCAGGCAGGACCGCCGTTTGAAGGATATTTATTATCCCAGAGTTCCTGTGTCAGGTATTGAACAAAAGAATTCAAACCTTCATCCATCCAGCTCCACTGGCGTTCATCGCTGTTAATGATCATGGGAAAGAAATTATGTCCTACTTCATGAATAACTACAAGTATGCAGGCATTCTTTGCCCCTTCACTGTAAGTGCCATCTTTCTCGGCACGTCCGGGATTGAAGCAGATCATCGGGTATTCCATGCCATTGGCTGCTTCCACACTTTGAGCAACGGGGTAGGGATAAGGAATAGAAAATTTTGAATAAGTCTTTATAGTATGAGCAACGGCCTTTGTTGAAAATTTGCTGTAAATCGGATAAGCTTCTTTGGCATAATAACTCATGCACATTACTTTTTTCCCTTCCACAATTGCCGGCATAGCATCCCAAACAAATTTTCTTGAGGCAGTCCAGGCAAAATCACGAACATTATCTGCTTTGAATAGCCATGTTTTCTTTGCAGTGCTTTTATTTTTTTCTGCAGCTTTTGCTTCATCAAGTGTTACTATCTGAACCGGCTCTTTAGCTGTTTGTGCTTTTTGCCAGCGGGTCCATTGTGTAGCTGTCATATTCTGTTGGTAGTTCTGGCATTCACCGGTAGCACCTACTATATGATCAGCGGGTACGGTCATCTGCACTTTAAAATTCCCAAAGCAAAGTGTGAACTCCCCACGACCGGTAAACTGGTGATTTTGCCAGCCCTGTTCATCACTGTACATACAGAGTCGTGGATACCATTGTGCCATGGTAAAAAGATGATTGCCATCTTCCGGAAAAAATTCATACCCGCCACGGGCACCACCGAATTTTAAAAAATCCATCCGGTTGGCAAGTTTATAATTCCAGTCAATTTTAAATACAAATTTTTGCCCCGGCTTTAGTGCAACCGGCAATTCGACCCGCATCATGGTTTTATTGGTGACGGATTGCAACATTTTACCGGTGGCATCTACCAGTTTTGTAATCTTAAAACCATATCCATTGTCTGTTCTTTTTTCAATTGCTGCATCAACCATTTTATCAGTTCCCTGGGGTGGCAGTTGGTTATTACCATTCTGGTAATTGGCATTGTTTACGCTGCTATGCTGGTTTTCGTCCAGTTGCAGCCAGAGAAATGTAAGCACATCCGGCGAATTGTTGTAATAAGTAATGGTTTCCCAACCTGTCAGTTTAAGATTGGTCTCATCCAATTCACATTTGATATCATAATCCACTCTTTGTTGCCAGTATTTAGGGCCCGGGGCGCCACTGGCGGTGCGGTATTCATTAGGAGTTGGTAAAATAGTGCTCAACTGCTCAAACTTGTTACCGTGATTTGAATTGGAATTGTTTTGAGTATTCTGTGCAAAGAGAAAGCTGCAGGCTATTAACTGCAGGCTGCAAGTAATAAGAAACTTTTTCATAATTGATTGAATTGATATTTTAAAAAGGTATGCGTTCCAAAGCCATTTTAAGAGATAAACCTAAAACCCCCGCGGATAAAAAAATTACCCACTCACGACGGTTGATTTTTATCAATGAAACAAAAATTACAGATTGTATAAGAATGCAGGAAACAACGGCAATTTGCCCCACTTCCAATCCCACATTAAATCCAAACAAACCCCAGCCAATACTTTGATCGGATGCCAGCATAAAGCGAATAGTATTGGCAAAGCCCATGCCGTGAATCAATCCAAAGAAAAGAGCTAAGAAATAATTGATACGGATTGATTTTGGTGAAAAACTTTTCTGGAACAGGTTGCTGATGGCTGTAATAACAATTGTACAGGGAATCAGGAATTCCACCCATTTACCCGGAAAACGAAATACATCCAGCACACTTAATACAAGAGTAATGGAATGACCGATGGTAAAAGCCGTAACGAGCACAAGCAACTGTTTCCAGTCTTTAATAAGGTAAATGGCAGCCAATGCAAGTATAAAAAGCTGGTGATCCAATGCATCCTTACTGATAATGTGTTCCCATCCCAGCCTGAAATAAAAACTGAAATCCCCCATGACAGCAAAGCTGGTTAAAATTTTAACGGAATCCTTCTTTCGGGGTTCAAAATAAAGCAGAGATTTGTACCTGAAAAATTTTATTGTTCAATGGTAAGAACATTGTATAAGTGGCTTGCCCCCATTGCAATTCCCGTTTTATTGTTCCTGGTATTCAGCTTTTTTACCAAAAGGGGGGTGGAAACGGCCCATCCTTTTTTTGTATGTGTTGTGGAGATCAATCATAATGCGTCAGATAAAACCCTTGAAATCACCTGTAAGATATTTATTGATGACTTTCAGAAAACATTGGGTAAACTCAGTAATAAAGTGAGTGTTGACCTGATCAACCCAAAAGATAAAGCATCCGTCAGCGCTATGGCAGGGGAGTATGTAAAAAATCATCTGTCCATTAAAGCTGACGGCAAACAGGTAAATCTTCAGTATCTCGGCTATGAAATTTCAGAAGAAGCGGCCTGGAGTTATTTCCAGGTGGATAATATTCCTTCAGTAAAAAAAATAGATGTTGTTACATCTCTTCTGCATGATTATTCTGATAAACAGATCAACATCATTCATGTCATTGTTGGCGGAGAAAGAAAAAGCACCAAGTTGGATTATCCGAACACGGGTGCAAGTTTTAGTTTCTAGTTGCTGGTTTCTTGTTTCTGGTTATTGGTGATCAGAATGAAGAAGATTTCAATTTTTGGTTTCCATCAACCAGCAATCAGTTCCCTCACTAATCCATTTCATCCCTTAGTTCTTCACTGATTTTCACCTGCACCTTATCAATGCGGTGCCCATCCATATCAATAATTTCAATTTTGAATCCTCTCCAGTCAAACTTATCACCTGTATGGGGAATACGTTCCAGTTCATGTAAAATAAAACCAGCCAGGGTATTAAACTCATGTTCGCCTTCATTCATCCATTCGGCCTTATCAAAACGTGTCAGGAAATCATAGAAAGGAATCTGGGCATCTACCAGGTAACTGCCATCATCCCTTTCTGTTATTTCATAATCCTGTAACTCCGGCTGTGGCAGGTCGCCAACGATGGCTTCAAGAATATCATTTAAAGTGATTAAGCCCTGCAGGGTGCCGTATTCATCTACAATAAAACAGGAATGCTGTTTGGTGGATTTAAATTTTTCCAAAAGCTGGTACGCCGAATTGTTTTCCGGTATAAACATGGCCGGTTGCATAATCTGTTTGAATTTCGTCATATCATCAGTCACATAAAGATCTTTCAATGAAACTACTCCTTTGATGTTATCAATTTCCCCGTCGCAAATAGGATAAACAGCGTGGGGTTCCTGCAGGATTTTTTCTTTTATTTTTTCTTCATTGTCTTCCAGGTCAAACCAGATAATGTCGCTGCGATGCGTCATCAGCGAAGTGATATTGCGGTCGCCAAGATGAAAAATCCGCTCAATAATTTCTTTTTCTTCTTCTTCAATTGTACCGGCTTCGGTGCCTTCTGTAATCATTGTTTTGATTTCTTCTTCCGTTACAGCATCATTCTTCATTTTTTTAATGTTAAAAATCCGGAAAAAAATTTTGCTTGTTTTGTTCAGCAACCATACAATCGGGTGTGTCACTTTTGCAAAAAACAGCATAGGCCCGGCAACAGTTTTGGCTATTTTTTCGGATCGCAATAAGCCAATTTGTTTGGGTATCAGCTCACCAAAAATGATGGAAAGAAAAGTAACTATAATGACGATAATAGTGAGAGAAATTGTTTCTGCATAAGGTTTCAGCAAATCAATTTTTTCAATTACAGGTTGCAGGTACCGGCCAAATCTTTCGCCGGAATAAACCCCCGTTAAAATAGCAATCAGTGTAATACCGATTTGAGCTGCAGATAAAAAAACTTCGGGATTGTTGGAAAGATCGAGGGCTCTTTTTGCACTGATATCGCCTTTTTCTGCCAGTGCCTCCAGCCTGGATTTACGGACTGATACAAGAGAAATCTCACTCATAACAAATAAGCCATTCAAGAAAATAAGACCTAACAGTATAATTATCTCCATTGAGACAGGTGAAATTGGTTATTTACCGAAGGTAGCGAATCCGAACCGCTTGTTGAAGAACATACCCATGAAAAGGCCAAACACCACGCCCAGCAATGCGCCACCCAAAACATCAAAGGGGTAATGAACACCAACGTATATCTGTGCATAGCTGATGGCGGCTGCCCAAAAAAATGCTAACCAGGCCCATTTTCCTATAAGGTGCCTTGCAGTAAAAAAGAAGAATGTAGCCATACCAAAATGATTGGCTGCATGCGAAGAAGTAAAACTATAACCGGCTGAGCAACGGTTCACCAGCAAGCGGACATAGGTATAAAAATCAGGATCTTGGCAGGGGCGAAGCCTTTCAAAAACTTCTTTAAAAACCCGGCTGCTGATAATATCGGTCATTGAAACTGTACATAAGAACAGAACCACCCACCACCACCCACGTCCTTTAAAATTTAGAACCGCAAACAGGAGCAAAAAAAGATAAAGTGGCGCCCAGTAAAATGAATTGCGCAGGTAGGGCATAATATTATCCAGGAAAGGATTGGTCATCTGGCTGTTTATTTTTACAAATAGCCATTTGTCCCATAGTTCCAGTTTTTGCAGAAGGGAAAGCTGAGCCTCCAGTAGAATCATGCAACAAAAATAGAGGAACGGCTAAATTTTAAGACAAACTAATTGTTCATTACAACTAAAATGACTTTTTTTGTACCCCTTATCCCATCCGCCACTGTGTAAACTCCCTGCATATGTAATAATGTTGATACGATTTAAAATACCTAAGACCATTCTTTGGGTGGTTAACCTGTTTTTGATCTTTTTATTGATCTTCACTTTATTCAGGTTTGCTACTTATTTTGCATTTAAACCCTCCGGGCTCAGGTTTAACGACCTGCTACCCTCTTTCCTTTTAGGAATACAATATGATCTCCGCTGGATAGCCATTATTCTTCTTCCAATTGTAGTGGTTAGTTTATTTCCCCAGTTCTCACCGTTTTATTCGGTGCGGAATAAAAAATGGTGGACATGGTACCTTGCTATTATCACTTTTGTTGTTTTCTTCTTTTTTGCTGCGGACTTCGGCAATTTTTCTTACAACAGAACCCGTCTTAATGCCAGTGCACTCAATTTCTGGGAAGATGCAAGAATTTCTATGGCCATGCTGTGGGAGTCATATCCTGTTTTCTGGATGCTGGTAGGACTGGTAGTGGCTGTTCTCTTCTTCCGCTGGATGTACCGGAGAACACACGGCACGGTGATCAGCCGGACTGATGGGTTGGGAATTCCCTATAAACGGAAATGGTTTTTAATATCCGCGTTATTATTGGGAATTTTTATTTATGGAGGAATCCATCTTTCTCCACTTAAATGGAAAATGGCTTTTGTCTTCCGCGATAATTTTAAATCGTACCTGGCGCTGAACCCCCTGCAAAATTTTTTTACCACACTCAGATTTCGCAAACCACAGTACAATGAGAATAAAGCCAGAGAGTATTTCCCGGTTATGGCAAAATGGATGGGATTAAAAAATCAATCAGAATTTTCTTACCGCCGGGAAGTATTTCCTGAACGAAAAGCCCTGGAAAGCAAACCCAACGTGGTGCTGGTACTTTGCGAGTCATTCAGCATGTATAAAAGCAGCATGAGTGGTAACCCGCTTAATACAACTCCATATTTTAATGAAATGGCGGGGCAGGGAATTTTTTTCAATAAATGTTTTTCTCCCCATTTTTCTACTGCAAGAGGATTGTTTGCGCTGACTACTGGTATTCCGGATGTACAACTCTCAAAATTTTCTACCCGGAACCCCCAGGCGTTGAAACAACATACTATTATTAACAACTTTGAGGGGTACGACAAAATGTATTTCCTTGGCGGTAACCCCGAGTTCAACAATTTTGATGGTTTATTGAAAAATATTGACGGATTGCAGATGTACACGGAAGAAAAATTTAAATCGCCGAAAATGAATGTGTGGGGTATCAGTGATAAAAATCTTTTCCGTGAAGCCAACCAGGTGTTTGCAAAACAAGCCAATCCTTTTTTTGCCATTATACAGACTGCAGACAATCACCGGCCTTTTATGATCCCCGAAGAGGATAAGGATTTTGAGAGACAGGTTGTTTCAAAGGATTCACTCAGAAAATTCGGGTTTGAATCTCTGGATGAATTCAACTCCTTCCGTTATTCCGACTATTGTTTTCAGAAATTTATTGAAGCGGCAAAAAAAGAATCTTATTTCCACAATACTATTTTTGTTTTTATCGGCGATCATGGTGTTTCCGGCAATGCTGAAGCCATTTATCCTTCCACATGGACTACCCAGCGTCTTACTGATGAACATGTACCCCTGCTTTTTTATGCCCCTTACCTGTTAGCACCCGAGCGACGAACTGAAGTGGTTTCACAGATTGATGTACTGCCCACCATTGCCGGTATGCTGCAACAGCCTTATGTGAATACAACATTGGGAAGAAATCTTCTGCAAACTGATAAAGGAAAAGATTATGCTTTTATCATCAATCATGATGAAGGACGGATAGGTATAGTAACCGACTCTTATTATTTTGTAAAAAATATAAATTTCCCTGAAGAACAGCTTTACCTGGTTAATGTCGGAATAAACTCACTTTCCCTGCAGCAGCAAGACTCCATCAAAAAAGAAATGAGCGAAGTAACGACGGCCATGTATGAGACCGCTAAATGGATGCTGATGAATAATAAGTAGCGGCCTCCCCAAACCCCTCCAGGGAGGGGCTTAACATCAACACAAAGCTAATAGTTAAAAATTATTTTTTTAAAGGGGTTTACTTTATCAGATATTTCAAATCCTGTGTTGAATTTCGAAAAGTGGGGCTGTGTATTGGTGGCCTTCCCTTTTGGGGAAGGTCGGGATGGGGCTTTATTTACCCGCAATAATAATCAGTCTCGGCATTTTTCGTACATCATAGGAGTTGAACTTATAATCACCGAACACTTCCTGCACCTGCATGTGCTGGTACGCAAGCATATCATTAAAATCGCCAAAAACAAACTTGGCGACTTTTTCCGTGTATTCCAGTGGTGTGTATAATAAGTGGTCTTTGATGATGATTTTTTTATAGAAATGACTATCATCATGCCAGCGGTGAATTTCATACAGCGTTCCGTCAATTTCTTTTTCTTCATTATACACCAGGTGATCTTCGGCATAACGTACGTTCAGGTAGTCAATCATGAAAATCCCTGTCGTCTTTAAACTGTTGGCAATGGTACGGATGGCATCATCATGTTCACGGCGGGTATTGAAATATCCAAAACTGGTAAAGAAATTAAAGGCGTAATCAAAATAGTTGACCCGGAAAGGAAGGCGCATATCATGCTGGTAAAATTCCAGGTTATCTTTTGAAAATTGTTTGGCATAAACAATACTGTCGGGAGAAATATCAATTCCGGTAACAGTAAATCCCAGGTCGGCAAATATTTTACTGTGACGACCGCGGCCACAGGCTACATCCAGAACCCTGCTTCCGGCAGGCGGTTGTAAATGATCGGTCAGCCGGTTGATAAAAGCAGTTGCTTCTTCTTCGTCTCTTTCAAAATAAAGTTTATGATAAAAAGGAGAATTGAACCAGTCTGTGTACCAGGGCTGTAAGGCCATCGTCATTAATTTGTTCAAATGTAATCACGTCTGTGCAAAGCGATTGAAACCGAAAAGCTTATTTTTGTTTCCCTTAATTAAGAGTCGGGAGTCATGTGTATTTATTTCGATTGTCAAAGTCTAAACAATTAAACTTTTAAACCGCACTGTGACATTAATAAAAAGTATATCGGGCATAAGGGGAACAATTGGCGGTAAACCTGGTGAAACACTTTCGCCGGCAGATGTATTGAAATACACGGCTGCATTCGGCAGCATCATCGCTGATAACAGGCCTGATAAATCCCAACCTGCAAAAATTGTTACCGGAAGAGATGGAAGAATCAGCGGTGAAATGATAAATAAACTTGTTGTCGGTACGCTTTCGGGTCTTGGCATCGATGTAATTGACCTCGGTCTTTCCACTACACCCACAGTAGAAGTAGCGGTGAAAATGGAAGACGCAGATGGAGGGATAATAATTACAGCCAGCCACAATCCAAAGGAATGGAACGCACTGAAACTGCTGAATGCAGAAGGTGAATTTATCAGCGCTGCTCTTGGTAATAAGGTATTGGAAAGGGCTACGAAAGAAAATTTTGTTTTTGTTCCCGTTGATAAACTGGGAAAATATAAAACGGATGACTCTTACCTGGACAAGCATATTGAAGCGGTTCTTTCTTATCCACTCGTTAATAAAAAAGCAATTGCAAAAAGAAAGTTTAAGATAGTGGTAGATGCTATTAATTCCACAGGGGCCATCTATATTCCTGCCTTGCTGCGATCATTAAGTGTAGAAGAAATAATTGTATTGAATGGTGAGGTAAATGGCCGGTTTGCACATAACCCTGAACCTTTGCCGGAGCATTTGATGGAATTGAGTGGTGAAGTAGTGAAGCATAATGCTGATCTTGGAATTGCTGTTGATCCCGATGTAGATCGTCTTTGTTTTGTTTGCGAAGACGGGTCCATGTTTGGTGAAGAATATACACTGGTGGCCATAGCTGATTATGTGCTGGGCAAAAAAAAGGGCAACACCGTCAGCAACATGAGCAGTACCCGTGCCCTGAAAGATATAACACTGAAACACGGCGCTGACTATTTTTCTTCAGCAGTAGGAGAGGTAAATGTTGTTAACAAAATGAAAGAAGTGAATGCAGTGATTGGTGGCGAAGGGAATGGCGGAATTATTATTCCTGATTTTCATTACGGGCGGGATGCGTTGATCGGCACAGCTCTTTTTTTAAGTCATCTTGCCGAATATAAAAAAGCAATCAGGTCACTGAGGGGGCAGTATCCTGATTATTTTATTTCCAAGAATAAAATAGAACTGGAGAACGGAATTGATGTAAAGTCCATATTTGATAAGATTAAGAAGAAATACAAAAAGCAACCGCTGAATACTGAAGATGGTTTAAAGATTGAATTTGAGAATGACTGGGTGCATCTGCGCACTTCCAATACCGAGCCTATAATCCGGATATATGCCGAAAGCGATTTTGAGAGTAAGGCAAACAATATTGCTACCCGG
>Ga0255310_10000191_pt1 | contig 12740 bp, 10 predicted proteins | sample EtOH1_T0_E1_meta_FD_201359 | JGI IMG/M metagenome (GOLD analysis project Ga0255310, IMG submission 201359) | Sandy soil microbial communities from University of British Columbia, Vancouver, Canada - EtOH1_T0_E1 | ecosystem: Engineered > Artificial ecosystem > Sand microcosm > Unclassified ...
TATCGAACCACCTCGGTTACGGCAAATCCGCGCCGAACGCCGGCCTGAGGGCAAATACGCAACTCAGGAACAATGTGAGTGGGAAGTAAAAACGGCTGAACGGCTGTTCAAACGAGAGCAGATTCGTTGCGTAGATACCACGCATAAGTCGATTGAGGAGATATCGACTACTATCTTGTCTGATACCGGCGTTACCCGCCGTTTCTTTTAGTGCGGCACCGCTTAGTTGGCTTCGCCCTGGCGGTGCTGATTGAGGTTGCGCCGATCAGCCTGTGTGCGGAAGTTAAGAATGGTGGCGCTGCGCGGCTGTGTTTTCTTTATTAAGGGTCTTTCATTGCGCAAAGCCGGCATCAACTGGCCGTGAAACGAATCCAGCATCATCTGATAGACTCGAACGCATGCCGCCAGTGGGGTTTTGGCGCGTTGCCGCTCCATATCGATTTGAAACTGCAGGCCACGTAGACGGCGCTGCCGGTTGACAGGAGCGCTGGCGATAAACGCCTCAATGGTGGCTTGTCGTTTGACCTCGAACAACGCGGGGCTTTCTTTGGCAAGGCGTGCCCAGCTGTCGAAGTCAAAGTTTTGTGGCGCGTTCATAGCTGCTTCCTGCAAGGGTGGTACGGTCAGTTAATATCCAAAATGATACACGAATAGACAACGCTTTAACTGATCACTCCAGTGATGCGTTAATGATAATGTCACGACGATCACGGAAGCTAATAGTATTTTTGATGCGGCCAGCAATTTTTAGTTATTAACGAATTTCAGTTTTCTGCCGTAAAGTCATTGAGCACCTCATTCTACGTATCAATTACTGATCATGAACCTTGCATTTGAAACCATCCCGACAGACCGGTTCGCCAAGCCAAATCTGGCGGGTTTGATGGCTTTGTTCGAGAGCAATTACGCACGATGGCGCACTCTCTTGCCGGCGGGCTATTCCGCAATCGAGATGACTTCTTATGCCGATGGCGACTTGCCTCTGCACTTGAGAGTTTTAGAAAAAACGCCTTATACCGAGTTATTACAGCTGACCTATTACTTTCCTCAGGGAGAGGTCAGACAAGCTGATCCGGATGTGTATATGCGAGTTTACCGTGACTTGCGTCAGGCCGAAGTGGTGTCCTATTGGCGTGATAATCAGCGAATAGACGTGAATAATCTGCAAGCGCAGTGGCAGTCTGCGCTACGTCGCCGCTGGGAGGCGAATATGCTGCTCAACAAATGGTTACGCTACTGCTTAGATCGTGGACATCGCTTTGGCGTGCATGAGGCGATGATGTCGCCGTTGGCTTTGAGCTAGCGACTCACGGTCGACGCGCTGATGCCGGATCAGCGGTAAAGAAAAGCACTGCCACCACTCGCCGTTCGTCCGCCGCCAGTACGTTGAAAGTTCGGCACACCGCTGCGGTGGTCATAACTTCGACGCCGATTTTTGCCATCAGTAGTTGTCGCTGTAAGTCAGGAGCGAGAAACTGCTGATGATCGCCGCAACCCATCAACACCACTTCTGGGTTCAACTCCATCAAGATTTGCAAATGTGTTGCGGTCAACTCTGAAAAAGCAGAGGGCAGGGCATCGGTCAGGATCATGTCCGGCGTGAGGACAATATTGCCCCGATAGCTGATCTCGCCTACCCGGACGTGCTCGTGATCGTAAGCTCGGATTCGATGGCTGGCGCCTGGGCGATCAATATGTAATTTCATAGTGGCAGATTAAGTCTTTCGCTTTCGATTTGGCAAGCCAGACTTTAAAAAGAAGACGGCGTTTACAAGGAGGTAAACGCCGTCGTTGTTGCCAGCAAGTTGGCCTATGGCCAGGCTTTATTTCTTTCTTGCCCGGTTGAAGGGGAAGTCGACCAGATTGGCCCCCAGTCGGCCCGTTTCACGCACGACGTTGTTTTGTTCCCTGGCGTCTTCGGTGATTTGCTTGCCTTGCCAGATGACTTTACGCAGAACCAACGAGCCTTTGCGGGTGAAGGCATCCGGTTCGAGGTGTAGTTTCCCTCCCTCCATGCGCACGCCGGCCAGCTCGTAGGCGGTGGTGAGCATACGCGCCGCCGCGCCGGTGTAAGCTGCCCAGCCGCCCCGGCCAACGCAACTGATACCGTAATAAATATCGGCTGCTTGCTGGTGCGGTGGCAGTTCGTAAGTGGCCAGATTATCACCATCGGTTTTACCCAAGGGGGATATCTTGGTCCACAAGCGCAGCCCTTGGTCACGTAAACGCTCGGCCAAGGTGGGTTCGCCCAGTGCCTGGGCGAGGTCTGCCAATTGCACCGAAGCGTCGACTAGCCAGGAGGCGCCGTGGGAGTATTGGCCACCGTTTTCGCGAACCCCGGGTGGATAGTCGGCAATACGTCCAGGGTGTGGTTTGGCGGTTTCAGTAAAGGCCGGGGTAAGCAGCAGGACCATGTTGTCCTTTTCCAAGGCCTTTAATCCAGATTCCATAAGTATGATGCCGCGCGACAGATCGACTGCTTTACTGGTGATAGGCCAGGCCGTCATCAAAGCGCTGGTTAGCTTTAATGGCTCTCCAGAGTCGGCGATGGCGCGGATGTAACCTGTGCCGTGCCACATGGTGTCCAGGGCGGTGCGGAGTTTTTGTGCCGCCTCCAGGTAATGGGTAGCGGTTGCCTCGCTGGAGTGCTTGCGGCTTAGCTCGGCAAAGTCGAGCAGAATGCCGTGCAGGAAGAAGCCTAGCCACGAACTCTCGCCCTTGCCGTGAAAGCCCAGTTTGTCGATGCCATCGTTCCAGTCGCCGGTGCCCATTAATGGAATGCCGTGGATACCCAATTGACGCAGTGAGAGGTCGACGGCGCGTTGGCAGTGCTCGTAGAGGCTACCCGTCTCGCGTGACGGTTGAGGTACGTAGACAACACCTTCACGATCAGCAGGGACGGTGGCTCCTTCAAGGAAGGGGATTTTTTCGTTGAGAATGGCCCAGTCGCCGGTGGCCGCGATGTATTTGGCGGCAACGTATGGAAGCCAGAGATGCGGATCAGACGCCCGAGTGCGGGCCGCAAGACCCGTGCCGCCGTTCGGGGCGGCATGCCACCATTTGACGACATCGCCTTCGATAAATTGCTGGCGCGCATGCAATAGGATTTGGCGACGCGCCCATTCGGGTTTCAGAAAGACCATCGGCAGGACATCTTGCAGCTGATCACGGAAGCCAAAAGCACCACTGCGTTGGTTGGGTCCAACGCGTCCCCAAAGTCGAGACGTGAGTACCTGGTAGGGCAGCCAGTCGTTTACCAAACGATCAAAATCGGGGTGATTGGTTTCGATTCGCAACGTGGAGAGGGTTTCTTTCCAGTAGTGACGTGTGGTTGTCAGCGCCTGTTCTGCCGCATCGACGGAGTTCAGCTGTTTGATGATCTCCTGGGCTTGATCTTTGGTGCTTGCCTGACCGAGCACGACGACTACTTTATATTCGGCCCCGGCAGGAATTTCTATGGTGCCGGCGAAGCTGGCGATACGAGTGCCATCATCGACTGCGCCGGGGTCCCCATGACCGGAGGTGACGAAATGTGGTTGAGTTAAATCTCGGCCCGACGATCCAACAAAGCGGCTGCGCACGGTTTCTTTAGCTTCGCAAAGCAGGGTGGTGGCGGCGAAGGCCCAGCCTTTAACGAAGTCATTGCGAGAATTTCGAAATAACAGGGCGTTGGGCTGGCAGCTATCGGAGAATTCCAGGAGCCCTCGGCTATCCCGACCCATTTCACCAAGCACGACCTCAAAGTAAGGCACGACACGGTAATGGCGGCTGCGCGAGCTGGTATTACGAATCCGCAGCAACCGAACTTCGGCGGGTTGATCGGGCAATACGAAACTGGTCATGTGCATTGCCAGATCGCCATCGACTTGATGGAAATCCACGTAGCCGCGACCAAATACGGTGTGATGTTTTGCGGTGGCCCGGCGCGTCGGTATGTAGCCCACACTGTGGGTCTCACCGGCAACCAGATCGTGGACATAAATGGCCTGACCGGGGTTGGCGGTGGGTACCGAATCCATGGTGAAGGGCGTCAGCGTATTTTGCTGAGCATTGCCGGCAAAAGAGCAGATTTCGCCGTAATTATTGACGATCGCTCCATAACCTTGCTCGTTGGCCAGCACGTGACTCCAGGGGCGAGGCGTATTCGGCTGGACGGTTAGCTCCGTACCATCATTGGAGAACTGAAAGATCGGTTCGGCAGTTTTGGCCAGGGTACCGGGTAGGGTGGCGCGGGGTTTTTCCAGCTGTGTGGCCAGTGCGGCTTTGTCTGGCAGGGTCAGCCCAAACTGCTTGGTAATAAGCTTGGCGGCCAGGAGTTCATTGTCCGCATGACCATCAAGGAACTCAATCTCCACCGAGCCGCAGGCGGGCAGATCCACTGATACGCGCAGGCTGGCTGCCGCATCGAAGGTGTAAGCCAGGCCCGAATCGGTCGGTGAGCGGCTCAGTGCAGGGTCAATTCCGTCAGGGTTGGCGGGCGTGCCGCGACCGATGAACTGGCTGCGAGAGTCTTGATAACCCAGCAATCGCACGTTTTGTCCGTCGGTCTTAACCGCATGGAAGGCGACTTCACGGGATTTGACTTTGCCGTCGTGCAGCAAACGATTGGTCGCCATAATTGCGTTTAGATCGCTAACAAAATGAGTGCCGATATGCAGCCCGTTAAAGGCCGTTTGACGCAGGTAAACATGCTGAGCGTTGATGGTCAGCTCATGGTAGCTGATCAATTCCAGACGCCGTGGCCGTCCTTCCATGTTGGTCAGCTTAATTCGCCATGATTCGACATTTTGTCGCGGCGCGATGCTGATTTCTGCCTCGGCGCGGATCCCGTGATAACTGTTGAGAATGCGTAGTAAGTTAGGCGTAGGGTGAGTCAAGGCATAATCCACGCCGGCCGTCCCGCAGGGCGAACGGCTCAGCGACCAGAGGCGGGAGTGGGATTCGCTTTGACTGCCTGTCGACTCCAACTCGCGCAAGTAGAAGAATTTGCCGCGCTGATCAAGGTTATGATCCGGGCAGCGGGTCAAGTCGACATCCCATCCACGGGCTGGATTAAGCACCCGATTGTAGCCGCGACCATCGGCATCCATCACTAACGTGTAGGATCCGTTGCTGATCGTATAATGCGGCGTCGAGAAGACCGTGGAGGTGACCGGGACAGGTGGGCTGATTGAGGAGGCCGGGCGCCATCGAGCCAGAATGATGATCACCAAGGCAAGCACGGCTAACCCCACACCATAGGCCCACATCAAATCGACTACGGGCGGCAACAGTTCGGCCACCGGCGCGGTCTGCATGGCCTCGGCGTTGTCCCAGGCGTAATTCCAATCCGCACCGCGTGGAATATAGAACGGGATAAGCAGCGGAGCCCAGGTGAAGAATCGCCGGACACCTTCGGGTATGACTCTCGTCCGCATGCCGTGGCCCAGGTATTTGGCAGTCGCTTCGTCCAGCTTCTCTACGCCGGAAAAACTCAGATTGACTAGTGTGGCGACGCGCAATCCCATGTGATCGAACCAGATCAGCACGCGCAACCAGTCGTAAGCCAACAGACCAAGAAATAGATTTAAACTCCAGCTGTGGAAAGCTTCTGGAGTAAGGGTTTGGCTTTGACCTATCGCCAGCAGGGTGCGAATGGCGCCGTCCTGGTTGTACCAGGTGGGGTCGGGGGCCATCTTCAGGAAAGTGAAGATCACCGGAGCCATCCACAAACCCCAGCGCTGCACTCGCACGGTTTGCTCGACAATTTCCACCAGACCATGCGTGGTAAAAAGTCGGCGCAGATGATCCATATTGCGGTTCAATATCGCATTAAGGGCAATAAAGTTAATGCCGAACAGCGGAGCCGCCAAAGACCAGTTAATAGCACCTGCCAGGGACTCACTAAATAATAACTTTGCCCCACCATTGACGCTGCCCAGGTCCATCGCCCCCCATTTACTAAACAATGGGTAAATGACGTATTTACTGGCCGCCCCGCTATCGGAAAAATGCACGGTAGCGTACTTGGCCAGCTTGCTGCTGACCACGGCGAGCTGGCTGGCATCCAGATACCAGGCAATCGCGCCGCCGACGACACCCCCCAGCAAAGCACCCATGCCGTAGTAACGGGGTTGGTGGAAGTGCTCGCGCTTGCGTTGTTGTATCATCCAGGCATCCCAAAGCCACTGACTACCGGCATACGTCAGTGCACCGGCGGCCGCGCCGTATAGGAAACGATTGCCATCGCCGAAATGAATCAAGTCGTAGCTGATGGCAAGACCAACCGCCGTACCTGAAATAATGCCGCGCAGCGCATTTTCTGGGCTGACTAAACCCTGGCGTAGCCGGGTGGTAAACGGCGAGCTATTGTTATCCGAGCTTTCGATAATGGTTTTGGCAATGGGGAAAAGCAGCATACCCATCGCGGCGCCACTCCACACCGGCCAGCCGGCAAATAGCCATTGCAGCCAGGAGATTTGACCACCGGCATACATCAGTTGAACCACCAGCATGAACAAGCCGCCGTATTTGGCGCCCGATTGCATGCCGCTGCGCCAATGATCCATGGCCGAATGGCCTGTGGGCAGCCGGCCGCGTAAGCCATCTATCAAAAAGCCGGTGGCTAAAAAGATTTGGCCCCACAAACCTGCTTGAGCGGCTGCGGTAGCCAGCACAACGACAGCAACCTGAACAGGCCAGGGTAATGTGGTGATCCATTGTTGAGATCCCAGGTCGCCGATCAGCGGCGTGGTTGCCGCATATAACGCAGCGACCAGCAAAATCACATAGGTTCGAGCATGGCTGATTTCCCGTTCGCTGACGGCAAAACCCAAGCTCAATACCAATAACATGTTAAACACGGCGAGAATGCTTGCCGGTGCGGCAATGCGGGCGAGCGCTTGCGGCGGATTAAAGCCTACGCTCATCCATTCGGTCACCGAATGCAGCAAAGAGGGCGAAGTCAGAATGAACAGAAAATTTAGTAGGTAGGGCGCAAAAATTAGTGAAACCGCATGATGTGGAGTAAGCAGCCGGCCGTGAGTATATAAATAAGCCAGCGACACAAAAGCGAAAATGCCACACCACAGTAGAGCGCCGACCTCAGATAACTTAAGCAGATCACCCCAGGTTGTCGGGGTTTGCCAGGGTGACAGAGACGGATCCATGGACCATAACACCAGTCCCACACCGGCTATTTGCCAAAGCAGTTGAATCCAAACCGGGCGTTGCCGCATACTCGATAGCCAAATTGAAAGTACATTCATTCTTATTATCTCCCGCGCTTCTCACCGGCTTGGCTTGCTGGTCCGGTGAAGGTTGATCATCCCTATCGGGGTGCAATTTTAAAACTCAAACTAAAGCATCAAATTTTCACCTAGATTATCGGCGTGCCGAAAAGGGGAGGGATCTCGGTGGGTGGTGCGATGCTGCCCAGATTTGGACCGCTTCTCGGCGCATGAAAATCGGAGCCGACGGTTGACTTCAAATCAAACTGTCGCGCCAACCGTATCATCTCCGCACTAATGGAAGGTGCCCATTCCAAACCCGCCCCATCGCCCCTCGCAAAATCTTTTACCAACTCCGCTCTGCTTTTCGCGTTTAATTTATATCTTTGTAGGTGAGCAACAACCGCCTTTCCGCCAGCCGTGTTGATACGACCGATGACCTGCGCCATCGGTGGCCACTGGCAACTCACATAGGCGCCACGGCCCTGGCCAAGAAACCGTTTGAAGGCCTCTTGTCGGGTGCGAACCCGCCCGTCGTTAACCAGCAATTGAGCAAAGTGGGTGCGCGTTAGATTGCCGTTGACGGTAAGGTCGTGGGTACGTTGATAAGCGTTGGCTATTCCCAGGCGCTCCAGTTTTTCACCAATCACTTTGGCTCGGCTGTCGCGTACTGATTGAACTTCGGCCAAGGCTTGCTGTAACGAGCGATTGCTGGGATCAAACCCAAGGCCCAGTACATGCAAAGTCATCCCTGCCCAAGTGGCAGAAAATTCGGCCCCGGGGATCAGCTGGATACCCTGGGTTTTCGCGGCGACCTGGGCTTCTTCCAGGCCGTCCACGGTATCGTGGTCGGTGACGGCAAGTATCTCGACGCCAGCGCTATGCGCATGGCTCACCAACTCGCTAGGCGAATAAACGCCATCAGAAGCCGTGGTGTGCGTGTGAAGGTCAATTTTTATGATCATCTCCTAAGCGTGGTGTCATTTTCGATTAAACAGCCAACGCATTGTATGCTAGGTCGGCCGAAATCCTAGTTACTGAACTAATTGTTGAATAGGCTCCAGGATCATGCCATGGATAAATCATCCGAATTTTCTACACGCATCGACAAATGGTTATGGGCCGCCCGGTTTTTTAAAACCCGCGCCTTGGCCAGCCAGGCGATTCAAGGCGGAAAAATCCATGTCAACGGCCAGCGCGTCAAACCGTCCTATCTGGTCAAACTCAATGATCAGATTGAAATTACTCGCGGGCCACAGAATTACGAAATTCGGGTGACCGGGCTCAGTGGTCATCGCGGACCGGCTAACCAGGTCAGCACACTCTATGCGGAAACGCCGGCCAGTGTGTTACGGCGTGAACAGCGGGATGCCGAATTAAAAATACTTAATCTAAGCCAGGCAAAGCCAGATCGGCGACCCGATAAACAGTCCAGGCGACTGCTTATTCAGCTTAAAACCAGAGGTTCGAAGGAAAGTTAAGGGTTTTGCATCGTTTCCCTCAGAATGCCGCTGGCTCTCCCAATGCGGCCATTCTGGGGGTAACGAGGTGCTTCTACAGAAAACTGCGGCTGATCAGTTCTTTCATAATCTCGTTCGTGCCGCCATAAATCTTCTGCACCCGGCCATCGACAAACGCTTTAGCAACGGGATATTCCAGCATATAGCCGTAACCACCGTGTAGTTGCAGGCATTCGTCTGTGAGCTCGCATTGCAGATCGGTCGTCCACAGTTTGGCCATGGCTGCCGTCGTCACGTCTAGTTTTTTCTGCATGTGCAGCTCCAGGCATTGATCAACAAAAATCCGGCCGATGGTGACTTGAGTTTTGAGTTCAGCCAGCTTAAATCGAGTGTTCTGAAATTTGGACAAGGGTTTACCAAAGACCTCACGACTCTTCACGTACTCAATGGTATGACCCAGCACATGCTCAGAGGCGGTGATAGAGCCCATAGCAATCAGCAAACGCTCTTGCACTAATTCGCTCATCAAATAGCCGAAACCGCCACCTTCTTTACCCAATAGATTGGTAGCGGGCACTTTACAGTTCTCGAAGAACAGCTCAGCCGTATCTTGCGCCTTCATGCCAACTTTTTTCAGCTTACGTCCCTTGTCGAAGCCCGGTGTGCCGGCTTCCACAACCAGCAAGCTGATACCGGCAGCGCCTTTGGTGGGATCGGTTTTGCAAATAACGATCACCAAATCGGACATGTAGCCATTGGTAATAAAGGTTTTTTGACCATTGAGGATGTAAAAATCGCCCTCACGGCGAGCATGAGTTTTGATTGCCTGCAAGTCCGATCCCGTGCCGGGTTCCGTCATTGCAATGGCCCCAATCAACTCGCCTTTTGCCATGCGTGGCAGCCAGCGTTGCTTTTGTTCATCGTTGCCGTATTTGAAGATGTAGGGTGCAACAATTTCGTTGTGCAGCATAAAGCCTGGGCCAGAGGTACCCGCACGAGTTTGCTCTTCGGCCTGTACCACAGTAAACAGAAAGTCGGCTTCGGAGCCGCCGTACTGCTCCGGCAAAGACATGCACAGCAACCCGGTGGCACCGGCTTGTAACCACACTTCGCGGGATACTTGACCGTCTTCTTCCCATTGATCGTGATAAGGCACCACTTCTTTTTCATAAAAGCGGCGGCAGGTCTGGCGGAACATTTCGTGTTCTTCGCTAAAAATTTTTCGCTTTGCAGCCATCGATGGATTCTCCTTCTTTGAGTTATCCCGTTACCTCCCTGGTATCGAGTAGTCTGACATTAACTTATTTTTTAGGGGGGATGCCACGGTCAAATGCAGTTAATTGACTTATGCCAGTTGTCGCTGAAAAGCTACCGAATGCCCTGTGAGGTAAAATTTACGCTGGTGTGGCGGCGATGATCGGAGTTTACTTAGCAGAGGTAGTGAGATTTACGCTAATCCGTGATCGCCTGGAACCAAACCCATCGACTGGCCTCCAAGGAGTGTGCCGGGCAAACAATCGGTCGAGCGGCTTCTTGTGCGCTTGGTTTGGGCGTTCAAATGATTAGACTGATGTTTTAATGGAAGTTTCAGAGACGTCAAGTTGTTTCGAAAGTCGGCAAGACAAAGCGTATCCCGTTGACTTTCGAAACAACTTAAAAAAACAGGTGATCATTATGGTTGCGGAGATTGTCAGACGACTTAGTCAGAAATTGCCCGTCCCTACCCCCGCTGATTTGAGCGACTACAATGGCGAACTAAATTTGCCATTGGAATTATTACCTATGCCACTGCATCAGCTTAGGCCGGCGGCGGTGTTAGTTCCCATTATTAAACGCAGTAGTGGACCCACCGTGTTGTTAACTCAGCGTACCAGTCATTTACGCGCTCACGCCGGGCAGATTAGTTTTCCCGGTGGCGGCGCCGAGCCCGAAGATGTGGATGCGGTTGCCACCGCCCTGCGCGAAGCCTACGAAGAAGTGGGAATACCTACCCATGCGGTGGAAATTGCCGGATTCCTTGATCCACACGTGACAGTGAGTGGTTACTGTGTCACTCCGGTGGTTGGGTTTGTTGATCCCGATTTTCGGATCGTTGCTGATCCTGGCGAAGTCGCCGAAGTTTTCGAGGTGCCTCTTGAGCACGTACTCAATGCCGAAAACCACCAAATCCGGACAGGGCGATTTAAAAATAAAGAGCTAAGCTATTACGTCATCCAGTATCAACACCGCACTATCTGGGGTGCGACGGCGGGAATGCTGGTTAACCTGCATCGTAAACTTAGAGACTGATACCTGCGGGATTGGTTACAGGCGCAAGGAGCGAGCATGTATCAGCTACAAGGAAAAGTAGCGGTCCTAACCGGTGCGGCCAGCGGCATAGGCCGTGCAACGGCCTATCTTTTGGCTAAACAGGGCTGCGTCTTGGCTTTGGTCGACATCAATCAGACAGCCCTTGAAGAAGTTGCAACCCATCTCAGAAGCACAGGAGGGGTGGTGTCTACCCATGTCGTGGATGTGGCAGACAGGATCCAGATGGCTGCTTTACCCGATCAGGTGGTTGCTGCGCATGGCGTTGTACATATCGTCATTAATAATGCCGGCGTGATGGTTGCGGATACCCTCGAACACCAAAGCTTTGAGGATTTTGACTGGCTGTTCGGAATCAATTTCTGGGGCGTTGTCCACGGCTGTAAGTTCTTCCTGCCGCATTTGCAGCGCGCCGGAGAAGGTCACATTGTGAATATTTCCAGCCTGTTTGGGTTTTATGGGTTGCCCTCGCAATCTTCCTACTGTGCCAGCAAGTTTGCCGTTCGCGGATTTACAGAATCATTGCGTGCCGAATTAGCGGGCGGCACTATTGGCGTTACGGCTATACATCCCGGCGTTACCAAAACTAGCATTATGAAAGCAGGCCGTAGCCGGGATGGCCAATCGAATGGTTTTGTGCAAACCAGCCTTTCAGTCATGGAAAAATACGGCGGCACGCCGGAGCGGGTTGCCGAGAAAGTGGTCAGTGCAATACGCCATAATCAACCCAGAGTACGCGTTGGCTGGGATTCCTATGTTACCGATTACATCGTCCGCATCAGTCCAACGGTTTTTAACTGGGTGGTTGGAAAAATAAAAGGGAAAATGGGCGCTTAAGCTGTTGTTTGCGTCAACCTGCCGTTATCATCGTCACCTCAGTTAATGATACCTGCGGTTGTGGGGTAGGGGGGCTCGCGTGGATAAACTTTTGCAGATTGTGGCGCTGCTGCGTGATCCCGAACGTGGCTGTCCGTGGGATAAAGCGCAGGATTATCGCAGTATTGCCCCTCATACCCTGGAAGAAGCCCACGAAGTGGTCGATGCCATAGAGCGCGATGATTTCGACGAGCTGCGCGACGAATTAGGCGACTTATTGTTTCAAGTCGTGCTTTATTCCCGCATGGCGGAAGAACAGGGCAGATTTACTTTTTCTGACATCAGTCGGGCGATCGAAGAGAAATTGATTCGCCGCCACCCTCATGTTTTTGCCGGATTGCAAGTAACCGATAGTGCAGCTATCAGCAAGAACTGGGAAGATATTAAAGCCGAAGAACGATCCGGTAAACCACACGCAAGCGGTGTTCTGGGAGGCATTCCTCTGGCTTTACCGGCGTTGAGCCGTGCCCAAAAATTAGGCAAACGAGCGGGTCGAATTGGATTTGACTGGGACGAGTCAGTGTTTGTGCTCGACAAGGTTTATGAAGAATTGGCCGAAGTAGAGCAGGAAATCGCAGCGGGTTCTAATCCGGCGCGTCTGGAAGACGAAGTAGGGGATTTATTGTTTAGCGTCACCCAACTGGCGCGTCATCTTAAGCTGGATGCCGAGGCTGCTTTGCGCCGGGCCGGCGCCAAGTTTGAGCGCCGCTTTACATCAATGGAGAAAATATTGATTGCCCAGGGGATAGCGTTGTCGCCAGACCATCGGGCGGCCATGGAAGCTACCTGGATGCAAGTAAAGGCGCAAGAAAAGAGCTCGCAATAACTGGAAGTTATTGACGTTGCTAACAGCGCAATCAACGTTCAGCACAAACAGAACACCGAAACA
>Ga0255310_10000192_pt1 | contig 12738 bp, 13 predicted proteins | sample EtOH1_T0_E1_meta_FD_201359 | JGI IMG/M metagenome (GOLD analysis project Ga0255310, IMG submission 201359) | Sandy soil microbial communities from University of British Columbia, Vancouver, Canada - EtOH1_T0_E1 | ecosystem: Engineered > Artificial ecosystem > Sand microcosm > Unclassified ...
CACCAACATTACGTTGTTCCAGAATCTCCGGGTCTACGCCCTGCTGGACTGGAAGACCGGGAATTACCTGTACAACCTGACCGACTTCTTCCGTGAGACCCAACTGGTGCGCAGCAACCGGAGGCTCGATCCGACCGTGCTCTCGAAGTACGAGCGGCTCCGCCGTTACGGCAATCAGACCACGGGCCAGCCGGCGTTCGTGCGCGAGCAGCTGGTGCCTGGGTGTCCGGGTCACGGCGCGGGTCCGGCCTGCTTGACGTCGGCAACCGTCAATGAGGTCCGGGATGCCTACGTGCAGAAGGCGGATTTTGCCAAGCTGCGCGAAGTCGCGGTGACCTACTCGTTCCCGTCGAAATGGGCGGGATACATCCGGGCCCAGAACGCCTCGCTCACCGTGTCCGGCCAGAATCTCTACACCTGGACCGGTTACGAAGGGTTCGATCCCGAGCTGCTCTCGGTCGCCGCCACGAACTTCTCCCGTCAAGACTTCCTGACGATACCCCCCGCGCGGCGGGTGGTCGTCAAAGTCAACCTCACCTTCTAACCGGGAGACGACTCCAAATGACTATCCAGAGAATGCGCTCCCGTCTCGCGGCCGGCCTGCTCGCCTCGGCGAGCCTGCTCGGCTGTAACGAGTTTCTCACCGTCAAGAACCCGACCGTGATCGAGGTGACGACCCTCGACCCGGTCGCCGACGCGCCCGTGCTGGCCAACTCCGCGGTACAAAACCTCGCGCAGGCCTACGGGTGGCTCATCATGTACACCTCGTGGATGGCCGGCGAGACCGACGTCGCCGAGACCTTCCCGACCCGCAACGAGTTCGGACGGCGGGCAGTGGACCCGACCAACGGGAGCCTGAGCACCGACGTCTGGTTCCCGCTCTCGCTCGCGGCGGCCTCGAGCTACCTAGTGCTCGAGATCGACCTGCCGACCCCCACGACCAACACCAACTATCAGAAAGCGCACTTCGCCCTGGCGTGGTCGTTCTTGTTCATGGCGGAGAACTTCTGCCAAGGGACGGTGCGTGCGGGTCCGGCGCTGACCACGGCCGCCATGCTCGATTCGGCCATCGCGCATTTTACGGCGGCCGCGGACATCGGGGTTGCCGCGAACACCACCGACTCGAAGAACATGGCCAATGCCGCGGTGGTCGGTCGTGCGCGGGCCAAGCTGCAAAAGGGCGACAAGCCCGGGGCCAGCACCGACGCGACCGCGGTGCCGGCGGCCTTCAACTACACGTTGCCGTACTTCGATGATCTGTCCAACCGCACCCGGGTAGGCAATCGATTGTGGCAGTTTACCGCCGATCGTGGCTCCATCGCGGTCGCGCCGTCCTGGCGCGTGGTGGATCCGCGGGTTCCGCAGCGGGTGGCGCCGTCCAACCTGCTGCCGCAGGACGCCAACTACACGGTGGATCGCGGGGCGCCTTACGTGATTCAGGACAAGTACCCCGGATTCGCCAGCGCCATTCGGCTCGCCTCCAAGATCGAGGCTGACTACATCGTGGCGGAGGCCGGTGGCACCGCGTCGCAGCTGGCGCAGGTTCAGGCGCGCCGCGCGGCCAATGGGCAGCCGGCCTATGCCGGGGCGACCGACGCCGCGAGCGTGCTCGCCGAGTTCGAGACCCAGCGAGGACTCGAATTCTTCCTGGAGAACAAGCGGCTCGGCGATCTGGTGCGCAATGGTGCTGCGGTGAAATTCGTGCCGGTGCCGGGCGCGACGTATTTCAAGGCCGGGTTTTCTCCGATCGGCAACCAGACCTGTATTCCGCTGCCCATTACGGAGACGGACAACAATCCGAATTTTCACCCCTAGGAAGTCGACAGGTACCAGCTAACGGCTGACAGCTAACAGCCCAAAGCGAACAGCCCCGCGGGAGCAATCCTGCGGGGCTGTTGGCTGTTGATAGCTGTCGGCTGCTGATCGAGCGGGGCCGCAGCGACGAGTCCCAGGCACATCCAATGGCGAAGGGTCATGGCGGATGGACGGCTCCCCGGTGCGGGAGTTAAAGCTAGCTTTGTATTACAAAGTACTTGACAGGCGTTGGCTTCCCTGCTAGCATGAACCCTATGGCCGTGCCGCGCCGAGTCCAATCCTCGCCCGATCCCACGCCCCTGCATAACCGGGCGCTCGAGGATCTGACCTTTATCCGCGACACCATCGCCCGCGCGGGGACCGTCACGTCGGTCCCCGGGTGGGGTGGGGTCGCGATGGGGGTCACGGCGGTCATCGCGAGCTGGATCGCGTCCCAGCAGGCCTCCGGGGCCGAATGGATCGCCGTGTGGCTCGCGGAGGCTGTCCTCGCGCTGGGCATTGGCGGGGCCACCATGATCCGTAAGGCCGAGGCCGCCAAGACTCCCCTGCTGACCCGGGCCGGCAAGCTCTTCGTCCGGGCCTTCGTGCCGCCCATTCTGGCGGGCGCCGTGTTGACGGCCCTGTTCTACCGCCTCGACCTGGTACGCCTGCTCCCCGGCGTTTGGCTGCTGCTCTACGGGACCGCGGTCACCACGGCCGGCGCTCACTCCGTCCGCGTGGTGCCCCTGCTCGGCGTCAGCTTCATGATCCTGGGCGCCTTGTCCTTCGTCGCCCCCGCGGGGTGGGGCGATCCTCTCATGGCACTCGGCTTCGGCGGGCTCCAGATCGGCTTCGGACTCTTGATTGCGAGGAAGTACGGTGGGTAAACGCGCCACGGCCCGCGACTCTCGCGCCGAGCGCGGCGCTTCACCTGGCGGGCGGGGAGCCGGCCTTGCCGCGGTGCGGGGAGGACGCGCCTCCCGGTCATCGCTCGAGCTCGACCGCCTCATTCACGAGCGGGTCCGCCTTGCCATCGTCAGCGCCCTGGCGGTCAACGAGGCGCTCACCTTCAACGAGCTCAAACACCTGCTGGGGGCCAGCGACGGCAACCTGAGCGTGCATGCGAGGAAGCTGGAGGAAGCCGGCTACGTCGACTGCCTGAAGTCCTTCGCCGGCCGATTGCCGCGGACCCAGTACCGATTGACCGACACGGGACGCGAAGCGCTGGAGCAGTACCTGTCGCACATGGAGGGCCTGATTCGGGCAACCCGGGCCGGCAGCTGATTTGTTTTTTTTGAGGAGTGACTTTGTGAAACAAAGTAGTTCGCTCCACGCCGCGATCATCATGGACGGCAACGGGCGCTGGGCCGAGCAGCGTGGCTTGTCGCGCACCGCGGGACACCGCGCCGGCGCCCGCGCCGTCGAGCGGGTGGTGGAAGCGGCGCCCAAAGCCGGCATCTCCACGCTGACGCTCTACGCCTTTTCCAGCGATAACTGGAACCGGCCGATGCCCGAAGTCACCGCGCTGATGCGGCTGCTGCGCTCCCACCTCCGCGCGGAGCGAAACCGCGCGGTTGCCAACGGTGTCGCGGTGGAGGTGATCGGCCGGCGCGACCGGCTGCCGGTGGCCGTGCTGCGGGAAGTCTCAGAAACCGAGGCCGCGACCGCCGCCGGCACCACGCTCCGCCTCCGCCTTGCGGTGGACTACTCGGCGCGGGACGGGATCGTTCGCGCGGCCATCCGCGCGGCGGAAGGGCCCGGCGAGCTGTCGCGCGACCGCTTCGAAAAGCTGCTCGCACTGGTCGATCACGGCAGGCCGGAGGTTCCCCCCGTCGATCTGCTGATCCGGACCGGCGCCGAGCAGCGGCTGTCCGATTTCCTGCTCTGGGAATGCGCCTACGCCGAACTGTTCTTCCGGGAGACCATGTGGCCGGATTTTGACGCGACTGAATTGGAGGAGATTTTGCGTGAGTTTCAGGGCCGCCAGCGCCGTTTCGGCGGGCTGCCCCCAGCGTCCGATGCCCGCAAGCACCTCAGACTCACTCGCTGACCAGGACCGTCCCATGCTGCCTCCCTTTCTCGGTGCCTTGCTGCTGCTCGCCACGGCGGGCTTCGTGGCGCTGTCCCTGCTCGTCGCCATCATCGGTGGCATGAGCGGCAATCGGGTGCTGGCGCGGCGGGCGCTCTGGTCCGGTGCGGCGATGACCGGCGTGTATGTGTTTTTCTGGGGGCTGGGCTTCGTGTTGGCGCGCAGCAGCGTCCTCGCCCCCGGGAAGGACGTGAGCTTCTGCGGGCTCGACTGCCATCTGCACGTCTCGGTGGACGCGGTCCAGCCCGGCGCCGACCTGGGCGTCACCGTCCGGTTCAGCAGCGATGCGGTCCAGGCCCCGGAGTGGCCCAAGGAGCTGCAGTTTCAGCTGGTGGACGGGCAGGGCAGGCGGTTCGCGCCGATCAACGCTCTGCCGGACCGCGCGCTGCTCGCCGGCGAGAGCTGGACCCACGAGCTGCACTTTCCCGCCGGAGCGCAGGCGAAGGGAGCGATGCTGCTGGTGAGCTGGAAGCCGGGGATCGACTACCTGGTGCCGGGCGCCGGTAACCCGCTGGTGCAACGGCGCCGGCGCCTTGCGCTGCCGCCGGCGCACCTGAGCGGCGTGTGAACCGTCCTGGCACCCTCTTCCCCCGGGGGGCAGGGACCCGCGCCGCGTTACGGCGCGCCGGAATCCTGACCGCGATCGGTATCGTCGGGCTGATCCCGGCCGCGATCCTGGTCGGGTCGGGGCTCGCCGGGCTGAAGATACCGCGCCTGCTGGTGCACCCCGTCCTGGTGATGGGCGGGCTCGCCGCGGCCCTCGCGGCGAGTTTTGTGGCGGTGACGCACTGGGAGCTGGACAGCAACCGGGATCACCTGCGGTTGATCTGTACGATCCGCAAGCGGCCGGTCGACCTGGTGGTGCTCGCGGCGGGCCTCGCGCTGCTCGGCGTCATCACCTTCTATTTGTTCGTGGAGAACTATCAGTCCCGCTGAGCGAGGAAGCCCTTCAGCGTGGTCACCGCCTGGCCGCCGAGCAGAACCCGGTCCCCCGCGAGCTCGACCCGCACGGTTCCCCCCCGCGCCGAGGCCTGATAGCCGATCAGCGGATTGCGTCCCAGCCGCGCCGTCCAGTACGGTGCCAGGGCGCAATGGGCCGATCCGGTGACCGGGTCCTCCTCGACCAGGATGCCCGGCGCGAAGAAGCGCGACAGAAAATCGGCAGCGGGCCGGTCGGACGGCGTCGTCACGATGACGCCGCGGGTTTCCACTTCGCGGAGCAGCCGCACATCGGGCCGCAGCGCGAGCAGGGCGGCGGGCTCTTCCAGCACCACGAAATAGTCGAAGCGGCTGCGCAGCACCGGGGTCTCCGGCCCTAACCCGCCGAGCGCCTCCAGCAGCCGGGGCGGCGGGGTGCAGGGCCCCGGGGGGGTAGCGGGGAAATCGAGGCTGATCCACTCCGCGGCGCGGGTGGCGGTGAGCAGCCCGCTCCTGGTGTGGAAGCGGGCCGCTTCCTCCCGGGCCAGGTGGCCTTCCTCCCAGAGAAAATGCGCGCTCGCGAGCGTCGCATGGCCGCAGAGATCGACCTCCGCCGCCGGCGTGAACCAGCGCAGCCCGAAGCCATCGTCGCGCCGCTGCAGGAAGGCCGTTTCCGCCTGGTTCATTTCCCGCGCCACCGCCTGAAGCCAGTCGTCGGGCTGGGGACCCTCCAGCAGGCACACGCCGGCGGGATTGCCGGCGAACGGCGCCGGCGTGAATGCATCGATCAGATGGAGTGGGAGCATGTCGGGGAGCAGGGGAGTCGGGGAGTCAGGGCGCGCTGTTGGTGGAACGCTCGGCGTAGTGACACGCCACCTGCGACTCGCCCACCGGCCGGAGCAGCGGGAGCTCCGCGGTGCAGCGCGAATCCTTGCTGGGGTGGAAGCAGCGCGAGAAGAACGGGCAGCCCGGCGGCGGCGCGGTGGGCTTGGGCGGCTCGCCGGAAAGCACGATGCGGGAGCGCTGCCGCCGGGGGTCGGGCTGGGGAACCGCCGAAAGCAGCGCCCGCGTGTAGGGGTGCCGCGGGCGCTGGATGATCACTTCGGCGGACGCCAGCTCGACGATGCGGCCGAAATACATCACCCCGACGCGGTGGGCCAGCTGGCGCACCACGGCGAGGTCGTGCGCGATGAACAGGAAGCTGAGCTGTCGCCGCTGCTGCAGGCCCTTGAGCAGGTTGAGCACCTGCGCCTGCACCGAAACGTCGAGCGCCGACACCGGCTCGTCGCACACCAGGAACCCCGGATCCACCGCGAGCGCCCGCGCGATCCCGACCCGCTGACGCTGTCCGCCGCTCAGCTCGTGGGGATAGCGGGAGACGTAGCTCGCGTCGAGCCCGACCTCCTCGAAGAGTTGGGCCACCCGCCCGGCGACTTCGCCGCGGGGCAGCAAACGGTGGATCTCCAGGCCCTCGGCGACCGCGGTGCCGGCGCGCAGCCGCGGGTTGAGCGAACTGTAGGGGTCTTGGAACACCATCTGCATCCGCCGTCGCAACGCGCGCAGCGGCGCGCCTTCCAGCCCGAACACCTCCTGTCCCTCGAAACGCACACTGCCCCCGCTGGCCGGCACCAGCCGGACCACGATGCGGCCCAGCGTGGATTTGCCGGAGCCGGATTCGCCGACCAGGCCGAGCGTCTCGCCCCGCGCGATCGCGAAGCTCACCCCGTTGAGCGCGTACACGGGATGCCGCCGCCGCAGCGGCCCTCCCGCCTCGTAGCGCTTGACCAGGTCGGTTACCTCGAGCAATGGCTGGCTCACTGGTCGCCCTTGGCGGGAAGCCAACAGCGGCTGGAAGCGCCGGGAGCCAGGGGCACCACGGGAGGATCGAGGGTCGCGCACTTGTCCAGCGCTTCGCTGCAGCGCGGCTGGAAGCGACAGCCAGCGTGCCACTCCTCCGGGAGCGGGACGCCGCCCGGAATCGGGGTGAGCTGGTCCACCGCGCTCTCGAGCCGCGGAATCGCCCGGAACAGCGCGCGGGTATAGGGATGCCCCGGCGCCTCGAAGAGGCTCGCCGTGGACGCCTCTTCCACGATCTGGCCGGCGTACATCACCGCGACGCGGTCGGCGCGGCCGGCCACCAGCCCGAGGTCGTGGGTGATCAGCAGGATGGCCATGCCGCGCGAGGCGCGCAGCCGGTCGAGCGTCTCGAGCACCTGGGCCTGCACGGTGACGTCGAGCGCGGTGGTCGCCTCGTCGGCGATGAGCAGGTCGGGTTGTCCGGCCAGCGCGATCGCGATCAGCGCACGCTGCCGCTGCCCCCCCGACAGCTCGTGGGGATAGGCGCCGTAGCTCGACGCGGGATCGGGCAGCCCCACTTCGCCCAGCAGGGCAAGCGCGGCCTCCCGTGCGCCCCGCGCGCTCAGCTTGCGGTGGGCGGTGATAGCTTCGCGCAGCTGGTCGCCCACTGTGAGGACCGGCGTGAGGCTGGTCAGCGCATCCTGGAAGACGATCCCGATGCGGCCGCCGCGGAGGGCCCGCAGCGCTTCGCCGCTGAGGCGGGTGACGTCGCTGCCGTCGAGCAGAATCTGGCTCGCCGCGTCCAGCTTGCCCGGCGGCGGGACCAGCCCCAGCAGGGCGAGCCCGGTGAGGCTCTTCCCGCTGCCCGATTCGCCCACCAGGGCCAGCGTCTCGCCGCGCTCGATCCGCAGCGACACTCTGGATACCGGCACCGACTCCCCAAGCGCGGTGGGAAAGCGGATGGTGAGATCGCGGAGTTCCAGGAGGGCGCTCATGCGCTGCGCGGATCCAGGGCGGCCTGCAGCGCGTCGCCGAGCAGGTTGACGGACAGCACGGTCAGCACGATGGCCGCTCCCGGAAAGAGCGCGGTCCAGGGCGCGCTCACGATCAGCGGACGGGCGTCGAGGACCATCCCGCCCCAGGACGGTGTGGGGGGCTGGATGCCGAGCCCCAGAAAAGATAGTCCCGCCTCCAGCAGGATGACGTCGCCCACGCCGAGCGTGGCGGCCACCAGGAGCGGCCCCGCGGCGTTGGGGAGCAAGTGGCGCACGATGGTCCGGCCCGGCGTGGCGCCGAGTCCCTCGGCGGCCAGGACGAAGGCCTCGTGGCGGAGCCGCAGGACCTCGCCGCGCACCAGCCGGCTGGTGGCGAACCAGCCGGTGGTGCCGAGCACCACGATCAGCGCCGCCAGCGGAATGCGCTCCCACACCACCAGCAGCAGCAGGATCACGAACAGACGGGGAATGGCGAGCGCCGCATCCACCGCCCGCATGAGCACCGCGTCCACCCAGCCGCCCGCATAACCCGCGATCAGTCCCACCGCCGACCCGACCGTCAGTGCGAGCACCACGGCCAGCCCGGCCACCGCCAGCGACACCCGGGCGCCGTTGGCCACCCGGGACAGCATGTCGCGGTTGAGGCCGTCGGTGCCGAAGGGATGCGCCAGCGACGGCGCAGTGGCGCCCGCCACGACATCGCGCATCGCGGCGGGGTCCTGCAGGAAGGGCGGCGCCAGCAGCGCCGCGAGGGCCACCAGGCCCAGCACGATCACGCCCCAGCGGCCGCTGGGGTGACGCCAGGCGCGGCGGAGCAGCTCGCCCAGCGAGCCGATCACGTGGGCCGCACCCGCGGATCCACCAGCGCGTAGCCGAGATCCGCCAGCAGACCGGCGAGCACCACCGCCGCCGACACCAGCATCGCGGTGCCGAGCAGCACCGGGTAGTCGCGCGCCGCGATGGCGTCTGCCGCCAGCGATCCCAGCCCGGGCCAGTTGAATACCGATTCGACGAAGACGGAGCCCGACACCAGCATCGGCAGCCAGAGGCCGAGCAGGGTGAGCATGGGGACCAGGGTGGTGCGCCAGGCGTGGCGCCAGCGCACCTTCCGCTCGGTCAGCCCGCGCGCCCGCGCCGCGGTGACGAAATCGAGCCGGAAGCTGGCCAGCATCGCCGCGCGCTGGTGCCGCAGCGGCAGCGCGAGGCTGGTGAGCGAGAGGGTGAGCGCCGGCAGGATCAGGTGGCGCAGCAGGTCGATCGCGCGCGCCAGCGTGCCCGCCTCGGGAGCGAGCAGAGGATCCTGCATCTGCGCGGCGGGCAGCAAGTGCCAGCGGACGCTGACGAACGCCACCAGCACCAGCCCGAGCCAGAAGCTCGGCGTGGCGTACGCCGCCAGGGCCAGCCGGGTTAGCCAGCGGTCGAAGCGCGAGCCGCGCCGCACTGCCTGGCGCACTCCCAGCCAGGCGCCCAGGCTGAAATTGAGCAGCAGCACCGTTCCACCCAGCAGCAGCGTCGCGGGCAGCCGCGCGCGCAACAGGCTGGTGACGCGCTCGGGATAGTGCTCGATCGAAACGCCGAGATCGCCCCGCGCGGCGCCGCCGAGAAAGGCGCGCAGCTGGGCCGGCAGCGGCTGGTCCAGACCGAAGCGCGCCCGGAGCTGGGCCAGCTCCTGGGGCGAGACGGTGCGGTCGCCGGTGATCCGGGCGAGCGGATCGCCCGGGGCGAGCCGGAGCAGGAAGAAGAGCAGCAGCAGCGCGACCGCGAAGGTCACGACGGCCTGCAGGGTCCTGCGGAACAGCCAGCGACTCACCGGTCGCGCGCGAGCCGGCGGCCGGGATCCACCGACCAGCGCCACACGTCGCTGTAAAGCGACTCCGGCCGGAGGCTGACGCCGCGATAGCGGCGGTGCACCGCCAGCAGCACCGGGGGTGCCGCGAGAAACGCCGCCGGCGCGTCGTTCTGCAGCGCCGCATACGCCGCGCGCCAGTTGCGCTCGCCGCCGCGCGGCGAGGAGATCGCCTGCTCCAGAAAACGGTCGACCACGGGATCGCAATACTGCCCGTAGTTGGAGCCGGCCCGTCCGGCGCAGCTCCAGCTTTGCACGATCCCCGCCGGCGAGGGGTCCATCACCGCGGCGGCAAAGTCGATGTCGAATTCTCCCCGTTGCCGCCGCTGGCCCCACACCGGCCCGTCGAGCCGGATCAGCTCGATCCGCACCCCGGCGCGCCGCAGCTGCTCCTGCAGCTGGGTCGCCATGGCCACCCGCGGCGCGCTGGTGGTCGGGAGGTTGAGGCGGAGTGAGAGCGGGGCGCCCCCCTTGTCGAGAATGCCGTCCCCGTCCGAATCCGCCCAGCCCAGTCGCCGCAGCAGCGCGCGCGCGCCGGCGGCGTCATAACCCGGGCCCTTCGGGACCAGCCGGTAGGTCCAGTGGCCCTGGGCGACCGGCGCATAGGTCGGCACCCCGTATTTGCCGTAGGCGCTCTGCAGCAGCGGCGTGCGGTCGATGGCCAGCGAGAGCGCCCGGCGCACGCCGGCATCGGCCAGGATCGGGTGGGCCTGCTGGCGGTTGCCGTAGGCGCGCTGATTGAACAGCAGGTACACCGTGATGAACGAGGGTGTGGTGAGCAGCCGCAGGCTCGGGTTGCCGGCCAGCCGCGCCGGTCCGCTGCTCGGCGCCACGCCCTCATAGACGTCGGCGGTCCCGTCCAGCATGAGGTTGAGCGCGGCCTCGGGGTCGCGCACCAGCAGGAACACCAGCCGGTCGAGCTTCGGCGCGCCGAGAAAGAAGGTGGAATTGGCCGCGAGCTCGAGCTGGCGACCCGGCTCGCGCCGCACCCAACGATAGGGACCGCTGCCCACCGGCTCCCGCACGAACGCGGAGGCGGCAAAACGCTCGGCCGGGATGCTGTCGACCAGGTGCGCGGGCAGCAGCTGCACCTGCCAGGTGGCGTCGTAGAACTGCTCGGGATAGGCGCGCCGGAAGCGCAGCACCACGCGCTGCTCACCTTCCGCGGTGACGGTCGCCAGGTGGCGCAACAGCAGCGCGCGCTGGGGGTCCACGGTCGAGTCCCGCATGCGGGCAAAGCTGAACAGCACGTCGCGCGAGGTGACCGGGACGCCGTCGTGCCACTTGGCCCGGGGGTCCAGCTCGAAGACCAGGGTAAGCGAATCCCGCCGGCTCCAGCTTCGCGCCAGCTGCGGCTCAAAGCTCTTCTCGTCCGTGGTCACCATCCCGGGGCCGGGCCGCGCGAGCCGCCAGAACAGCAGGTCGCTCACGTCGCTGTTGGCCTTAGCCCCCAGCAGCGTAGGCACCGGCGTCGTGGGCTCCTGCCCGACGATGATGACCGCGGAGCCATGATCGGGGGCGCGCGGCTGCGCCAGGGTGGCGGACGGCAGCAGCAGAAGGGCGGCGAGCAGGCGAGGGGTGATCAGCACACCTCCGAGGGGCAGCCAACGGCTGACGGCTGGTGGCTAACAGCTATCGGCTATCGGGCTATTGATTGACTAACGAAGAAAGGTAGTGCTGATAGCTGATAGCTGATAGCCGATAGCTCGCCTCAGCGCTCCCAGGTCCAGGCCGCGTCCTGGAAGCGGGCCGCATGGCGCTCCGCACCGGCCGCCACCGCCGCGGGCAGGGCGGTCTCCGCCGGGTGGACCTCCCAGCAGGACGCGGCCGCCTCGACGACGGCTGCAGCGGCTGCGTCGAAGCTCACCGGGCGGGCGAGCACCTGTGAGAGCGCGGCCTCGGGGGGCTCGGGACCCAGAATGCCGGCCAGGCCGCGCAGCAGCGATTGATCGTCTTCCAGCAGCAGCGAACCGTGTTGCAGGAAGGCTTCGCCCTGCCGCAGCTGCGCGCTGCCGACGACCTTGCGATGCCCCAGCATCACCTCGCCGCCCACCGGCGCACTGAAGCAGGGCCCCGCCGCCGGCGGCAGCGCCCCGGAGGTCGGGCTCAGGGCGAGCTCGGCGCGCGCGCCCAGCGCCTCGAGCGCCGCGGCCAGCATGGCATGGATGGCTCGATAGGCCCGCTTGAGTCCGCCGAAGGTCTCCAGCGGCGCCGCCACGGCGTAGGTCAGCTCACGGGCATGCCACACCGCCCGCCCGCCGGTGGGGCGTCGCACGCAATCGAGGCCCAGCTCGCGAATGCGATGACGGTCGTAGCGACGGGTCGCCGGCTCGTGCCGGCCGAACGAAATGCAGAAGGGATCCCAGCGATAGAGGCGCAGAAACGCCGCGCCCTCCCCGGCAAGGTCGAGGAGGGCGGAATCGATGGCCATGTTCTGCCATCCGGGCCGCGCTGCGTCGAGCAGGAGAGTGACCGGTGACCGGTGACCGGTGACCGGCAACGGCCTACTGGTCACTGGTTACTGGTTACTGGTCACTGCAGGTCCGTACTCTTCGATCGGCGGGCACACGCAGATCAGGTGACGGTCCCCGTACGCCTGGTCGATCCGGGTGACCGTCGGCCACACCTTGAACCCCCGCGTCGCCGGGGTGGGGAAGCCGGCGCGCTCCCGGGAGTAGGGCCGGGTCCAGCGATCAGCGGAAACCTGTTCCAGCGTATGCGGAGCGCCGTGCAGCAGGTTTTCGGCGCGGTCGGCGCGGCCCGTCTCGATCTCGCGGATTTCCTCGCGGATGGCGATCATCGCATCGCAAAAGCGATCCAGCTCTTCCTTCGACTCGCTCTCGGTCGGCTCGACCATCAGGGTGCCCGCGACCGGGAAGGACACCGTGGGCGGATGGAAACCGTAGTCGATCAGCCGCTTGGCGACGTCCTCCACGTCGACCCCCGCCGACGCTTTGAACGGCCGGCAGTCGAGGATGCACTCGTGGGCGATCAGCCCCGCATGCCCCGAGTACAGCGTCTTGTAATGGCCCTCCAGCCGCTTGGCCACGTAGTTGGCGTTGAGGATCGCGAATCGGGTCGCTTCGGCCAGACCATCGGGCCCCATCATTGCGATATACGCCCAGGAAATCGGCAGGATGGACGGGCTTCCCCACGGCGCAGCCGACACGGTGCCGCTCGAGCCCGCCGGGCTCTCGATCAGCGGATGCCCCGGCAGGTGCGGCGCGAGGTGCGCCGCGACGCCGATCGGTCCCATACCCGGCCCACCACCGCCGTGCGGGATGCAGAACGTCTTGTGC
>Ga0255310_10000193_pt1 | contig 12704 bp, 11 predicted proteins | sample EtOH1_T0_E1_meta_FD_201359 | JGI IMG/M metagenome (GOLD analysis project Ga0255310, IMG submission 201359) | Sandy soil microbial communities from University of British Columbia, Vancouver, Canada - EtOH1_T0_E1 | ecosystem: Engineered > Artificial ecosystem > Sand microcosm > Unclassified ...
AGCAGGCCCAGGAAGGCCGCGCGTGTGACTGTGATCTCCTTTTCTCCCACCTCACCCAGCGCCCGCAGCAGCCCAGCATAGAGAAGCAGCCCCCCGGCCAACGACCCCGCCAGAGCAAGACTTCCCGCCTCCAGCCACTGGGCCGCGAGCATGGGTAGAGTCGCGAGCGCCGCCGCGGCGTAGACCTTGACCAGGGATCTCCAGGGAAGCGCCGCTCCCACTATCCTCGCCAGGTACACAAGGCTGATTCCCGTGGTCGTCACCTGGACGGTCAGCTTTACCCAGGCTGCCCCGAGTGCCCCGCTTGCAGGAATCACGAGTGCAGCCAGCAACAGATTCACCAGAGCCAGTACCGTGGAGAGCCGCACCACAAAGGCCTGCCGGTCGATTGCCATCAGGAAGACATAAGCCAGCAGGCCCAGGCAGCTCGGGGCAAGCATCAGAAGCAGGGTTCGTAGCACCGGCACCATGGGGAGAAAGGGGTCGCCGAAGGTCAACCGCACCAGCGGTCCGGCGAGCGCCGCACCGGTGAAGCAGAGCGGCACCACCGCAATCTGGAGGTAGCGAACGCTGTTGATGAGCAGCGGTCCCAGTTTGTCCAAGCCCTGGCGGCCGTAGGTCTCTGAGGTCATCGGCAGGAGGACGGAGCTGAGCGACGTGCCCAGCGCTTCCAGTTTCTCCACCAGCGAGAAGGACACGCTGTAAAAGGCCACTTGTACTGCCGTGGAGTAGTAATTCAGGAACAGCACCTCGGATCGGCGCCACAGGATCATGTAAAGCAGAATGGTGTAGAAAACGGTCGCCGCGAATCTCCAAAGGGTTCGGCGAAGGTCGGCTGGAATGGGCGCAGCCACCTCCCCCATCCGTTGCCGCATCGGTCCGCGGGTCAGCCAATGGGTTGCACCGGCGCCCACCATCACCGCCAGCAGAGTGGCGAGCAACATTCCCCTGAGTCCGGCGTGCAGCAGGCTCGCCGCGCCGATGCAAACCACTTGCACCAGGGCGGTGCAGAGAGCGCTGGTCGCTACCACGTCATACCGCTGCAGGCCGCTCAGAATCCCCAAGAGTCCTTCGCGCAGCGCGAGCGGGACCACGATGAGCAGGGCGAGTATGGTGAGCTCGGGATGCTCGCTTCTTCCGAACAGCCACACCGCCGCGATGCACAGGAGGGTGACCCCAACCGTGGTCAGCACCTGGACGCGAATCAGCCAGCGCGTGAGACCCAGAGCGGTGGGAAGTTCGCCTCGTCCCAGCGCTGCGGCGATGTACTTCGTCAGGGTGCTGGGGATCCCGAAACACGCCGGCGCCAACAGCAGCGCCACCAGCACCAGGAAGAAGCTATAAGCGCCCATCATCGTAGGACCGAGGGCGCGGGCCAGCATGACTGCGGAAACCGCTCCGGCCAGGAACTGGACCACGATCCCACTTGCGTGCAATAGCGTGTTTCTTACTGCTGCACCGGCGGATCCCGTGCGTTTGCGCCCCGTCACCTGCACCCGAGGTAAACCTCTCTATAACGTGGGGCAACCACGTCCCATGAGTGTCGTGTGATGGTAGCCTGGCGCGAGCGCGCCGCGTAGGTATTGCGTTCAGCATCCGACCATGCCAGGACCCGACGCAATCTCTCTGCCCAGCCTGCCACCGGAGAGGCAGGAATCAGCCAGCCGGTGATGTCCTCTTCCACACACTCCGGCAACGACGACGCCGGCTGCGCCAGCACCGGCAGGCCCATGGCCTGGGCCTCGAGCACGGCCTGCGGCATACCTTCCAGGTCCGAGGGGAACACCAGTGCCACAGCTTGCGCGTACAAGTCGCGCAAGAGCTCACACGGCTGAAGGCCTAGATACCTCACGTTGGGGCACTCGCGGATGAGCCGGAGATAGTGGTCCCGTTCGCTGGCATGCACGTAGGTTCCCAGCATGACGAAATTCAGTTCCGGTATGAGCCTGGAAAGCTCAAGGAGCACGTCGGGACGCTTGCGCCGTTCCAGGCTGCCCGTAAACACAGCGAACGGCCGTGATATCCCCAGCTTCTCCAGGTCGACCGGCCGCGCTTGCTCTGGGGAAAAAAACTCCACGTTTACTCCATTGGGGATCACCGCATCCACGTTGCGCCGGAATGTCCGCCTTACTCCGTCCGCAACCGCACGGCTCACGGCAACCAGTTTGTCGGCAGCGCGAATCGACAGCGCGTAGTGCCAGAAGCAAGGGTCCTCGCGGAATGGCTCAATATTTGCGCGGACCAGGTGTTTGCATCGTCCCAGCGACCGCACCCGGGCCAGCAGCGCGCCGCCGAGGCTCCGGGTTGTGAAGTGTCCCTGGTGTACTACGTCGAAGCGCATGCTCAGAGCTTGCGCGATCGTGGTCTGGTGAATGTTGGGGTAACTCCAGAACCTCCGACCAAGGCGCCGGTCCTCCTCCGTCAGCGGATTGCTGAAGGTATAGAAATCAATGTCGGGGATGCGGATGCTGGTCTCTCGCAACGCCTGCATGACGGAGAAGCGAAAAGCATCAATGTTGAGGGTAAGCAGGACTTTCACCGAGCTTCCTCGCCCCTTCTGCCTCCCTCAGGCTTCGACGCGACGACAATCAGGCGGCAGGCAAGCAGGCCGGGGAAGAGGGACTCAAACGCCTGATAAACCCAAGAACTCTCATTTTGAAACCAGCCCCCCACGAACGGCAGGTCGCGAAGGATTCCGCCGTAATGCCCGGTGACTCGCATTCCGCCGAAGCCGACCGAAGTCAGCATCCTCCTCAGTGAGCTGGGGGTGAAGAATCGGATGTGGGGATCGCGCCAGGGCTCCTTGATGGATAGGGCGTCGCCCAGCGGGTTCCAACGCCCGAAGAAAAGCAAGTCTACGCGCCGCCGCCAGTACGCCACGTTGGGGACTGTGGCAATCAAGACACCCCCCGAACGGAGAACGCGGAGTATCTCCCCAGCCGCTATCTGTGGCTCGAACAGATGCTCCAACACCTCAGTGCACAGCACTACTTCGAACGAAGAATCCTCGAAGGGCAGGTGGTTGGCATCCTCGATGAGAATGGCGTTCAGTCCCTTGGTTTGAGCGTTGCGCACCGCGACTTCGGAGATATCCACGCCGACGTACCGGCATCCGAGCGGGCTCAGCCAGGCGGCCCCGCTCTGGCCGTCGCCGCAGCCAACGTCCAAACATCGAGACTCCGAACTGACGTACTGACTGAGAATCTTCTCCAGCCTGCGGCTCAGCGGGACCGCGGGATACGGCTGCGACCAGATGGCCTCATAGTAGGACTTGATTCCGGCGTTGGTATGGGTCAACGGCGTTTTCCTGATGATTGGTCAGAATGCTAGCACAGCGCGCAGGCGACGAGCAGAAGCCGCACCAGGCCAGCGGAGCTGGGGAACATTGTGATCCTCAGCCCCATCGCTCCTTACTTCCAGGAGTACAATCACGGCCGGCTCCATCGGGGATTCGGAAGCAGCGCACCCGGCGAGGGCCTGCTTGCCATGCCCAACCCCGACTTATTCCGATGCGGTTACCGCCTGGATCTGAGGGGTGCGCCACGCTGGGCACGAGTGGCCAAGGCTGGAGACTAGGTCACTAGCAATGTGCGGCATCCTAGGCATTTGTTCTCGAGCTGACATTACTGACCGCGCCTGGCTCACCGCTGGAAGTGATGTGCTGCGCCACCGCGGTCCCGATGATGTTGGTGAGTGGTGGTCGCCGGATGGTTGCGTCGCCCTTGGCCATCGGAGGCTGGCCATCCTCGATCTCTCCCCAACCGGCCATCAGCCCATGTTAGACGCAAGGGGAGAACTGTGCATTGTCTTCAATGGGGAGATTTACAACTTTGCCGATTTGCGTCGCGAATTGAGCAATAAGAAGCACTCCTTCCGCTCCCGCAGCGATACTGAAGTAATCCTGGCCGCCTACCGTGAATGGGGCACGGATTGCCTTTCGCATCTGAATGGGATGTTCGCCTTTGCGCTATATGACAGCCGCGAGCGCCAGCTCTTTATGGCGCGAGACCGGGCTGGGGAGAAGCCGCTCTTCTACGCACTGTCGGATGGGGTCCTGCGCTTCGCTTCCGAACTCAAGGGCTTGATGGCCTCGCCAGCATTCGCCCGGCACATTGATTGGGAGGCGCTCGATTGTTACCTGGCCATGGGCTTTGTGCCGGGTGAACGCTGCATTCTGCAGGGCGTAAAGAAGCTGCCGCCTGCCCATGCGCTGGTGTTCAATCTGGAAAGCGGGCAGTCACGGGTGTGGCGCTACTGGCAGTTGCCGCCCCTAGATGCCTCGGTAGAGGCTGGTCCGGCGAATGAAGCTTCGCTGCTGGAGGAACTGGAAGCGCTGTTGGAAGATGCCGTGCGTCGCCAACTGGTAGCGGATGTCCCGGTGGGAGTTCTCCTCAGCGGCGGGGTAGATTCCAGCCTGGTGACGGCGATGGCGGTGCGGGCCACCCCCAAGCTCAAGACTTTCACCATCCGCTTCCCAGGCGATAGCCAATTCGACGAGACCGAGCATGCCCGGCTGATCGCTCGGCATTTTGGCACCGAGCATGAGGAACTTGAGGCGGACCAATCGACGGTGGACCTGCTGCCGCTCCTGGCTCGACAGTTCGATGAGCCCATCGTGGATCCCTCGGTGGTGCCAACCTTCCTCGTCAGCCGGCTCGTTCGCAAGTATTGCAAAGTGGCGCTCGGCGGGGATGGCGGGGATGAAATGTTCGGCGGTTATGGTCATTACAACCGCCTGCTCTGGATGCAGCAGAAGCTAGGACGCATACCCTTCAGGCTGCGCAAATCTGTGGCGAGGGCGGCAGAGGCCCTCCTGCCCGTTGGTTTCAGGGGTCGGAATTGGCTGCAGGGCCTGGCGGTCGATTGGCAGGAAGGCTTGCCGCTGACTGCCTACTACTTCGACCGCAGTGCACGGCGGCAAGTGATGGGACAGGCTCCCTGGGAGTTGGTTGCCGAGGGTGTTTGGGAACAACGGGTCCCCCCAACGGGAAACTTGCTGCAGAGGGCGACTCGAATGGATTTTGAGAACTACCTGGCTGAGGGCATTCTGGTGAAGGTGGATCGGGCCAGTATGCTCAACTCGTTGGAGGTGCGCTCGCCCTGGCTGGACTATCGCTTGATTGAGTTTGCGTTTGCCAAAGTACCCTCGTGGCTGAAGGCCACGGCGACGAGTCGCAAGGTGTTGCTGAAGAAAATGACTGCCCGTCTGTTGCCGCCGGCATTTGACCAGAACCGCAAGCAGGGATTTGGCATCCCCCTCGCTTCGTGGCTTGAGTCCGGGCCCTGGCAGGCATTTTTTCGCGAGGTACTCTCAGATTCAACTGGCCCCGTGTTCGACCCCGAAGTGGTCGGTAAGCTCATGGCGGGGCAGGCGAAAGGGCGTTCCAATAGCGACCGCTTATTTGCGCTGGTTCTATTCGAGTTGTGGCGGCGGGAATATCAAGTCTCCATGTAGCGTTGGCGGGATGCGCTGAATCGCTTAACCTCTAGCCTGGGCTGCGCTTGTCGATCCCACCCGCTTCTTGCCTGTATGATTTGCGGCTGGCAAAAACTGGTTTCAGCAATCGCTAGGTCCGGGTATCATTGCCCGCAATGATGGGAATGCTTGGCCGATACCTGCGTGACCTCCGCGACCTTCCCCGACTCTATCCAATCTATCGAAGGCATCGTGATCAGACGATGATCTGGCGGTCCGTGTACCTGAGGAACCTTCAACTGGCGTTCCAATATCAGTCGGTGCGGGGATGTGTAGTCGAGTGTGGTGTCTGGCGAGGCGGGATGATCGCCGGCCTCGCTGAAGTCCTCGGGCCGGGCCGGAAGTACTGGCTGTTTGACAGCTTCGAGGGGCTTCCTCCGGTGGAAGAACGCGACGGTCCAGCGGCTGCCGCCTGGCAAGCCGATTCCGAGGGGCCGTCTTACTACAATAATTGCCGCGCCGAGATGGCTGAAGCAGAAGCGGCAATGAAAAAGTCCGAGGTTCCGAATTACTCCATAGTGAAGGGCTGGTTCGCAGACACAATCCCCACCTTCCAGCCGGAAGAACCCATCGCATTGTTGCGCCTCGATTGCGACTGGTATGAATCGACTATCACGGTGCTACGCCATCTCGTTCCGCAGGTTGCGCCCGGAGGTCTTGTGATCATCGATGACTACTGCGCCTGGGATGGCTGCGCGCGAGCGGTTCACGAATACCTGACCGAATCAGACAAGCCATTTCGGATCCGGGAGTACATGAACGCGGTCACGTATTTCACGGTGTAGCCGTTAGTCGTGGCGGGGAGCTGAGGCTGGATCGCTCGAAGCGGCCTTTTGGGTCCACCTCCACGCGCTCTCCACCATTTGCTCCAGTGAGCGTGACGCTCTCCATCGAAGCAACTGTTGCGCACGCGAGGGATCGGCCACCAGCACCGGAGGATCTCCAGGCCGGCGTGGTCCGGACTTCCGTGGCAACTTGCGCTGGGTCACCCTCTCCACGACGGCGAGAACCTCGTTCACGGAGTATCCGTGGCCTGCCCCGAGGTTGAGAGCGGGGCAGTCCCCACCAGCGTCCAGGTAGTGCAGCGCCAAAGCGTGGGCCTCCGCCAGGTCGCTCACGTGCACATAGTCGCGGATACAGGTGCCGTCCGGGGTGGGGTAATCGTCTCCGTAGACCTCGACTTCAGTCCGCGCCCCGGCAGCGGTTTGGAGCGCAAGCGGAATCAAGTGGGTCTCCGGCACGTGGACTTCCCCAGTTTCACCGTCCTCGTCGGCTCCCGCAGCGTTGAAATAGCGGAGGCTCAGGGAGCGCAAGCCGTATGCCCGGGCGTAAGCATCCAGAGCATGCTCAAAGAAAAGCTTGGAGGCGCCATAGGGACTGACGGGTTCCCGGGCGGTATCTTCACGGATCGGCAAGATGGCCGGGACGCCGTACACGGCGCAGGTGGAGGAAAAGACGAACTTGCGCACGCCGGAATCCAACATGGTATCCAGCATGCATAGCGCGTGCTGGACGTTGGTCTGAAAATACTGGCGTGGCGACGCCGCCGACTCACCGACGTATGCACGGGCCGCAAAATGCATCACGGCGTCGGCCCCGCGGAGCGCGGAGGCCAGCTTCTTGCGGTCCGCGATTTCTCCCACGATGAGTTCGAGACCGTTGACCAGGAATCGGTGGCCTGTGGAGAGATTGTCGTAGATGACGGCCTGGTGGCCCCTGCGGACAAGTTCCCGCGCCGCGTGGCTCCCAACGTATCCCGCTCCTCCTGTGACCAAGACTCGCATGGCACCATCGTCCGGACAGCTAGGCTGCGTCAGAATATCTCAAAGTCGGCTGCTTCAATACGGGCAACAATGTCTGAGTGACCAACGCTTGCCGGATCCTGCTTTGAGGATCAAGCTCTAGCCCGATCCGGGCGCTTTTGCGCGGATCGCCCGACGGCAGCGGGAGCCCTCCGGCGCTCTGATTCTCACGAAGCAAGGAGCGGCGGGCGCTCTCGGAAAGCCGGGGCTTTCCGGCCCTCACGCCAATAGACCACCGGTCCGGAGCATAGGGCCCATGCGGTGGACCACGCTGTCACGCCCTCCGGCCGCACGACCTTCGCGTCGTTGCGCACCGAAGGCCCGCCCAACAGCCGCCGTGCAGCGTAGCCCAGCGTCTCCACCGTATGCTCGGGATACTCCGCCAGCAAGTAGGCCAGGTACGCGCCCACGCCGCGGCAACTGCTGAGATAACGTCTCCTTAGGTCCTCTCCGGCGCCGGGCGCATAGGGGTGCCGTACCACGGCATGAGGTGTGTAGACCACGCGCTTGCCGCGCCGAATCAGCTCCAGGAACGCGTGGTACTCCTCCGCCGCATAAAGCACGCCTCCGGAGCCTAGGCGCTCGTCGAATCCCGGCCAGAAAGTAAAAGCGCTGCGCCGGAAGGCCATGTTGGCGCCGATGCCGACCGCTCCGAACCCAGCCAGGATGAACCAGGACTCGGTGTGGCGGCTAAAAATGCGAAGTTCATCGTTTCCAACGGTCCCGCGGCTCGACGTGCCGCGAACATTGGCCGCAGCACGCTCGAGTTCGGTGTCTCCACAGGGGATGACGCGCCCAGCCACCGCCATCACTTCAGGATCCCGAAATGGCGCGGCCAAGTCGCGGACCCAGGACGGCTCAGGCAGCGCGTCATCGTCGAGATACGCAATCAACTCCGTCCGCGCCAGGGAGGCGGCGCGATTTCGCGCCCGGGAAAGCCCTGCCTCCGGCTCCACTTCGTAGCAGACTCGCCAGGACGATGCAACCTGGCGCGTCTTCTCGTCCAGCGGAGCGTTTTCAACCACCAGGACTTCGAAGTGTGGATAGCCCAATTGTGAGAGCTGCTCCAGGCACCGGTTCAGGTGTCGCGGCCGATTGCGAGTACAGACAGCCAGTGTGACACTCGGCTGGAAAGACTCACCCCCGGATATAGCCTCGCTTTGGGCAGGGTGCCAGCCCAATTGGGTGCCGGAACTCATTGCAGAGAGGGAGGTGGCAGGGAGTATACACCGGCGGAAGGTTGTTGTCGGAGCCGACTTGCGCCTTCGTTTGGCGGCGCTCAGAGAGCACAACTTCCGAGGCATATGGGGATCCTCTCAAGCATCCTCAGAAGGAAGTTGCTGGGGATAAGTGAATGCGATGGGGATGCGGACCTCCTACGACGAGGTCAAGGGCTTCGCGGAAGCGACCACGATGGCATATTACCGGTCCTGCAACCGCGGCACTCGCATCGCGCGCATCTGCAGCACCTACGGCCCGCAGTGCGAATCAAAGATGGCCTGGTCATTTGAGCGCATCTGGCTCTTGTTGCACTATCTTAGGCGTCGCAGTAGGCTGATTCCGTTCCCTCCAACTCTTCTCGAAGCAGGGGTCAGATTGCAGGCTTTCGCGGCGAGGCGGAACATTTGTTGCGGTCACTTCGGGTGGACCGCTCCGCAATCGGGCAGACGCCCCACTGGAATCCGCCTTACCCCCTGCGGGAAGGGCTGCGAGCCGACAGCCGAAGTGTTTCTGGTCCGGCCCTGGAAGACGGGGAGGAGGGCCGTCGAGGCCCCCGCGAACCTCAGCGGCGCCTGAAAACAGCTGGCGGTTGCTATCTTCCTCAAGAGGCAGCCTGTCAAGCGAGCTAGTTCGAGTAGAAATCGCTTACCGGAAAGAGAGGTGGGAAGTGACTGACGAGATCTCATTGCGAGCCGCATTCCCGCCCTCGCCTACGGAGCAGGTCCTGGAGCCGGTGCCGAAGCGCCCCCTGGTTTCCATTGTTGTCCCCATGCTCAACGAGGAGAGCTATATCGGCGGTTGTCTGGATTCGATTGTGGGCGGAGCGTTCCCCATGGACCAATGCGAAGTCCTGGTTGTGGACGGCGGTTCTGTTGACACATCGCGGGAGATTGTGCGAGCCAAAATGGAGCAGTACCTGTCGATCCGGCTGCTGGAGAACCCTCGGTCCGTTGCAGCTGCCGCCATGAACATTGGCATCCAGAAGGCGCGTGGCAATTACATTCTGCGCATGGATGCGCATTCCGAATACCCTCGCGACTATGTTCAGAGCTGTGTGCAGGAACTGGAGCACACTGGAGCAGACAATGTTGGCGGCACCTGGAAGGTAATTCCAGTCACGCCCGGGCCTCTGGCGAAAGCGCTCGCTCTCACCGTGCAGCATTGGTTCGGAGTGGGGAGGGCCGAATACCGCATCGGAGGCAGCGGCTACGTAGACACAGTGCCATTCGGAGCATTTCGCCGGGAACTATTCGACCGGGTCGGCCTATTCCGGGAAGACCTCGCCGGTCACGAGGACTACGAAATGAACGCCCGGATTCGTCTGGCCGGCGGGAAAATCTATCTCTCCGGGCGGATCCATAGTACCTACTATCACGTGTCTACGTTGGGCGGATATCTCTGCAAGGCCTGGAAATACGGCTATTGGTGTGCGCGCTCGTTTCTGCTGCATCGTTATAGCTTTGCATCGCGGCACTTTGCCCCACTGCTCTTTGTGATCGCATTGTTCTGCGGCGCAACACTAGCGCTGTTCTGGCGACCCGCGGAAATGGGCATGATTGTGATCGCAGCCTCCTATGCCGTGCTGGCGCTCGTGTCCTCAGTGCAACTTGGGATGCGTGAAGGCTGGCGCTTCGTGCCCATACTGCCGGTGCTGTTTTTTTTGCGCCACACCGCGTATGGCATAGGGACTCTGGCGGGGATTCTGGACCATTTCATTCGCCCAATCCGCAGTGAGGTGTCCGGCCCAAAGTAGGATCAGCCAGGTTGTATGCTGCCAGCCCGCACCCTACCAATTCGTCGTAGACCTTCCAAGGCCGCATCTGTCGCGGCGAGAACGCCTCCTGTTCGCCGTCAGCGTGTGGCCTTCCGCCAGCAAGGCATCGCAAAGGTGAAGACCCCAGAAGCCCGTACCACCTGGCATCAGACAACGCACTCGTTTGTTCTCCAGAATCGATGAGGCCAGTGTTCCAATGCCTACCGAGCAAACTCTAATTTATGATGTCGGCGCCCACATCGGCCAAGACTCGGATTTTTATCTCCGGAAGGGCTTTAAGGTCGTTGCCGTGGAGGCTTGTCCTGATTTGAGTTGCCGACTACGGGAACGATTCAGATCATACGAGGCCGACGGACGACTTGTCCTGATCGACGCTGCCATAGCGGAACAGGAGGGCGAGGTCGAGTTTTACTTCAACGAATCGAAATCAGAGTGGGGAACGATTCGGCCAGACTGGGCCGCTAGGAACCTGCGTTTGGGCGCGCCATCCCGAAAGATCAAGGTCCGAGCGATTCCGTTCGGGTCTGTTCTGCGTCGCTACGGCATTCCCTATTACCTCAAAGTTGACATTGAAGGCGCTGATCTCCTGTGCTTGGAGGCTTTAGCCGGATTTTCCGAGAAGCCCAATTTTGTCTCGCTCGAAAGCGACAAGAGATCATGGGAAGGCCTGCTCCGCGAGTTCGAGATGCTTCAAGGCCTCGGATACAACCGCTTCAAGGTGATCGATCAAGGAAATATCATGAGTCAAGCGCCCCCCGAGCCGAGTCGTGAAGGTGCTTACGTGAAGCATTCCTTTGAGTTCGGCGCTAGTGGTCTGTTTGGCGAGGAGTTGCCTGGGAGTTGGTTGACCGCAGATGCTGCCTTGGACAAGTATCGGACAATTTTTTCAAAGTACAGGATGTTCGGCGACTACGGTCGTTGGCGCGACAATCTTGCGGTAAGGCTCGGAAGGCACCTGCCTGGAGTGAGCCGCATTTTCCAGGCGTCCTGGTACGACACTCACGCTACGCGGGCGTAAGAAGGAGATTCTCTCCGCGAACCACACCTCGAGCAGCCTTTTCGGGCTTACCCGCGGCGCATCCTCGCAGACGAGGCCAAGCGTTTCGCCGAAGCGGCGACCATGGCCTACCACCGCTCCCACAAGCTGGATATGCGGATTGCCGGCATGTAAGCGGCGTCATTTCTTCCGCGGCAAGTATGCGGCTGAGCGGGACGCAGGGGCCAAGGAGTGGGCGTGGCGGGGCGCCATCCAACGGTCGACCCCGATCCACCACAGAAGGCGAATCCATTCATAGAGAGTGCACTTGGCCCACTCCCGGTGCAACCACCAATGGGTGCCAAAGCTAGAGGGTTCCGGAACCCCGATGATCCCGCAATCCATGCCGGGTAGCAGGCGGCGGAAGATGCTCAGCGCCCGCCGGCTGTGATACTCCGAGGTGACCAGGAGCACGGAGCGTGCGCCCGCCCGCTCCAGAAACTCCCTCACCTCGGCCGCCTCTTCCCAGGTGCATTGGGCGGTGATATTCAGCACCGTGGTTGCGTGCGCCAGGCTGGGCTCCAGTTGTTGGACGAAACGACGGGCCAGGGCGGCCTCCGTCCAGGCATACAGGAGCCAGCTGCTGCGGGCCGAGATCAACAGCCGGGGTGCGTAGCCTTCGCGCAGCAATTGCAGTCCGCGTTGAGGGCGCAGATTGTATTCGCCGCTCAGGACTACGATGACATCGGCCTTTCGGGACTCCTCCACCACCAATACATGTCCGCTCAGTGCCGCCACCAGCACCAGGAAGACAAGTCCAAGTAGAAGCAAATCCAGCATCCGTCCCGCTCCAGTCCTGACTGCCGCAATCTCTGCCAGGTGACAGGTTCTCAGGCTCCTAAGCTTGGCAGGGCACAACTCCATGACTGACTAATGCAGGACGCCTTCCAAAGTTCGCGCCGGTCCTCCAATTTATCCGCCATGGAATCAACCCGTTACCCGAGAGGGAGCGGAGGGGCAGGCTCAGCAGCGCCCCATTTCAGAACTCCAATCCCGAATCGGGAAAAAACGGCCCGAAGGCGGTTCTCCAGGCCCCGCCCGTGCCGGGCTGCTAACCCACCAACCCCTGCCGCGGAATGGCCCCTTTAAGGGGGGATTTTTCTTGGGACTGGCGTTTTGCCTCGGGAAATGTTATTAGTCTTCCTCACAAAAGGCGGTGAGCAAGGAACTTAGGGGTGTGCGGGGCCGCCGAGGCTGTCGAACTTAGGATGCAAGGAAAATTCCAAGAGGCTCGAACGGAAAGCAAGGTTCGCGCGCTCGGGTAATCGTTTTGCACTATGGGGACTGAGAGTCGCCGGGAAGCCTGGAGGAATGCGATGAGCAGGACGATGCGGTGGTTTGTGCTGGCGTGCGCGCTGCTGGTGTCAGCGACGGCGTTCGCGGCAACGCAGAACG
>Ga0255310_10000195_pt1 | contig 12675 bp, 13 predicted proteins | sample EtOH1_T0_E1_meta_FD_201359 | JGI IMG/M metagenome (GOLD analysis project Ga0255310, IMG submission 201359) | Sandy soil microbial communities from University of British Columbia, Vancouver, Canada - EtOH1_T0_E1 | ecosystem: Engineered > Artificial ecosystem > Sand microcosm > Unclassified ...
CGCGAGGCGGTGCGCCAGGTTCTCGAGTATGAGGACTGGCAGGTCAAGACAGCGGCCTCCGGCGGAGAAGCCATCACGCTCTACACGGAGTTCCGTCCCCATGTGGTGCTGCTGGACGTCAAGATGGCCGGGCTCGACGGGCTCGATACGCTGAGCCGCCTGCGCGACCTCGATCCTCCCGCCACCGTCGTGATGATCTCCGGCCACGGCACCATCGCTACCGCGGTGCAGGCCACCCAGCGCGGCGCCTTCGATTTCCTCGAGAAGCCGCTCGATACCGATCGCCTGCTCGTCACGCTGCGAAACGCGCTGCAGCAGTCCGCGCTCGACAGTCAGAATCGCGAGCTGCGGCGCGTGCTCGACACCCGCTACCCCATGGTCGGTCACAGCGCGGCGCTGGAGGAAGTCCGCGCGCTCATCGCCCGGGTGGGTCCGACCAATGCCCGGGTGCTGATCCGCGGCGAGAACGGCAGCGGCAAGGAGCTGGTCGCGCGCGCCCTGCACGAAGCGTCCCCACGCCGGGAAGGCGCCTTCGTCGAGGTGAATTGCGCCGCCATCCCCAGCGAGCTCATCGAAAGCGAGCTGTTCGGCCACATGAAGGGAAGTTTCACCGGCGCCTTTGCCGATCGCGCGGGCAAGTTCGAGCTCGCCGATGGCGGCACTCTCTTCCTGGACGAGGTCGGCGACATGTCGCTCTCCGCCCAGGCCAAGGTGCTCCGGGTGCTGCAGGAGGGGATGGTCACCCGGATCGGCGCAGCCAAGTCGGTCCAGGTCGACGTGCGGGTGCTCGCAGCCACCAACAAGCACCTCGAGGACGAGATCGTCGCGGGGCGCTTCCGCGAGGACCTCTACCACCGCCTCAACGTGATCCCGATCGAGGTCCCTCCCCTGCGTGAGCGGCTCGATGACATTCCCGCCCTGGTCGAGCATTTCGTGACCACGCTCAGTCAGGGTGCCGGCGTGGCCCCGCGCACCTTCACCGCCGAAGGCGTGCGGGCCCTGCAGCGCCGGAGCTGGCCCGGCAACGTGCGCGAGCTCCGCAATGCGATCGAGCGGCTCCTGATCCTCGCGTCGGGTAAGCAGATCACCGCGGCCGACGTCGAGCGTTTGTTCCCCTCGGCGGAGGCCGTGGCGGCGGCCGCCGGCTCCGAACCGGCGAAGGCCCCCTCGTTCGATCGCTTCGTGGCGGATTCCGAGCGAGTCTTCCTGCTCTCCAAACTGCGCGAGCACGGCTGGAACGTCGCCGAAACGGCGCGCGTGCTGGACATGCCCCGCTCCAACCTCTATAAGAAGATCAGTCTGTATCAACTCAACCGGGAGGAGACGTGACCGGCCCGCCGCGCGACTGGGACAAGGAGCTCGCGGAGATCGATAAGGTCATCGCGAAGCAGCCCCTCGGCGCGCCCAAGCCCGCGACTCCCGGGGCGCCCGCCGCCTTGCCCGCGCCGCGCTCCGCCCCGGCCGCTCCGGTCGCGCGAGGCCGCGACGCCCTCGGCGGCTGGGTCCGCGTCGTGCTCGGCGTGGCGGTTGCCACGGGAGTCGCGCTCGGCTGGCCCTATCGCCACAACTGCGGCCTTCCCCTCTATGGCTACCTGGCCGCCTCGGCCGGCGTGTGGCTCGCCGGAGTCTGGGGAGCAGTCGCGAGCTGGAGGCGCAGAATGGCCTTCGCCCATCTGATCGCGCTCCTGGTGGCGCTCACTGGCGCCGTCCTGGTCGCGCGGGTCATCCTCGACCGGACCGGATATCCCAAGACGCCCTCGACCTGGTCGTGTAGTCCGTGATTCTCTGATCCCCCGATCCCATGATCCCCTGATCCCTGTGCCCAATACCTTCAGAAACTTCATCGCCGGCCGCTGGGTCGCGCCGACCACGCGCGCCTACTTCGAGAACCGCAACCCCGCCAATACGCGCGACCTGATCGGGCGCTTTCCCGATTCCGGTGCCGCCGACGTCACCGCCGCCGTCCGCTCGGCCGAGGCGGGCTTCCGGCTCTGGTCGCGGGTGCCGGCGCCGGCACGGGGCGACGTGTTGCGCCGTGTCGGCGACTTGCTTTCCGAGCGGAAGGAAGCCATCGCGCGCGCCATGACGCGCGAGATGGGCAAGGTGCTCGCCGAGACCCGGGGTGACGTGCAGGAGGGCATCGACACCGCCTACTACGCGGCCTCCGAGGGCCGGCGGCTGTTCGGCCACACGGTGCCGAGTGAGCTGCGCGACAAGTGGGCCATGAGCTACCGGCGCCCCATCGGCGTCGCCGGGCTGATCACTCCCTTCAACTTCCCGATGGCGATCCCGACCTGGAAGATGTTCCCCGCGCTGCTCTGCGGAAACAGCGTCGTCATCAAGCCGTCGGAGGATGTTCCCCACAGCGTGCACCTCCTGGTGGAGATCCTGCTCGAGGCCGGGCTTCCCCCCGAGGTGATCCAGCTGGTGCACGGTCGTGGCGAGGTGGCCGGCAAGGCCCTGGTCGAGCACTCCGCCGTCCCGCTCATCTCCTTTACGGGCTCCACCGCGACCGGGGCCGTGATCGGGGAAACCTGCGGCCGCATGCACAAGCGGCTCTCGCTGGAGATGGGCGGCAAGAACGCCATGATCGTGATGGATGATGCCGACCTCGAGCTGGCCCTCGAGGGCGTCCTCTGGGGCGCGTTCGGTACCACCGGGCAGCGCTGCACGGCCACCAGTCGGCTGCTGCTGCACCGCCGGATCCACGATCGCTTTCTCCGTCGCCTGGCCGAAGCGGCCGAACGCCTCGTCCTGGGTGACGGCAGGACGCCCGGGACCGAAGTGGGCCCGCTCATCCACGAGGCGGCGCGGGACAAGGTCGAGCAGTACGTCGCGATCGGTCACGAAGAGGGGCTCGAGCTGGTCACCGGTGGCAGGCGGCCGCGCAGCCCCCGCTTGCAGCGTGGCTGGTATTACCGACCGACGATTTTCGCGGGTGCCCGCCCGGGCAGCCGCCTCGCGCAGGAGGAAATCTTCGGGCCGGTGCTCACGGTGCTGCGCTTCAACTCGTTCGACGAGGCCGTACGGATCAACAATGGCGTGAAATACGGACTGTCGAGCTCGCTCTACACCCGGAATACAAACCTTGCATTTCGGGCCCTGCAGCAGCTCGATAACGGCATCACCTATGTCAACGCCCCCACCATCGGCGCGGAAGCCCACCTCCCGTTCGGCGGCGTCAAGCAGACCGGGAACGGTCACCGGGAGGGTGGCTGGGAGGTCTACGAGTTCTATTCGGAGACCAAGGTGTGTTATGTCGACTATTCGGGCGTGCTGCAGCGGGCGCAGATCGACAACTACGATTGACTCCGGTGAGCGATGCGTTATTCGTTAGTCGTCAGGATCGAGGATTGAGGATTGCGGGGCCTTCACTCCGGCCCTGAATCCGCTCTCCTCAATCCTCCATCCCCGAGTCGGCATGAAGCCACTACAAGTCGGATCGAGCAGCAAGACCGGATCCAGCGCCTCCGACGAGGGCTCGCTCGACCAGTACCTCAGGGAAATCAGCCGCTATCCCCTCATCACCCAGGAAGAAGAAGTCCGCCTCGCCCAGCGCATCCGCCTCAAGGACGAAGAAGCGCTCGACAAGCTGGTCCGCAGCAACCTCCGCTTCGTGGTGTCCGTGGCGAAGAAATACCAGAATCAGGGCGTCTCGTTGTCCGATCTGATCAACGAGGGCAACCTCGGTTTGATCCGGGCCGCCCACAAGTTCGACGAGACCAAGGGGATCAAGTTCATCTCCTACGCCGTCTGGTGGATCCGCCAGGCCATTCTGCAGGCCCTGGCCGAGCAGAGCCGCATCGTCCGGGTGCCCCTCAATCGGGCCGGTACGCTGCACCGGATCACCCGCCGTTCCTCCTTGCTGCTCCAGGAGCTGGGCCGCGAGCCGACCCCCGCCGAGATCGCCGAGGGCATGGACATCGACATGGAGGAGGTGCAGAAGACCCTCTCCATTTCGCAGAACCATCTCTCGCTCGACGCGCCGATGACCCCGGGCGAGGACAATCGCCTGCTCGACTATCTCCCCGATAATCAGAATCCCGGTCCCGACGCCGAGACCTTCGAGCACGCGCTCAACCAGTGCATCGAGGAGGTCCTCAAGGGGCTCAAGGAGCGCGAGTCGAAGATCCTCCGGCTCTATTTCGGCCTCGACAGCCCCGAGCCGATGACCCTCGAGGAAATCGGCGCGCAGCTGGGCATCACCCGCGAGCGGGTGCGGCAGATCAAGGAAAAGGCGCTCTCCCGGCTCCGCCACGTGAGCCGCTCCAAAGCCCTCGAATCCTTCCTTTCCTAGCATGGCCGGTACTGCCTCGTTCGACGTCTCGACCGGCGCCGATCTCCAGGAAGTCGACAACGCGGTCAATCAGGCGCTCAAGGAAATCGGGCAGCGCTACGACTTCAAAGGCACCCACGTCACCATCGAGTTCGACCGGACCAAGGCCGAGATCAAGCTCCTGGCCGACGATGAGTTCCGCATGAAGCAGGTGCTCGAGGTGCTCACCCAGAAGTGCGCCAAGCGGGGTGTGCCGCTCAAGAACCTGAAGACCGGGGAATTCGAGCCGTCCGCCGGCACCTCGGTGCGCTGCACGGTCACGCTCACCCAGGGAATCCCGCAGGACACCGCCAAGAAGATCCAGAAGGCCATCAAGGACCAGGGCTTCAAGAAGGTGCAGGCCTCGATCCAGGGTGACGAGCTCCGGGTCACCAGTCCCTCCAAGGACGAGCTGCAAACTGTCATCGCCTTCCTCCGGTCGCAGGACTTCGGCCTCGAGCTCAAATTCGGCAACTATCGTGGCTGATCGGCGGTGCGGAGCGCTCGCGGCGTTGCTCCTGGCCGCGTGCGCCCGCCCCGAGGTCGGAACGGTCGCCGCTCCCGAAACCCTGGTTCCCGAGATCCGGATCGGCGTGGTGGTGAGCGCCGCGTCCGTCACCCTGGGTGGCGGGGCACCCCTCGTATTCACCGCGCAGGATGGCGTGCCGGTGTCCGAGCTGGCGGCGGGCGCGACGGCCGCGCTGTCGGGCGGCGCTGTGGGCCTGAGGATTCGGCTGGGTGGCGCGACAGTCAACGGAGGCGCCGAGCTCATGCTCAGCGCTCCCGACAGCGGGGCAGCGGTGCGGATCAACGGCCGGGATTACCGCGGCCGCTTCGTGCTCTCGGCCGAGACCGGGGGCGTTCGCGCGGTCAACCTGCTCGACGTCGAGCAATACCTCCGCGGGGTCGTCGGCGCGGAGCTGGGGCGCCGCACCGAGCTCGACCTCGCCGCGCTGCGCGCCCAGGCCGTGATTTCCCGCAGCATCGCGCTCAAGGCACTGGGCCGCTGGCGCACCCGCGGCTACGACCTGGTCTCGACCGTCGCCGACCAGGCGTACGCGGGCGTCGGGTTCGAGACCGCGGTGTCCGACCGGGCGGTGGAGGAGACCCGCGGCGAAGTAGTGACCTGGCAGGGACAGGTCATCGACGGTTTCTTCCACTCCACGTGTGGTGGCCGCACCGCCGACGGCACCGAGGTCTTTGCGAACGCCGATCGTCCCTATCTACGCTCCATTCGGGACGTGGATGAAACCGGCCAGGCCTGGTGCTCCATCTCTCCCCGCTTTCAGTGGCGGGAGAGCTGGACCGGAGAGGCGTTGCGCCGCACCCTTGCCGAGACCCTTCCGCCGGTGGGCGGCACGGTGGAGCTGGCCCGGACCCTGGAGGACCTCAGGATCGTGGATCATACCGCGACCGGCCGAGTGGCTCACCTCGCCCTCCGGGGCGGACGCGGGGCGCTCACGGTGACGGGGCCGCTGGCGCGCCTGCTGCTCCGGGGCGCTGATGGCGGCATCCTCCGCAGCGCCAATTTCACCCTCCAGCTCACTCGCAGCGGAGGCCGTATCGTCCAACTCGTTGCCGAGGGCTCGGGTGCCGGGCACGGGGTCGGGATGTGCCAATGGGGCGCGCTGGCACGCTCCCGCGCCGGCTTCTCCTATCAGGACATCCTGTCGGCTTATTTTCCGGGGACCGACATCACCCGCACCTACTGAGCAGGGGCCTTCTGATGAGCGAGCCCATCCGGATCGGCTTGATCGGCGCCGGCGCGATCGTGCAGGTGGCCCACCTTCCCGTGCTCAAGAAGCTCAAGAGCGTGGAGGTTGCCGCGATCTGCGACGTCGACCTGCCCAAGGCCCGCGCCCTGGCCGAGCGCTTTCAGATCAAGGACGTCTTCGATGACATCGAGGATCTGCTCGATCACGAGCAGATCGACGCCATCCTGGTCGCGACGCCCAACCATTTGCACGAGCCCCACGTGCTCGCCGGGCTGGCCGCCGGCTGCCACGTGCTGGTCGAGAAGCCCGGCTCGCTCACCGCGGCGGGGGAGGCGCGCATCGGCCGGCTGGCGGAGAAGCAGGGCCGTTCGGTCATGATCGGCATGACCCACCGGTACCGGCCCGACGCCCAGGCGGTCCGCAGCTTCGTGCAGAGCGGGGAGCTGGGCGAAATCGACTCCATCCGCGCGAGCTGGCACGTCTCCCGGCCGGCCCGGGCGCAGCTCGGCTGGCGAACCCGCAAGGACGAGGCGGGCGGCGGTGCCGTGCTGGACCTCGGCCTCACGATGGTGGATCTGTGCCTCTGGCTGGCGGGCAATCCCACGCCGTGCCGGGTCAGCGCCAACCTCACCAAGCCCAAAGGCGAGCGCGGGGTCGAGCAGTCGGGCAGCGCCCTGGTGGTCTGCGAAGAAGGCCTCGCGGTGTTCGTCGACGTGACCTGGCGGCACATCGGGGAGCGCGAGCGCTTCGGCGTCGGCATCCGTGGGAGCAAGGGCACGGCCGGCATCAACCCGCTCCACGTGTGGAAGGAGCTCAACGGGGTCGCGCAGGACGTCTCCCCCACCGGGAGCCTGTCGCGCGAGAGCGCCTTCACCGCCTCCTTCCGCGCTGAGTGGGCCCACTTCCTCGCCGCGGTCTCGGGCGAAGCCAGCGTGCCCAAGCTCTCCGAGCACATCACGCTGTTGAAGGTCATCGAAGCCATCTACAAGTCGGCCGCGGACGGGAAAGAAGTCGCGTTGTGAAGCCGATCGGCGCCTTGCTTCTGGTGGCGCTGTTGCAGGTACCGGTCACCGGCTCCTGGTCACCGGTCACTGCGCAGGCCGAGCCCGGCGCCGAGCTCACGGTTTCCCTCCTCACCTTCGATCCGGGGGGCCGGGTGTGGGAGCGTTTCGGGCACAATGCGATCTGGCTCCACGACGCGTCCAAGGGGAGCGATGCGCTGTACGACTACGGCCGTTTCAGCTTCCAGCGCCCCCATTTCATTCTGCGGTTCATCCAGGGCCGCATGTGGTATTCGATGGGGCTCGAGAGCAACGTGGCGGGTGTGGTGGCGGCCTATGCCGCGCAGGGGCGCAAGATCTGGATGCAGGAACTCGACCTCACGCCCACCCAGCGCGCCCGGCTGCGCGAGTTCCTGGAGTGGAACATCCAGCCCGAGCACGCCGAGTACTTCTACGACTATTACCGCGATAACTGCTCGACCCGGATCCGCGACGCCATCGACAGCGTGCTGGGCGGCGCGATCCGACGCTACGCCGGCACCGGGTCGGGGATGACCTGGCGCGACGAGACCCGCAGGCTCAACCAGCACAACGCCGCGCTCAATGCCGGGTTGCTCGTCGCCCTGGGCCGCCCGGTGGACGCCGAGATGTCGCGCTGGGAACAGATGTTTCTGCCGATGCGGTTGCGGCAGCACCTGGACAGCGTGCAGGTCAGCGGAGCGGACGGGATCGCCCGTCCCCTCGTGAAATCCGAGCGGGTGGTTGCCGCCGGGGGGCGCTGGCCGGTTCCCGAGCGTCCCGCGAACTGGCTCTGGGGCTACCTGCTGACCGGACTGGTGGCCGGAGCCGTGCTCGTCGCTCTGGGTCGCAGCGTCGCATTCCTGCCGCTGGCGATGTTGTGGGCCCTGCTGGTGAGCGTGCTGGGCGGCCTGCTGGCGTGGTTCTGGATCTTCAGCCGCCACGTGGCCACCTATCGCAACGAGAATCTCTTCCCGCTGAATGTCCTTGCCGTGGGGTTGCTGGTTGCACTGGGGGCCGTCGCGCTCAGGCGCGGCTGGGGGCTGCGGGTGGCGCGCCGGTGTGCCGGGTTACTCACCGGGATGGCCGGCCTCGGACTGCTGCTCAAGCTGGTGCCCTGGTTCCGCCAGCACAATCTGGAGATCCTGCTGCTGGCGTTGCCGGTCCACGCCGGACTCTGGCTGGGTCTTCGGCGCCGGGCTACGGCGTCCGCGCCTTCTTGAGGCCCTCGCTCGCCTCGCTGTAGTCCGGAAACACGTCGAGCGCCTTCTGGTAGTACTCGATCGCTTTCGCCTTGTCGCCACGATCCTGGTACAGCAGCGCCCGGGAGAACAAGGCCAGCGCCTCGGTCGGAACCTGGCGCGGCGCGCGTTGCGCGCTGCCGGCGGGGAGCTGCGGCAGCCGGTTGTCGGCCATGACCCGCTCGGCCACGGACTGAATCATGCGGAACATGTCGCGGCGGTCGTGGTATTTCGGATCGCTGCGCACCACTTTCATGATCTCGCCGGTCTCCACGTTGATCATGCGCGCGTCGATCCGGAAATCGCCGTAGAGGTCGATGAAGGACCCGGTGACCATGTAGCGGGCGCCCACCAGCTTGCCGACCTTCGCGGCGGTTTCCTTGTCGACCCGCTCGGCGACCGCCAGCCCCTGTTCGTCCAGCACGCGCTGGGTCTCGAAGCGATCGACCAGCCGCACCTCCGCGTTCTGTGCCAGCTCGCTGATGAGCATGGCCGCGAGGCCCTTCCGGAGCGCGTCGAAGTCTTCCCTCTCCTTGCCGTAGCTGCCGCCATTTTCGAATGGGAGCACGGCGATCCCCGGCCGGCGGTCCTGCGCTGCCAGGGTTCCGGACCAGAGACTCAGGGCCAACCCGGCGAGAAGGATCCTGCGCTTCATGTCGATCTCCTAGAAGACTGTGGAGCACTCTACCCCAGCATCGCAAGAAACCGACCAGCTCCCTCTGCCATTTCGGCCCCTTGCCAGCCACGGTAACCCAATGGAAATCAATATGTTATGCCGACGAGTCGGCGGACTCCGCCGGGTGGCGCAGCACACTGTCCCGCCCGGTGACGAACCATATCTCCAGTGGGCGACGCTCTGCGGTGATCCCGGTCACCCCGCCTGCTGTGCCGCCAGCCGAAGTGCCGCGGAATCGAGCAGCAGGATTTCGCGCCGGCCTACGCCGATGACATTGCGAAGCACCAGGTTCCGCATCGTACGGGAGACCGTCTCCCGGCTGGCGCCCACCATCTGGCCGATCGACGCATGGGTCAGCCGGCGTGTTATGCGGGTCCCGCCCTCTCCTCCCTCCTCGCGTGCGAGTTCCAGGAGCAGGTGGGCGACCCGTCCGTTCACGTCGAGCAGCATCAAGCTCGCGATGGTATCGTCGGCCCGGCGCAGCCGCCGCGACAGCTCCCGCAGCAGGGAAACCGCGAGCTCCGGAGCGGCCTTCAGCCGGCTGCGGAAGTCCTCCCGGCGGAGCTGCAGAATGGTGGTGTCTTCCATGGCGATCACATGCGCCGAGCGGGGCTCGTCGTCGAGCAGCGCCATTTCGCCGAAGAAGCTGCCCGGGCCCAGCACCGAGAGAATCACTTCCCGCCCGTCTTCCGACGCCACCGTCACCTTGACCTGGCCGCTGCGGATCAGGAAGAGGGCCTCGCCGGCATCGCCGTGCAGGACGATCACGGTGCCCTTGGGGTGCTTGTGCTCCCGCGCCAGTTGGGCGAGCGCCTGCAGGTCCGCCTCGGAGACCTGGCGAAAGAGCGGAACATTGCGCAGCACCTCGAACGGATCGACGGGCATGGGGTGGCTCTCCCGGGGGACGCGTTGGAGGATAGACGGTAGGGCGGTGGGACGGTAAGACTGCGGGGCGGTCCGACGGTCCGACCGCCGGACCACGGCCCTACCGCCTTGCCCCCCGACCGACTAACTTACATGGCTTACAACGAGTTACGGAGCACCACCGTGAAGCCGAATCTGCACCCCAAGTACCACACCATCGAAGTGGTTTGTGCGTGTGGCAACAAGTTCCAGACCCGTACCACCGCCGCAGCGATCCACGTCGAGGTCTGTAATGCCTGCCATCCCTACTACACCGGGAAGCAGCGCCTGATGGATACGGCCGGGCGCGTCGACCGGTTCCGTCGCAAGTACGGCTCGGAGCAGGCGGCCCCCCCGACCGCGCAGTAAACCGTGGAGGCCAGACTCCGCCAAGCGCTCGCGCGGGCGGACGAGGTCTCCGCGGCGTTGGCCGATCCCGCCGTCGCCAAGGATCCATCCCGCCTCTCCGAGCTCGGCCGCGAACACGCCCGGCTCGCCCCCATCGTCCGCCTCGCCGAACGGCTGGCGCGACTGAAGGATGAGCTCCGCCAGGCCCAGGCCATGGCGGGCGAGGCCGACGCCGAGCTGCTGGCCCTGGTGCAGGCGGACCTCGATCGACTCCCCGCGGAGGTCGCCCGCATCGAGGGCGAGCTCGCGGAGCTGCTGTTGCCCCGCGATCCACTGGAAGACCGCGACGCGATCGTCGAGATTCGCGCCGGCACCGGCGGCGACGAAGCCGCGCTCTTCGCCGCGGACCTGGCGCGCATGTACACCCGTTTCGCCGAGCGGAACGGGCTCAGAGTCGAGCCGCTCTCGATCAGCGACGGCACCCTCGGCGGCATCAAAGAGGCCATCCTGGCGATTCGCGGCCCCGATTCCTACGGCCTCTTCCGTCGCGAATCGGGGGTTCACCGGGTCCAGCGGGTCCCGGCGACCGAATCGCAGGGCCGCATTCACACCTCCGCGGCCACGGTGGCCGTGCTGCCCGAGGCGCAGGAAGTGGACGTGAAGATCGAGCCGCAGGACCTCCGGATCGACGTCTTTCGCTCCGGCGGGCCGGGGGGCCAGAGCGTCAACACCACCGACAGTGCGGTACGGATCACCCACCTGCCGACCAACACCGTGGTGCAGCAGCAGGATCAGAAATCGCAGCTGCAGAACAAGATCAAGGCGATGTCGGTGCTGCGCTCCCGCATTCTCGACAAGATGATCGCCGATCAGGAGGCGACGCGCGCACGGGATCGCAAGGCCATGGTCGGCACCGGTGACCGTTCGGCCAAGATCCGCACCTACAACTACCCCCAGAGCCGGGTGACCGATCACCGGATCGGGCTCTCGGTGCACAACCTCTCCGCCATCATGGACGGCGATCTCGAGCAGATCGTCAAGGCGCTCCGGCTGGCCAGCCGCGAGGAAGCCGGCGGACCCTGATTGCGATGAACGTCGCGGAGCTGCTCGATGCTGCCGCCGCGCGTCTGCGCGCCGCCGGGGTGGTGAAGCCCCGCCGAGAGGCCAATCGACTCTGGGCCTGGCTCAACCGGGTTTCGCCCGGCGAGGCGTACCTCGCTCGCGACCGCGGTACCGAATCGGAGCAGGCCGGGGTCTTCGCCGCCGCCGTGGCGCGGCGAGTCGCCGGCGAGCCGATGGCCTATGTGCTCGGCCATGCCGGCTTCCGCAACCTGGAAATCCGCTGCGATCTGCGCGCCCTGATTCCGCGTCCCGAGTCGGAGGGCCTGGTCGAGCACGCGCTGCGCCTCGCGGGCTCCGGCCGCGCCCTCGATCTGGGCACCGGCACCGGTTGCCTGGCGCTGGCGCTGGCGCAGGAGGGCGACTTCGAGTCCGTCACGGCGGTCGATCTGTCCGAGCCGGCGCTCGAGCTGGCGGCGGAAAATGCGGCACTTACCGGGTTGGAGATCCGGCTGCTCCGGAGTGACTTCGGCGCCGCGCTCGCCGGCGAGCGGTTCGATCTCATCGTGGCCAATCCGCCCTACCTGACCGAAGCGGAGTACGCCGCGCTGGACGATTCGGTGCGCCGTTGGGAGCCCCGGCTGGCCCTGGTGAGCGGGGTGGACGGGCTCGACGCCACCCGGCGAATCCTGGACGAGGCGACGCGAATGCTGCTGCCGGGGGGCTGGCTGGTGATGGAGCTAGATTCCACGCGTAGTCCGGCCGTGGCGACGCTCGCGGTGGACCAGGGCCTCGTCGAGGTTGAGGTGTGGGATGACCTGTTCGCGCGCCAGCGGTACCTCACCGCGCGTCATGCGCAGCTTCAGGACCCAGGGAGCCGGGGAGTTGCGCCGGTTGCCTGATTCCAACCTGACCCCTGGGTTCTGAATCCTGAATCCCTGGAGAACGCGATGATCGAGGAAAAGGCCCAGGAGCTGGGCAGACTGATCGGGCAATCGCCGGAGTATCAAACCCTGCGGCGTGCCGAGAAGACCTTGCAGGAAGACGCCGAAACGCGGAGCCGCCTCGAGAAGATCGATCAGCTGGCCCGCCAGATCGACGAGCAGGTGGCCGCCCGGAAAGTCCCCGATGAGGCGACCGTGACGGCGTACGAATCCGCCGTGCGCGACCTCGAAGTGAGCTCCCAGGGTCAGGCTTACGTCATCGCGCGCGCCAACTACGAAAAGTTGATGACCAAGGTCAACCAGCAGATGAGCGCCGGCATCGAGCGGGGCGCTACCAGCAACATCATCACGCTGGCATGAGCGAAGCGTTCTTTCTCGTCCTCGAGGGGCCGGAGGGTTCCGGCAAGACGACGCTCGCCCTCGCGCTCGCGGATCGCTTCCGCCGCGCCGGGCGC
>Ga0255310_10000196_pt1 | contig 12653 bp, 9 predicted proteins | sample EtOH1_T0_E1_meta_FD_201359 | JGI IMG/M metagenome (GOLD analysis project Ga0255310, IMG submission 201359) | Sandy soil microbial communities from University of British Columbia, Vancouver, Canada - EtOH1_T0_E1 | ecosystem: Engineered > Artificial ecosystem > Sand microcosm > Unclassified ...
GCGGGTGCCCAGGGTATGGCTGGGGGGGGAGAGCGCGACCAATCCGATGTATCTGGCGGGACTGCGGGTGGGGACGGGGCCGGCGGCGCCGGGGGTGATCGCGGCCGGGGCCGGGCTACCGGGCGGAGGTGGCGCCTCGCCCAATCCGTCGAGCCAGCCCGCTCCGCAGACCGTCGGCACGCAACAGGCGGCAAGTGGAGGAGGCCGTATCGTTCCGAATGTCGCCGTAACGATGGGGTCTGGCGGTCCGCTGGTGACCTGGGGGCTGCTGGGAGGGGTTTCCTCGTACACGGTGAAGCGCTGGAAGCTCAACGACCTCACCTGCTGCAATGCGGTGTCCCCGGCCCTGAGCGGCTCGCCCTGGCAGGACGGCGCGCTTCCGGCCGCGGGCACGTATATCTACGAGGTGACCGCGACGAATCCCGGATGGACCGCGACCGGGCAGGCCCAGTTCGTTCAGTTCAAGAGCCCGGGCCAGATCGCGACCGTGGCGCCGCCGGCAAGCACAGCCCCCGCTAACCCGGCGGTGACGTCCGGTGTGCCAACGGTGAGCAGCGGCAGTGCCGCGCCACCGAACAGCGCCATCAGCAAGATTCTTCCGCCCCCGCCCAGGGTCATCGCGGTGAACGGGATCAACGGGACCGGGCCATACGGCACGGTGCCTCCGAAGACCCTGGTGCTCTCCACCCTGGCCGGTTCAGGCGGCTTCGGAGGGATTGCGCCGAGGACGCTGGCGCTGGCGAGCATCACGGCCGTAGGCGTCGGGATCCGAACGATTCGAACCCTGCCGGGGACGACCACGACCACAACCGTGATACCGGCTCCTCGAACCATCGCGTTGGCCGGGATCTCAGCGGTGGGTGCGATGAGTGCCTTGCCTCCCCGTACAATCACCCTGGCGCCGACGACGGCTGCGGGCAGTTTCTGGGTCCCGCGCCCCCGCGCCCTTTCACTCGTGGGCTGGACCGCGGCAGGTATCTATCCCTAGGAGGTTCAGGATGCGTTTCCGAATCGTCCCGGCAACAATCTTGGCTTGCGGGCTCGGCGCTCCCGGTGCCCTGGCAGCACAAACCATGACCATCGAGACCTCGGTGACCTTCCTGGTACCGGTGAATCTGACCCAGCTGTCGCCTGACCTCGAAAAGGTCAGGGCTGTCTGTGGTGTTCTCCCCAGCGCCGTGATGACGCCGACGTGGCCGGCAAACGCCCCGCCCCCGGTCCTGATGACGGAGGCTCCCGTCGTGTCGGGACAAGTGATCACGACCCTGAGGTCGGAGTTCCTGGTCTACTCTGGTTGGCTGCAGAACGCCGTCGGCCAGGGGGCAACCTACGTATGCGACCTGCAAGGGTTCAGCAAGTCGCTCCAACGCTGGGACAACTTCTCGGATACCGCGCAGGACGCCGTCTTCCGTCTCACGCCGACCCCTCCGACCCTCCAGGGCTCGTTCGTCTGGTGAGCTCCACAGCCGTGACCCCTTCTTTCGCCCACGCCACCTGTCTCGTGATCCGGGTCTCCTAATGCGCCCTTCTCTTCGCAGCATCCCGCTCGCCGCTTCGCTCACCCTGGCGCTCCTGCTTCCTGGTCACGCCGAAGCCCAGCTCGGCGGGCTGCTCAAGAAGAAGCTCAACCAGGCCACCGCCGGGGCGCCGGTTGGAGAGCCGGTCAAGTTCGACAACGTGGTGCTGGAGATCACCGCCGACCGCATCAACAAGCTCACCGCGGCCAAGCGTGCGTCCAAGCAATTCGCCGAGGGGCCGAACGGACCGCAGGCGTACGACGCGAAGGTCCAGTCGCTCGACGCGCGGCAGGCCGCCATCTACTCCAAAGAGGTGAACCACATCAACAACTTGGAGGCCAAGCGGCAGGAGCGTGAGCGCTGCCTCGACTCGGCGTTCAGCGCGCTCAAGGACAAGGCGCAGAGAAACATGACGCCCCAGTCAATGAACGATCCACAGATGCAGAAGATGATGCAGCTGTCGCAGCAGATGGCGATGGCGCAGGCGCGCGGCGACACCGCGACGGTCAACAAGATCATCGCGCAGCTGGAGAAGATGAAGGAGCCCACCAAGGCCGATACGCTCGCGGCTTGGAAGGCCTGCGGGCCCGTGCCGGCCCCGACGCCGATCATCCAGCAGTGGCTCGATCTCAAGGCGCAGCTCGACACACTTGGCATGCAGCGGGCCGCCGCGGAGGACTCGCTCCGGGCGATGGAGCAGCGGATCAGCGGCATGGATGCGCGGCAGAGCGCCGTGTTCTGCGAGCGGATCAAGGCCTACATCGCTCAGCTCAAGACCAAGCAGAAACAGGGCGCGTTCACGGACGACGAGATTAAGACGATGACCAACCTTGCCCAGGCCATCAAGGACCTCGAGGCACTTTGTCCCTGACCGCGTTGCTGGCGCCGCTCTGGGTAGCGCTTTCGGTCTGGAGCGGTGGGCGCTGGGTGCCGCTTTCCGGGCTGGCCGCGAGCCTGCACTGGCGCCCGGCGGCAACCGGCGTCAGCTGGAGCGAGGCGCGGCTTTCCGGGCCGGGAGAGGCGTGGCGGATCCGGCTGATCGTCGCGCGGCTGGATCCGCACCAGGTGCGCTTCCGGCTCGACCTCGCGGCGGCGTGGTCCATCGAGCGGGCGCCGAACGCGGCGCTCCTGGCGATCAACGCGGGGCAGTTCGCCAACGGCTTGCCGTGGGGCTGGACCGTCGCCGATGGGCGGCTGCGGGGCCTCGCGGGAACCGGGCCGCTCTCGGTCGGCGTCGCGTTCGACAGCGGCGGTACGGTGCGCTGGCTCGAGCCGGAGGAGCTGCGGGATCCCCGGGCGCAATTCGGCGTCACCGCCGGGTTCCAGTCGTATCCGCGGCTGCTGGCCGACGGAGTGGTTCCGCTTCCCCTTCGCGAGGAAGGCCGAGGGGTTGATCTCAGCCACCGGGACGCGCGCCTTGCGCTAGGGCAGGACGCGGATGGTAACCTCCTGGTGGCGCTCACCCGCTTCAATGGGGCGGGAGGTGCGCTTGGGTTCGTGCCGTTCGGGCTCACGGTCCCTGAGATGGCCGCCGTGATGCAGGCGCTGGGGGCCCGCAACGCGGTGCTGCTGGATGGCGGCATTTCCGGTCAGCTGCTGATCCGGGAAGGGAAGCAGCTCCGCCGCTGGCGCGGGCTCCGCGCGGTGCCGCTCGGACTGTTCGTCGTTCCACGCTAACCCTGGAGCTTTTCATGCTGCGGAGAGTCGTATTCGTGACACTGGCGCTGTCGCGCGGGGCGGCCGCCCAGGGGACCAATCAGGCGCAGTTCTTCAGCGGGAACTTCGACTGGACGACCACGCTGGAGGTACAGGGCAAGCCCAGCGACGGCAACGTGGGCAAGGCGGTGGAGAGCGTCTCGGTCGGCATCGTGGCGGGCAAAGCGCTCTGCAAAGGGACCTACAACGAGACCATGGATACGTATCAAGCCGGCAAGCTGGTCTCCCGGGCCACCACCACGGGCACCATCTCGGGGCCTGGATACGCGCTGATCGAGTTCGGGCGCGGCACCGACACGCATACCGGCAAACCGATCTACACCATCACGGTGAGCTGCCCCACCCACAGCGGCACGGTGACGAGCCAATCCTTCGTGCCGGGGGGCAGTGGCAGCACTGATCAGATCAAGGCGCAGCCCGCCGAGCAGGGCCATCATGAGTGGTCGACCTACGAGCAGCTCGATACGGGGAACGGACAAACGCTGAAGGGAAACACGAACGACCAGCATCCGGACGCCGACCCCGCAAACAATGTTGTGGGAACGGTGAAGCTGATGTGGTCGCTGACCCGGATTGCGAAGCCGTAGGGATGTCCAGGCGGTGGCTTGCCGGTGCGACACTGCTGCTGCCAACCACCCTGGCGGCCCAGGAGGTTCGGCGGTTCGGCGCGGCGTCGTTCGTCCCGCCGTCCGGGTGGTCGCTCGAGAGCCAGCCGCAAATGCAGGTGTTCTCGAGGGTTCAAGGCCCCGCGCGCTGCATGCTCGTCCTGTCCGCTGAAACGCCGGCGCCTTCGGGTCCCGCAGCCGCCTTCGCGTCGGCCTGGCGGGCCCTGTTCGGCAGCGGGTTTCGGAGCGCCGAGCTGCCGCCCGACGCCGAGCGAACGACGGCCGCCGGCTCACGCTACCTCGTCGGAGAAGGCCCTCTCGAAGACGCCGCGGGCAACCGACTCGTGGCGCGCCTGCATGTGTTCCCTTTGGGCTCCTCCAGCCAGTCGGTCGTGCTGATCGGAAACGGCCCCGCGGCGCTCGCCGGCTGCCAGCAGGATTGGGAGGCCTTCTTCCGTTCGTTGCGATTCGGCGCGACCGCGGCCGAATCGGGGCAACCGAATGCCCCCGTCGAGGTCCCCGCCGAAGGACCCCAACAATTCGAGAACCTCCGCTTCGTTGCTCCCCCGGGATGGCGCGTCTACCGGCTTCGAGGGGCGATGCACCTCTCCCGCGCAGGGGTTCGCGACCCGGAGCGATTGGAGGTCTTCCTCCTCTCCGGTCACGTGGCCCCGAATCTCGAAGCCGAAGTCGGCACCGGATGGGAAGAGCTGCGAACCCTACTGGGGGCGGTGGAGATGCGGAATGTGAGCGGGAGAACGTACGATCTCGATGGGCCCAGCACGAGCCTCGCCGGAGTCGAATACGTCAGGGGAAACGGCGGCATGCGCATGGGCGGGGTGGAGTGGGACGTCACGATCTACGCCTTGCGCGCCGGTGAGCGTATCGAGCGGGCGGCGGTGTTTGCCAGGGCGTTCAGCGAGAACCTGGTCCGCTACACCACCGCCAACAATCCGCGCTACTCCAGAGAGATTCGCGAGCTGCTGTTCCGGATGGCCTTCACCAACCAGCCGGCGCGCTCAACGCCTCCTGCGAGGCTTGGCCCGGGTGGCATCGCCGGAGTCTGGGCCGGTCTCGGGATGTCGTTCGGAGGCATCAAGCCCCAGCTTGCCGTCTTCTTCGACAACGGCCAGGCCTATTTCGGACCGACGCTGCCACTCGAAGGACTCGACGAGATCGACCCGGTAGTCGAGCAGCCGACTCATCGTCGCGACTGGGGCACCTACACCTGGAACGGCGACGGCGGCGTCCTGACCATGCCATACGGCGCCATCCCGTTGCGGAGCGTGGGGGCAAACCTGGAGCTGACGACCAACCGCACCCCTCACCGTTACATCAGGTTAGTCATGCCGGAATCCCGGTACCTGGAAGGCACCTGGTGCGAGAACAGCACGGCGTGCCTGCGCCTAACGCCGGACGGCCGCTTCGAAGACCGCGGCGCGGTTCGCGCCGTGGAGCACGCGTTGTACGCCTGGCCTCAGGCGCCGGCTGGAGGTCGGGGCAGGTACGTGCTGCGGGCGCACACGCTTCACCTGAGCTACGACGGCGGGCCCGAGCTCCGCGTCGCATTCCCCGGGCTCGAAGATGGCCGCACCAGCTCACCCAGCCGGCTCGTGCTCGGCTGGAACCTGGATCTTCTGACGCGTCAGCAGTAACGACCCCGGATCCTCGCGGCTAGACGCCGGACTTCTGTTTGGCGCGCAGGTAGCGGTCGCGGAACTGGGGATCGGCGCGCCGCCAGGCGGACTCGACGGCGCGCCAGTGGAAGCGCGCGCTGTCGGCCTGGCCCGCTTGCTCAAAGGCGAGCGCCATGGCCTCGTGCAGCTCGGTGCGGCTCACGTAGGTGTTGCTGCCGTCCACGCCACCGTGGATCGCCGGGCGCAAGACGGCGATCGCCTCGGCAGGGCGGTGTAGCTCCAGCAGGCTCCGCGCCATCATGAGGTTGGTACGGGTGTAGCCGTCGGTCAGCGAGTACACTGAGCGCCGGAAAGCATCAACTGCCTCGGCGTGGCGGCCCTCCCGCTGGAGCAGCAAGCCGCGCAGGACATAGTGCAGCCGGGCGTCCCGGCCGGCGTAGGAGCTGTTGGGGCCGAGGATCTCGAGGGAGTCCGCGAGGCGGCGGACGACGGCGGTATCGCCGGCGGCCGCGTGGGCGGTGGCCGCGAGGGTCAGGTTCCAGATCAGGTTGCGCGCACGGAATGCCGACGGGCCGCTCCAGCGGGCGATGTTCGCCGCCACCTTGCGGTGGGCCCGGATGCTCAGCTCCGGCCGTCCCATCTCGAGGCCGAGAAGCGCGAGGTCGATCGGCACCGGTCCCGGTTCGGGCAAGCGCAGCGTGCTGTTCGCCACGCGCCAGCGGTGGATCAGGGTGTCGGCCTCCAGCAGCCGGCCCTGGTCGCGCAGGCTGATCAGGAGCAGCCACCAGGCATCGCCCCGCTCGCCGGGGTCGCGGCTGGGGATCTGGGCGATCATCTCCCGATCCACCTGCTCGTAATGGCCCCAGCGAATCAGGTCGCGCTGGAGCAGACCACGCCGGAAGGAATTGATCCCTTCTCCCTTCGCGAATGCATCCTCACCTTCCGCCCGGCGTCCGAGGCGCAGCAGGGGCTCGCCCAGCTGCTCCCACGGCCCCGCCTCGTTGGGCCGGAGCGCGATCAGCCGACGCGCGGTACGCACCGACGCTGCCGCGGAGTCCCACCAGAAATAGGCCCCGACCGTAAACGACAGGGCGCGACAGACGCGGCAGTAGGGGCCGTCCAGCGCCCCCGCGGCGGAGTCGATGGCAAACGCCTCCCGATAGGCGGCGACCGTGCCGGCCCAGTCGCCCTGCGAGCCGCGCACCTGGCCGAGCAGGATTTGCGCCTCAGGATCGCGGGGGTACTTGACCGTGAGGGTCTCCGCGAGCGCCGTCATGATGGGGGTGGAGGCCTCCTCGATCGCCACCGACGTCTGGATCATCAGCCGCTCGCGCTCGATGGCCCGCAGCGCGAGGCGTTTCACCTCGGGCAGCATCCGCGCCGCGGTAGCGTACTCGCGGAAGTACCTGCTGAGGTGCCAGACGTAGAAGGCCGCCATGGCAAAATTCGAGTCGCGCGCGAACGCCGCCTTCATCAGTCGGAGGGCGGCGGGCGCATCGTACCCGTAGTAGGCGCGCACCCCTTCGTCGTAGAGGGCGTAGGCTCCGGGCGAGGCGGTGCGGATCAGGGCGACGGAGGTCGTCGGCGGGGCGAGCCCAAGGTCACGCGCGATGGCGGCGGCAGCGCTGTCCGCGAGAGCGGGGACCTCCAGTGCGTGGACCCGGTATCCCTTGCGGACGACGCCCGTCCTGGCGGCGACTCGGCGAAGCGACAGCAACAACCCGGAGCCCTCGTTGCTAAGCTCGCCCTCGATGATTTCGGTCGCACCGGCCCGGCGCGCCGCGTCCGCGACCGCGCCGGGCGCAGGATCGGGGCCGCGGGGCATCAACTCGACCAGGCGCGAGTTTGCGACGACCTGGAGTTCCTCGATTGAACCGAGGCTGGTCGCGAGCATGTCGCGCAGGACGAGCCCGGGGCGGGTGCTGTCGCCGGCCGTGGCGGCGCGGATTTCCCCGACTGCGAGGAAGGGAAGCGACGGGGTACCGCGTTTCCAGGTCACCAGGCGCAGGCCGAGCAGCGCGACGCTAAGGAAGGCGACGGCAATCCAGCGCGCGACGCGGCGCGGCGACCGGCGGGTGACCGGGACGGCAGCGGGCTCGACCGGGGGCGCCGGGGCAGGAGGTGCGGTGGTCGGAGGCGCGATGGCAGGCTCCGGCGGGAGTGCGCGAAGCGAGCGTTCCAGCTCCCCGATCGCGGGGTCCGGCTCGGTTTCGAGCTCGCGGAGCACGACTTCGCGGTACCGCCTTGCCCGCGTCAGGGCTCCGGTGCGATCCCCTGCCGCGGCGAGCGCCCGCATGTGCCCCAGCGCGTAGCGCGCATTGACCCGGTCGAGCTCGCCCAGTCGTTGCCACCAGCGCCCCGACTCCGTTGGCCTGCCCGCCTCATCGGCATGCTTCGCCAGCCGCTCCAGCGTGTGGAGGGCTTCACGCGCCAGGGCGTCCCGCTCCTCCTCGACCCAGCGCTCGAACTCGGGGGCACCAGGCAGGTAGAAGCCATCGAGGAACTTCCCGGCATATAGGTCCGCCACCACCTCCAGCTGTCCCGCTGCCACGGCGTCTCGCAGCGTCTCGATGTCGGAGCCGAACCCAGGATCCAGGCGGAGCAGGGTGGTTCCGACGATCAGGTCCCGGCGGGCTCCCTTGCGAAGGCTGTAGAGGGTCTGCGAAAGGGCATGACGGGCCGGTTCCTCAGGGGTGTCCGGCCAGAGGATCCCGATCACCCGGTCACGCGAGACTCCCTTCCTCCCAGCCGCAGCGACGAGCGCCAACAAGGCAAGCTGCCTCGGCCCGAAGGACTGCGAGGAGGGAAGGCCTTCGATCCACAGCCCACCGATCGTCTTGAGTCGCAAGGAGTTCCGTTGTGATGATGATCGTCTGACGGGGCCTGATCCGGTTCTGACGGAGCGGCCCTAGCTTGCCCCGCGATTCTACGGACAGATAGCCCCCCTCGGCAAGCGAAAGGGCATATGAAGCGGATTTGCGCCGCCATCCTCCTGGGCATTGGCCCCGGACAAGCGGCACCCCAATACGCGCTCTGGCAGGCCGACCTCTCGATCCGCAGCCTGGTCGTGACGGAGGAGAGGGGGAACCTGCGGGCTCGAATTGTGGTCGCCTCGGAGTTCGGGGAGGCGCTCTTTGCGCGGGTCGAAGTCCTGCTCCCGGTCGGAGTGGGGATCGTGAGCCTCGGCGCGGGATGCGTTGCCGGCCCGGACCGCACCGGGATCAGCGAGCTGCGAGCCCGGGTCGAATGCACGCTGGGCAGCATGCCGGCCCGGTCGAATCGGGAGTTCTATGTCGTCACGACCATTCCACCGACTGGCGTCGTGCGCGGGTTTGCCGTCGTGGCGATGAGCGATACCCCCGACCCCAAACCCAGTAACAACTTCGCCGAGCGGGTTATTCCCCGCGATGAGTGATTCGAGCCCTCTCTCTCAAAGGATTCGCAACATGGGACGCAGCGCAGGTGGAATACTCCTCGCGGGAGCCCTCGCCGCGGGCGCCGTGCCTAGTGTGGGGGCACAGGGGGGACAGCCGCCCCCCGGGGTGGCGTACGCCGCCGGGTTCGTTCCGGGAAGCCGCACGGTCTTCGATCTCAACCTGGCAGGGGAGCCGCTCGGCGAGTCTCCCAAGAGCCTCAAGCTGCTCAAGGGGAATCTGGAGCTGGTCCTGAAGGATGGCGCGAAGATGCTCAAGGCGAGCAGCGCGTCCGAGTTCCTCATCTCCCTGCCGGAGTTCCTGCCGCAGGACTTCACCGTCGAGTTCGCGCTGGTGCCGAAGCTCAGCGGCAACCCGCAGGATCTGTCCTTCGAAGGAACCCGCACCATCAATCAGGATGTGGCTTCGGCCCACTTCCTCTGGCAGGCGGGCGGGGCGCTCTCCGTGATCGGCGGTGCGCAGGACAACTACGAGACGCCGATGCCGGAAGACTTCAAAACCACGCTGCCCGGCGTGTTGACGAAGGTTGGCGTGAGCTTCGAGGGGAGCACTGTGAAGCTCTACACCAATGGACGGCGCCTCTACACGCTGGACCGGAGGTTCGCGCGGGGGCGGGTGTTTAGGGTTTTTCTTGGCGGTTCGGATGGGGCGGAGGGCCCGGTCTATCTCGCCGGGCTCCGGATCGGCGCCAACACGGCGCCGGTGACTGGCTTCGCGAACGGTCCCGCCGGCTTCGTGCCGGGCTCGCGGGTGCTGTACGACCTCAACACGCCGCCGCCGCCGCCTCCACCGCCTGGCCAGCCTCCCAAGCCGCGTCCTGGGATCCGAGTCCAGAAGGGAGCGTGGGCGCTGGTGCAGAAGGACGGGCGGCGGATGTTCAAGGCCAGCAAGCCAACTGAGCTGCTCGTGTCGCTGGTGGAGAAGCTGCCGCGGGACTTCACGGTGGAGCTCGAGCTGGTCCCCAAGGAGTGTTGCCCCCCGCCGGATCTCACGCTCGAGGGGACCGCGGCCATCGATCAGGGACCCGGCTCGGCGCACCTGCTCTGGCAGGCGGATGGCTCTCTCGGCGTGGTGGGGGGTGCGCAGGATAACTACGAGTCGCCGATGCCCGACGACTTCAAGGTGACGGTGCCCGGTACGCCGACGCACGTGTCCCTGAGCTTCGAGGGGAACACCATCAAACTGTATACCAACGGCCGGCGGCTGTACACGCTCTCCCGGGCGTTCGTACGGGGTAAACTCCTGCGGGTTTCTCTCGGTGCGCAGAACGATACGGACCAGGCGGTGTATCTGGCCGGGCTGCGCATCGCCACCAACGCACCACCGCCTCCAACCCCATGATCCGTCCCCTCAGCTTCGCCGCCCTGCTGGGGCTGAGTCTGCCCCAGGTGGGTCTGGCTCAACCGGCGGTCCCGCTACGGCCCGGGACGACGCTGTTTCAGCTCGACTTGGCCGGCACGCCGGTCGGGGACGCCCCCGCCACGATCAAGCTCCTCAAGGGCAACGTGGAAGTCGTGCTGCAGGGCGGGGTGCCGATGCTCAAGGCCTCGACGGCGTCGGAGTTTCTGATCACCCTCCCCCAGGTGCTGCCCGCGGATTTCACCCTGGAGTTCGACCTGGTGCCCAAGCTGGGCTCCAACCCCCAGGATCTCTCCTTCGAGGGGACTGCGACGATCAACCAGGGCAGCGCCTCGGCGCACGTGCTCTGGCATGCGACCGGGTACCTGGCGGTGATCGGTGGCGGGGGCGACACCTTCGAGACGCCGATGCCGGAGGACCTGCGGGCGACGCTGCCCGGGGTGCTGACCCACGTGGTGGCGGATTTTCAAGGGAACACTCTCAAGCTCTACACCAACGGGCGGCGGCACTACACCCTGGACAAGCAGTTCGCGCGGGGGCGGGTGCTGCGGGTGTTTCTGGGGGCGCAAGACGGCGGGACGGAGGCGGTGTACCTGGCGGGGCTGCGGATTTCGGCGGGAGGCGGGTTAGGGCTCATCGCGGCCAATGCCGGTCCCCGGGCAGGTAATCGCCCGCAGCCGGGCCTGCCGTCAGGGTCCACTTCGTATGTGCCGCCGGCAACGGGTTCGACCTCGCAGGGAGTGACCGGGGCCACTGGCGGCTCGACGAGCACCGTCACGATGGCTGGAGGTGGGAGCCCAAAACAAGTCCCAGGTGGTGCACCTGCGACGTCCAGCCAGTCGCTGGCTTCGACCGGCGGGCTGCTGCCGACGGTCGTGTCGAATGTCTCTGTCACCCAGGGAACCGCGGGACCCGTTGTAAACTGGACTCCTGTCGCAGTGCCGGCCGGATATTCGGTCCGCAGATGGAAGATTGATGACCAGGCCTGCTGCAATAACACCTCGGGACAGAACCTGACCGCGCCCCCCTGGCAGGATGCGGCGCTCTCCATTGCGGGCATCTATGTGTACGAGGTGACGGCGACGATGGCGGGTGGTACCGCCAGCGGTCAGGCGCAATTCACCCATCTCAAAGCGGCCGGGCAGATTGCCCTGCCGCCGCCACCGCCTCCAATCATCACGACCACCAATCCGGGAATCACCGCCGGGCCGATCACCGGAAGCGGGGCGGCCCCCGCAGCGCTCACGACCCTCGCTGTCACGGTGGTCACCGCTCCTTCGACCTATCCCGGCTACACCCAGGTTACCTGGAACCTGGCTCCTGGCGTCTTCACGATCACCTTCAAACGGTGGAAGTCCGACGATCCGGCTTGCTGCAATTACTCCGGCACCGGGGGGGCCTACACATCTTCCTGGTTTGATCCCCTCGGGGCGAACGGTTTTCCTCCCGGCACATACGTATATGAGGTTACTGCGAACCTGGCCAGCGGACCGCTTCAAGGACGCGCCACTTACACCATTCCCGCGACGGCGGTGCTGGCGCAACCGTCGGGCACCGGAATGGTGTCACCAGTGCCGACGACTCCGGCGGCGGCCCCAACCGTGGCGCAGAGCGGAGTTCCGGTGCTCAGTCCCCAACCACCACCGCCTGCTTCGATTACTCCGGCGCCTTCGGCTCCGCCACCGGTGGGCACCTATCTCACCGGCACGCCTGCCTATGTGCGGGTCAGCTGGACCATGCCGAACACGGCGCCTCGGGGGATGCTCTATACGGTGGAGCGCTATCTGGAGTCCAACCCCACCTGCTGCAGGACGAGCGTGAACGGGCTCATCAACAAGGCATGGACCGATGAGGGCACCCAGTGGCCGGGGACCTATGTCTATCGTATCACCGCGGTCTATCCCGACGGCAGTACGGGCTTCATCGACGCGCGGTGGGACCGGCCCGATCCAGTGAACCCCACCAACTTCCGCGGGACTCCCAGCACCGGCCAAGTCATCCTGCAATGGGATCCCGTCCCGAACGCGAGCTGGTACTACCTGTTTGGGCCGGGAGTCCCGTACAACCCATTCGCGATCACGCCGCCGATGGCGCAGTTCGTGGTCCGAGGGCTGGCCCCAGGCACGTATACATGGGTGGTCGGGAGCTACTACTCCTCGCCTAACGCGCCGGCGCCGGTATCTACCGTCGCGACAGCATTCCCTACCATCACCGTCACAGTGCCCTGAGTCCTCCGGCGAGGATAACTATGCCCACACAGACACGAGGCTGGTCCCTGTCCGGCGCGCTTCTGGCGGCGGTAGCCGCATTCCCGCGCCCGGGGGCGGCTCAGCCCGTGGTTCCCCTCCGCCCGGGAACGACTCTCTTCCAGCTCGACTTGGCCGG
>Ga0255310_10000197_pt1 | contig 12618 bp, 10 predicted proteins | sample EtOH1_T0_E1_meta_FD_201359 | JGI IMG/M metagenome (GOLD analysis project Ga0255310, IMG submission 201359) | Sandy soil microbial communities from University of British Columbia, Vancouver, Canada - EtOH1_T0_E1 | ecosystem: Engineered > Artificial ecosystem > Sand microcosm > Unclassified ...
GCATCGTCAAGAGCTCCGCGCGGCGATCACAGCGACCAACGATCGATGGCCGGATTCAGCTCGCGGTCCCGCCACATACCCTTGAGATCGGCCAGCGTTCCACCTTGGTCGACCAGCCTTTCCAGGTCGGCGGTCGAAAAATCGCGATATTCGGCGTGGGCGACCGCGCCGACGACCAAGTCGTAGCTCGAGCCGTCGGGCTTGACCGTCGCCAGGCCGTACTCCCGAACCACCTCCTCGGGGTCGGCCAGCGGATCGGCGACGTCGACGCTGTGGCCGAGCTCGCGAAGCCGCGCCACGAGGTCGAACGCGCGGCTGTTGCGCAAGTCAGGGACGTCTTCCTTGAAGGTCAGCCCGAGCACCAGCGCCCGGCCCGGCTTGCCTGCCACCCGCTCGTGCAAACGGTCGGCGATCCACGTCCCCATGCCGTCGTTGATCGCGCGCCCCGACAGGATGACCTGGGGGTGATGGCCGAGCTCCTGTGCGAGGTGGCTCAGATAATAAGGGTCGACGCCGATGCAGTGGCCGCCGACCAGGCCGGGCTCGAACGGCAGGAAGTTCCATTTGGTCTTTGCCGCCGCGAGCACGTCCCACACCGACACGTCGATCTTCGACAGGATCTGGGCGATCTCGTTCATGAAGGCGATGTTGATGTCGCGCTGGGCGTTCTCGATCGCCTTGGCCGCTTCCGCCGCTTTGATCGACGCGGCCCGGAATACGCCGCCGCTGGTGATCGCGCCATACAGGTCCGCCATCTGCTCGAGGACCTCGTCGTCCTCGGCGGCGACGACCTTGGTGATCTGGTCGATGGTGTGGGTGCGGTCCCCGGGGTTGATCCGCTCGGGCGAGTAGCCGAGGCGAAAGTCGCGGCCGCGCACGAGATTGCCGACGCGCTCGATCTCGCCGCCGCAGATCGCCTCGGTGACCCCGGGGTAAACGGTGCTTTCGTAGATGATCGTCGGCCGCCGCTCGGGGTCGATCGCCTGCGCGATCATCTGGGTCGCCGACAGCACCGCCCGCAAGTCGGGCCGGTTGTCGGCGTCCACCGGCGTCGGCACGGTGACGATGTAGATGTCGGCGCCGCGGCAATCCTCGGACGCATCCGTCAGCGCAAGCGTGGCCCGCGCCAGCTCCTCGCCGTCGATCTCGCGGGTGCGGTCGTGGCCGCCGCGCAATTGCGCGATGCGATCCGCATCGACGTCGAATCCCACCACGTCGAACTTGCGGGCGAGCGCGACTGCGAGCGGCAGCCCGACATAGCCCAATCCGACGACGACGATTTTGCCGATACTGTTCATGCGCTCCCTGGCGGCGAAAAACCGTTGCTGCGGCAAGCCTTAGCTCGCCTGGGCGGTCCGTGCGCGGTCCAATTGGCCGCGGCCGATCCCGAAATAGGATAATCCGGCGCGTTCGGCGTCGGCGCGGTCGTAAACATTGCGCAAATCGACCAGCACCTTGCCGCGCATGACCGACGCGAGATCGGCAAGATCGAGCGCCCGGAACTCGTCCCATTCGGTGACGATCACCAGCGCGTCGGCGCCCTTGGCGGCGGCACCTGCGTCGGCCGCGAACTCGACTTGCGGCAGCATTGGCCGCGCCTGCTCGCTCGCCACCGGATCGTAGGCGGCGACCTGCGCTCCGCCGGCGATCAACCCCTCGATCAGCGGGATTGACGGCGCCTCGCGCATGTCGTCGGTGTTCGGCTTGAATGCCAGCCCGAGCACGGCGACGCGCTTGCCGGCGAGGCTCCCGCCGAGCGCCGCGGTGACCCGTGCCGCCATCGACGCCTTGCGGCGGTCGTTGACCTCGACGACCGTGCTGACGATGCGCTGGTCGACGCCCGCCTCCTCGGCGATCCGCAGCAGCGCCAGCGTGTCCTTGGGGAAGCAGCTGCCGCCGTAGCCGGGGCCGGCGTGAAGGAACTTGGGGCCGATGCGGTTGTCGAGGCCGATGCCCCTTGCCACATCCTGCACATCCGCGCCGACCGCTTCGGACAGGTCGGCGATTTCGTTGATGAAGCTGATCTTGACCGCCAGGAAAGCGTTGGCCGCATATTTGATCAGCTCCGCGGTGCGCCGCCCGGTGAACAGCATCGGCGCTTCGTTGAGGAACAGCGGCCGGTAGATTTCGCGCAGCACCTCGCGCGCGTGCTCGTCTTCGGCCCCGACCACGATCCGGTCGGGGATCTTGAAGTCGCGGATCGCCGCTCCCTCGCGCAGGAACTCGGGGTTGGACGCGACCGAGACGCCCTTGACGCCTTCCTCGGCGAGGATTTCGACGATCCGGTCGCCGGTGCCGACCGGCACGGTCGACTTGGTGACGATGACCGGCGGCAGCGCGGCGATGACCCGGGCGAGCTCGCGCACGGCCTCGTAGACGTAGGTCAGGTCGGCATGGCCGTCGCCGCGCCGCGCCGGCGTACCGACGGCGATGAACACCGCTTCGGCGCCCTCGACTCCAGCCGCGAGGTCGGTGGTGAAACGCAGGCGGCCGTGCCCGGCATTGGCCTTGACCAGCGCCTCGAGCCCCGGCTCCCAGATCGGCATCTGGCCGGCGTTGAGGGCGGCGATCTTGTCCCCGTCCTTGTCGACGCAGGTCACATGGTGCCCGAAGTCGGCAAAGCAGGCGCCGGAGACCAGCCCGACATAGCCGGTGCCTATCATCGCGATCCGCATGCTTTACTTCCTGTCCTGAGCTTATCGAAGGGGCGCCGCCCAAAGGCGCGCGCCTCTTAGCCGCCGGATCGCGGCATGAACAAGCCGCTACTGACCACAAGGCCTCGCTTTCGCCCGAATTTTGGGCTAGGGGCGCGGCCCTCCCGATGACGATGATGACTCTTCCTCGAGCCCCGCGCGTGGGCCTGGTTTCGCTCGGCTGTCCCAAGGCATTGGTCGACAGCGAGCGGATCATGACCAAGTTGCGCGCCGACGGTTACGACATGTCGCCCGACTATGCCGGCGCCGACGTGGTGCTGGTCAACACCTGCGGCTTCCTCGACAGCGCCAAGGCCGAAAGCCTCGAGGCGATCGGCGAGGCCATCGCCGAGAACGGCCGCGTGGTCGTCACCGGCTGCCTCGGCAAGGAAGCGGACCTAATCCGCGCGCGCTTCCCGGGCGTGCTCGCGATCACCGGCCCGCAGCAATATGAGGAGGTCGTCGCCGCGGTCCACGAGGCCGCGCCGCCGGTCCCCAACGCCTTCATCGACCTCATCCCCGAAGCCGGGCTCAAGCTCACCCCGCGCCACTACAGCTATGTGAAGATTTCCGAGGGCTGCAACCACCGCTGCGCGTTCTGCATCATCCCGTCGATCCGCGGCGACCTCGTCAGCCGGCGCCCCGATGCGATCCTGCGCGAAGCCGAGAAACTGGTCGCCGCCGGCACTCGCGAGCTGCTGGTGATCAGCCAGGACACGTCGGCCTACGGCGTCGACCTGCGCCACGCCGCGTGGACCTGGCACGGCCGCGAAGTCCGTGCCCACATGACCGACCTCGCCCGCGAGCTCGGCTCGCTGGGAGCCTGGGTGCGGCTGCACTACGTTTACCCCTACCCACACGTCGACCGGGTCATCCCGCTGATGGCCGAGGGGCTGGTCCTCCCCTACCTCGATATCCCGTTCCAGCACGCCAGCCCCAAGATCCTGCGCGCGATGCGCCGCCCGGCCAACGACGCGCGCGTGCTGCAGCGCATCGCCGAATGGCGCGAGAGTTGCCCCGACATCGCCATCCGCTCGACCTTCGTCGTCGGCTTTCCGGGCGAGACCGAAGAAGATTTCGAGTATCTCTTGAACTGGCTCGAGGAAGCCCAGCTCGACCGCGTCGGCGCGTTCCGCTTCGAGCCGGTCGAGGGCGCCGCCGCCAATGCGCTCCCCGACCCCGTGCCCGAGGAGGTCAAGCAGGAGCGCTTCGAGCGGATCATGGCGCTGTCGGCCCGAATCAGCACCGCCAAGCTCGCCGCCAAGGTCGGCAAGACCCTCGACGTGCTGATCGACCGGGTCGATGAAAGCCCCTCTCCCCCGGAGGGGCCGGACAAGGGCCACTTCGACGCTCCTCATCCTGAGCACCATCACGGCGTCGGCGCCACCGGCCGCTCCAAGGCCGACGCGCCCGAGATCGACGGCGAGGTCCACTTGCGCGACGCCGGCGGGCTCAGCCCCGGCGACATCGTCGCGGTCCGCATCGAGGACAGCGACGAGCACGACCTCTACGGCGTTCCCTTGGAGACGGCGCTCGCCTAAGGCGCGGGCATGACCGACTTCGCATCGCTGCTCGTCCCCGACCGCGGCCAGAAGGCGCGCCCGATCCACCTCGTCGACAAGGGCACCTTCGCCGACTGGCTCAAGAGCCGCGGCCCCGAGGAGCGCGCGCTTGTCGAAGCGCACCGGTTCGACGGCAAGACCGCCTTCGCGCACGTCATCCTGCCGCGCGGCGGCGAGCTCGAGGTGGTCAGCGCCGTCGCCGACGCTGGGTCGCTCACCCCATGGTGCCTCGCCAGGCTCGCCGAAGCGCTGCCCGAAGGCACCTACAAACTGGCCAGCGGCGAGCCCGGCAAGGCGGCGCTCGGCTGGCTGCTCGCCCAGCACCGCTTCGATGCCTACCGCAGCAAGAAAGATACCGAGCGCGGCCCGCGCGTCCTCGTCACCGGCGAGGCGGCGCGCATCGACGACGCCGTCCGCATCGCCGAAGCGACCGCGCTGGTCCGCGACCTGGTCGACACGCCGGCCGGCGACCTCGGCCCGGCCGAGCTCGAGCAAGCGGTGCGCGAGCAGGCCGCGCGGTTCAATGCCGAGGTTCGCGTTACCGATGGGAAGGCGCTCAACGACGGCTATCCGCTGATCGCGGCGGTCGGCGCCGCGGCATCGCGCGAGCGCGCCCCGCGCCTGATCGAGGCCGAGTGGGGCAATCCCGCCCACGCGCGCGTGGCGATCATCGGCAAGGGCGTCTGTTTCGATAGCGGCGGACTCGACATCAAGAATGCCGCCGGCATGCGGCTGATGAAGAAGGACATGGGCGGGGCCGCCCACGCGCTGGCCCTGTTCGGCCTGGTCGCCGCGGCGCGCCTCCCGGTCCGGCTGCACTTGCTCATCCCCGCGGTCGAGAATGCCGTGTCCGGGAGCGCCTACCGGCCCGGCGATATCGTCAAGTCGCGCCACGGCCTGACCGTCGAGATCGACAACACCGACGCCGAAGGGCGGCTGGTCCTCGCCGACGCGCTCGCCCGGGCAGCGGAAGGAGAAGGTGACAAGCATCGACCCGAGCTGATCCTCGACTTCGCGACCCTGACCGGCGCCGCCCGGATCGCGCTCGGGCCCGACCTTCCGGCGCTGTTCGCCAACCGCGACGATTTGCTCGAGAACCTCGAGGCGGCCGCCAGGCAGGTCGAGGACCCGCTGTGGCGGATGCCGCTGTGGGACGGCTATGACGACATGCTCAAGAGCGACACCGCCGACCTCGCCAACGCCACCGGCTCGACGATGGCCGGCTGCATCACCGCGGCCCTGTTCCTGCGCCGCTTCGTGCCCAGCGAGATCGCCTGGGCGCATCTCGACACCTTCGCCTGGCGCCCCAAGGCCAGGCCCGGCAGGCCCAGGGGCGGCGATGCGCTGGGCCTCCGCGCGGCCTTCGCCATGCTGGCGGAGCGCTATCCAAGCGGCTGATCCAGCGGGAAGTTCGGCCGATTCGGCGCGTTTTTCCCCATTTTCCTGTCGCTTGGCTGCAACATTTCGGCTCCTTACCGGTTTAATTCGGCAAGCACGCGACGCGACGGAGACAATCAATCATGAGCGAGGTTTCGCTAACTGGCTGGATGGAGGCGCTGATCGCCTACGTCCGCTCGGGCGAGCCGGATCTCACCAACCGCCAGATGGCACTGTTGATGCTGGTCTATCTCACGCCGGGCCCCCACACGGTCCGCGGTCTCGCCAAGATTCTCGGGGTGTCCAAGCCGGTGGTCACTCGCGCCTTGAACACGCTCGGCGCACTCGGCTATCTGCGGCGCGAACGCGATCAGGACGACCGCCGCAACGTGTTTGTCGTCCGGACCAGCGAAGGGGCAGAATTCCTTGAAGGCTTCAAGCGCAACCTCCGTGAGGACGACGGGGCGACGGCGGCGCACCGCCCGATCATCGGCGCGGCCTTCGCCCACCAGCGCTGAAGGATTCGCGCTTACCGGTCCGTCGAACCCGCCCGACCCCGCCTACAACGCCTATCGGCCCGACCTCGCCGACTGCGCGCTCGCCCACCAGGTCATCGCCTCGCATTATGCCGAGCCGCTCGAGCGGCTGCTGACCCGAGCCGCGACCCTTCGCGCGGCGCCGTCGGACGCCGCCGAGGCGCTGCTCGATCTCAAGGCCGGCGACCCGCTTTCGATGCTCGACAACAGCCTCGGCTGGGCGTGGGGCTACGCCGGCAAGAGCCGCCGCGTCGGCTATGTCAGGGCGGAGACTGTCGGCCCCGCCTAGCCGTTACCTCTCGCGGCTACATCTCCCCCCGCGCGCGGCGGATCGCATACCATTTCTGCACGTTCGCATTGTGCTCGGCCAGGGTGTCGGCGAACACGTGCCCGCCGGTGCCGTCGGCGACGAAATAGATCGCTTTGGTCGGCTCGGGATCGAGCACCGCGGCGATGCTCGCGCGCCCGGGGTTGGCGATCGGCCCCGCCGGCAGGCCCGGCTTCCTGTAGGTGTTGTAGCCGGTGTCGGCGTTGAGCTCGGAGCGCAGGATCCGCCGCCCGAGCGGCTTGCCCTTGGTCACCGGATAGATGACCGTCGGGTCGGCCTGGAGCGGCATGCCGATCCGCAGCCGGTTGCAATAGACACCGGCGACCATCCGCCGCTCGGACGGCTTGCCGGTCTCCTTCTCGACGATCGAGGCGAGGATCACCGCTTCCGCCTTGGAGTTGACCAGGCAGTTGGGCTTGCGCTTGGCCCACAGCGCGTCGAGCGTCCGGGTCATCGCCGCCTGCATGCGTCTGACCACCGCGCTCCGCGCTTCCCCGCGCTCGAAGCCGTAGCTGTCGGGCAGCAGCGACCCTTCCGCGATCGGCGGCGTCGGTCCGGCCAGATACGGGTTGGCGGCGAGCTTCTCCTCGACGATAACCGCCGGCATGCCCTCGGTGACGGTGATCAGCCGCTGCACCGGCCGGCCGTGCTGGAGGAGGTCGAGCACCGCCGACCCGCCCATGCCCTTGGGAATCTCGAACTCGCCGGCCTGGATCGGGTCGCCCGAGCCCAGCAACCGCGCCATCATCCGATAGCTGGTCGCGCTCCCCGGGATCGCCCCCGCTTTTTCGAGCTGGCGCGCGACCGAGGCGAGGCTCGACCCTTCCTCGACGATGACATGGTGCGGTCCCGGCTTGGGGCCCGGGCTCCACCACAGCAACCAGATGCCGATCAGCGCCGCCAGCAGGGCGAGGACGCCGAGCGCGAGAAGCTTCCTCACACCGCCTTCATGACCAGGCTGGCGTTGGTGCCGCCGAATCCAAAGCTGTTGTTGAGCACCGCGCGGACCGAGCGCTGCTTGGCCTTGTGCGGCACCAGGTCGACGCCCTCGGTCCCTTCGCTCGGATTGTCGAGGTTGAGGGTCGGCGGGACGATCTGGTCGCGCATGGCGAGGATGCAGAAGATGCTCTCGACCGCTCCGGCGCCGCCGAGCAAATGTCCGATGGCCGACTTGGTCGAGCTCATCGACAGCGTCCCGATGGCGTTGCCGAACAGGCGCCGCACCGCGCCCAGCTCGAGCTCGTCGCCCAATGGCGTCGAAGTGCCGTGGGCATTGATATAATCGATGTCCGACGGGTTGAGGCCGGACTTCTTCAAAGCCATTTCCATCGACCGGAAGGCGCCCGAGCCTTCGGGATGCGGCGCGGTGACGTGATAGGCGTCCCCCGACAGGCCGTAGCCGATGACCTCGGCATAGATCTTCGCGCCGCGCTTCTTGGCGTGCTCATATTCCTCGAGCACCACCACTCCGGCCCCCTCGCCCATCACAAACCCGTCGCGGTCGCGGTCGTAGGGGCGGCTGGCCTTCTCCGGCTGGTCGTTGAAATTGGTCGACAGCGCCCGCGCCTGGGCGAAGCCGGCGATGCCGATCGGGCAAATGGTCGCTTCGGCGCCGCCGGCGAGCATGATGTCGGCGTCGTCGTCCTTGATCATCCGCGCCGCGTCGCCGATCGAGTGGGCGCCGGTCGAGCAGGCGGTGACGACCGCATGGTTGGGGCCCATCAGCCCGTATTTGATCGACACCTGGCCGGAGATGAGGTTGATCAGGCGGCCGTGAACGAAGTGCGGGCTGACCCGGCTCGGACCTTTCTCGTAAAGGACGATCGATTCCTTCTCGATGCCCGGCAGCCCGCCGATGCCCGAGCCGATCGAGCAGCCGGCGCGCAGCTTCATTTTGTCGGGCATGTCGGTGAGGCCGGCGTCCTCGATCGCCTGTCCCGCGGCGTCGATGCCATAGATGATGAACTGGTCGACCTGTCGCTGGACCTTGTGGTCGACGCGCTTGTTGGGATCGAAGCCGTAGGCGTGGTCGGCCGGCTTGACCTCGCAGGCGATGCGGCACTTCTGGTCGCTGGCGTCGAACCGGGTGATCGGGCCGGCGCCGCTTTTGCTCGCGAGGATATTGCCCCAGCTGGTCTCGACGTCACCGCCGAGCGGCGTCACCAGGCCCAGACCAGTCACCACGACACGGCGCATTGCTCACTCCATCTGGTTCCAAAACAAGCGGCTGGTTCCAAAACAAACGGCCTCCCGATTGGTTCGGGAAGCCGTCCGTGCCGCATCCTTGGCGTTCAATCTGGCGGCGGAAGCGGCCCCGATCAGCCCTTGTTCTGGTCGATATAGTCGATCGCGTCCTTGACCGTGGCGATCTTCTCCGCGGCGTCGTCCGGAATTTCGACCCCGAACTCTTCCTCGAAAGCCATCACCAGCTCGACGATGTCGAGGCTGTCGGCGCCAAGATCGTCGATGAAGCTGGCTTCCTCGGTGACCTTGTCAGCGTCGACGCCGAGATGTTCGACGACGATCTTCTTCACCCGATCGGCAGTCTCGCTCATGCTCGCATTCCTCCATGTCTTTTGCGCTGCCCTAGCGATGACGCCGGTTCCGAGCAAGTGGCCGGGGTTGCCGGCGGGCGCGGCCGGCCTAAGTCTATTGGCCGATGCGCGGCGCCCGTCCCCTCACCCCCGGCGAAATCACCCTTGCCCGCACGGTGTTCGGCGACGCGATCGACTATTCGCGAGTGAAGATGGTCAAGCGCAAATGGTGGCCGTTCCAGCCGCGGAGCACCGCGATGGCGCCGACCGGCAATATCCACTTCCACCCGCACGGCGATCTGTGGTCCGACGACTTCGCCGCCGAGCCGCTCCACCGCCAGGGCATGTTCATCCATGAAATGACCCATGTCTGGCAGGCCCAGACCCGCGGCCGCTTCTATTTGCCGCTGATGCGCCACCCGTTTTGCCGCTATGTCTACGACCTCGAGGAGGGGAAGCCGCTCGCCCGCTACGGGCTTGAGCAGCAAGCGGAAATCGTCCGCCACATCTTCCTGTCGCAACATGGGTTGCGGCTGGCCACGGACCCCCCGCGATCGTTGCTGCCGTTCGCCTGACGTCGTTACGCCTGTAACAATAGTGCAACAGCAATGCCGGGAAAGCGGCCCGCGCACCGTCCATCCCTTCCTTAGACTGTGCTGTTTCGGGCATATGTCGTCCGCACAACATAAACGGGGGAATTCCAATGCGCATCTCGGCACTTCTGCTGATTAGCACCTCTGCGATCGCGTTTGCGACGCCCAGCCTCGCCCAATCGACTCAGGAGGACGTGGCCCAGGCCGCCAACCAGGCTTCTTCTGGCACGCAGGACAATGCCGACATCATCGTCACCGCGCAGAAGCGCGCGTCGCGCGTCCAGGACGTCCCGTTCTCGATCAACGCGCAAACCCAGGCGGACATCCAGCGCGCCAACGCTTCGACGATCGAGGAAATCAGCCGCAATGTCGCCGGCCTCACCGTCCAGAACCTCGGGCCGGGCCAGAGCCAGGTCTCGGTCCGCGGCGTGTCGGCCGGCCAGATCGTCCGTGACCAGCCGGGCGTCAAGGAACAGGTTGGCGTCTACCTCGACGAATCGGTCGTCTCGCTGTCGCTGTTCACACCCGACTTCGACCTGTTCGACCTGAACCGCGTCGAGACGCTGCGTGGGCCGCAGGGCACCCTGTTCGGCTCGGGCTCGGTCGGCGGAACGCTGCGCTACATCACTAACCAGCCCAAGATCGGAGTCATGGAAGGCCTGATCGAAGGCAATATCAACACCGTTGACGAGAGCGACATTGGCGGCGGCCTCAAGGGCGCGGTCAACGTGCCGCTGGGCGACACGATGGCGGCGCGCGTCGTCGGTTACGGCACCCGCTACGGCGGATTCATCGATGCGGTCGGCCCCGCCAGCGGCAAGAACATCAACGACGGCAGCCGCGTTGGCGGCCGCGTCGCGGTGCTGTTCGAGCCCTCGCCGGACATCAAGATCACCCCGAGGGTGGTCTACCAGCAGATCCGCGCCGACGGCTTCAACCGCGAAGAGCATTACAACTTCTACGACAACCAGTTCACCACCGGCGCCGCCGGCACCGATCTCGGGAAGCGCAAGCAGTATCTGAAGCTGCGCGAGAAGTTCAAAGACGACACCCTGCTCGCCGACCTGACCGCCAGCGCCGGCTTCGGCCCGGTCGAGCTGACTTCCGTCACCAGCTACATCAACCGCGACATCCTCGTCAGCCGCGACGCGTCGGCGCTGACCGGCTCGGTTGGCATCTCGCCGCTGGTCGGATGTTGCGGCGTCGATCCCGACATCGCCAATCTGCCGTCGAACCTGCGCGACACCACCAAGCTCAAGCAATGGACCCAGGAGGTTCGGCTTGGATCGACCGGCACCGGGCCCCTCCAATGGGTGATCGGCGGCTTCTACAGCCATGTGAACCGCAAATATGCCCAGCGCCTGCCGACCCCCGGCTATGACGCGTTTATCGACGCGGCGCTCGGCGCCGGCGTTTCGGCGGCGGTCGCCAACGGCTTTCCGTTGAATTCCCCCTACAACGCCGACCTGCCCTACATCATCAAGCAGAAGGCGCTGTTCGGCGAAGCCAGCTACGACTTCGGCCAGTTCAAGCTGACCGGTGGCGGCCGCTGGTACGACTTCAAGGAAACCCGCGACTTCGTCTCGGGCGGCATCTTCTCCAACGGCGATACCCGGATTGGCGACAAGACCAAGTCGCACGGCTTCTCGCCGCGCGGGATCGCGACCTGGGAGCCTAACCGCAACCTGAGCGTCAACCTGCAGGCGGCGAAGGGCTTCCGTCTGGGCGGCGTCAACGATCCGCTCAACATCCCGTTGTGCTCGGGCGGAGCCGGCGGCATCGACGCCCTGACCTACGGCAACCACCCGACCTACGACGATGAAACGCTGTGGAACTACGAAGCCGGCGTCAAATATTCCAAGCGCGGAATCACCTTCAACGCCGCGGTGTTCTACACCGACATCAAGAACCTGCAGGTCACGGCGGACGCCGGCAGCTGCTCGTCTCGCGTCGTGTTCAACGTTCCCAAGGCGCACACCAAGGGCGTCGAGGCGGAGCTCAGCGCCCACCCGCTGCCGGGGCTTGACCTGTCGCTTGCCGGCAGCGTCATCGAGGCTGAGTTCGACAGCGATGTGACCACCACCGCCGGCGCCATCATTGCCGGCATGCGCGACGGCAACCGCCTGCCGACGGTGCCCAAGTTCCAGATGGCGGCAACCGCCACCTACGGGCAGGCACTAAGCTCGAACAGCGAATGGTATGTGTCGGGCAGCGTCCAGCACGTCGGCAGCCGCTTCACCCAGCCGGGCGACCAGGAACCCGGCGCGGGCGTGTTCAACTTCATCTTCTACGATCCGGCGACGGGCGCCTTTGGCACCAGCACCCAGGACTTCGGCTCGTTGAAGCTGCCGGCCTACGATCTCGTCAACATTTCGGCCGGCGTGAAGTGGGACAGCGGGCTTGAGGTGGTCCTTTACGCCAACAACCTGTTCGACGAGAACGCCAAGCTGTCGCTCGACCGTGAGCGCGGCGGCCGGGCGCGGCTCGGCTACAACATCGGCACGCCGCGGACGATCGGCCTGACGATCCGCCAGAGCTTCGGTGGTCCGGTGGCAGCACCGCCGCCTCCGCCTCCGCCGCCGCCGCCGCCGCCGCCGCCAGCGCCTCCCGCGACGCAGACCTGCGCGGATGGCACGGTGATCTTGGCGACGGATGCATGTCCGCTGCCGCCGCCTCCGCCGCCGCCGCCGGCGCCGGAACCCGAGCGCGGTTGAGCGGCTGAAACGATGAAGCAGGGTAGCGGCAAGCCTCCGGGTCTGCCGCCCTTGCCGATAACGCGCCGCTCGCTCCTCACGGCTTCGGTTGCCGGGGCGGGCGGCGCTGCTATTTTGCCGGCCGTGGCCAAAAGCGCGCGGATCGGCTCCAAAAACCACGTTGCCGTGATCGGCGCGGGCGTGTTCGGCGCCTGGACCGCGCATCATTTGCTTCGCTCGGGCCATCGCGTGACGCTGGTCGACGCATACGGACCGGCGCACAGCCGCGCCTCATCGGGCGG
>Ga0255310_10000198_pt1 | contig 12610 bp, 26 predicted proteins | sample EtOH1_T0_E1_meta_FD_201359 | JGI IMG/M metagenome (GOLD analysis project Ga0255310, IMG submission 201359) | Sandy soil microbial communities from University of British Columbia, Vancouver, Canada - EtOH1_T0_E1 | ecosystem: Engineered > Artificial ecosystem > Sand microcosm > Unclassified ...
CCGAGATCGAGAAGCGCGGGTTCATCCGCTACGGGCTGAACCGCCCGCCGATCGCCGTCCACCGCCTGCCGACACGCGTGCGGTACACGCCCGACTACCTGACAACACGCGGCTTCGTCGAGTGCCAGGGGCACGGGCGCGACCAGCTCATCAAGATGAAGGTGGAGAAGCTGGGGTGCCTCCACTGGTGGGCCGACCTCCACCCTGTCGAGCTGTTCCTGTGGGACAGCCACCACAAGCGCTCGGCGATGACGACGCTCCACGACTTCGACGACGCGCTCTGCGAGCCCGACGCGAAGCTCCAGCACTTCCCCGAGCGCAAGCCCTACTTCGAGCTGCCTGCCCACCTGTTCTTCGAGGTGGGCGGGGATGGCTAGACGTCGTGAGCTTCCGTTCGCGCCTGACCGACCCGAGGACGGCTGGCACGGCCTGTGGGATGGAGAGAGCACAGCGATCGCTGCGCTCATGTCTGCGCCGCCTCACGTCGAGCCCCGCAGCAGCCAGGAGGAGCTTCTCCCGCTGCGCGAACTCATCGTCGACGCGATCGACGCGCTACCCGACCGCCACCGCATCGCGTTCGACGCGTGCGTCATCGAGCGCAAGCCGATGAGAGAGACCGCCAAGGAGTTGGGCTGCACCAAGAGCACGGTCCACCGCCTCAAGGACGAGGCGGTGTTGCTGCTGCGTGCGGCACTCACCGACAACCCAGCCATCAAGACGTACCTGACAGGAGGGCCATGAACGCCACAGACTCACCCGCCCGCACGTGGGAGGAGGCGGCAGAGAAGGAGTCCCGTCTCGTACTTGCCGAGTACCGCGACCGCCTCCAGCGCGCGTCCGTCACGACGGTTGACGAAGCGCTCGACAAGCGCTTCGACGAGCTGAAGTCCGCTGTCGAGAACGACGACAGCACGTGGGCGCGCATCGAGTTCCGCCACCTCGCGAGCGTGGCTCTCGTCGGGTACGTGGCTGCCAGCAACGCCCGCGTCAAGGACGCGATGGACAAGGTGGTCTCGACCATCGCTCTGAAGCAGCACGACTACGGCTACGACAACATCGCAGGCTTCGGCTCGCAGGGCCTGGTGGTGCGCATCAGCGACAAGCGCGCCCGCCTGAAGAACCTCGTGAAGCGGGGCGCGCCCGCCAACGAGCCACTGCTCGACACGTGGCTCGACATCGTCGGCTACTGCATCGTCGGCCTCATGTGGGAGGCAGGCACGTTCTCGCTGCCGCTCGCGGCTGACCGCGACAAGGAGCTGCCCCCCTGGGCCTTCGACGACAACGGCAACGAGCTGCCCGATGGCACGGCGTTCGACCGCGCCGACCTCGCTCAGATCAGGGAGATCGTCGAGGACACCGTCATCGGTGGCAACGACTGCAACGCGTGGCTGCTCGCCGCGCTGAGCAAGCGGGAGCAGCCCATCGCCGAGTCCGTCGCCAAGCACGCGGAACACGCACTCCGCAAGATCGCCGAGGAGAAGTTCAAGGCGATGCTCGAAGCCAACGCCACCTACGAGGTGGAGCGCGCTCGCGACATCGCACGAGAGGAGATCGAGAAGTGGCAGCAGAGGCAGGCTGCGCAGAACGCGCAGACGATTCAGGACACGATCAGGAACCGCCCCCCGAACGTGACGGCCCCCGACCTGCTGGGTCGGGACCACCTGGCACCCCGCTCTCAATGAGCTGGTTCGGCGGTAGCGACGGAGTCGAGTGCTTCGGCGGGCCCGCTGACGGCTACGTGCTGGAAGGCAAGGCGCCCGACAAGGGCACCGCGTTCATCATCCTGATCCCGCCGTTCGGCCTGCAAGAGGCCGTCTACGAGTGGGGTCGCAACTGGCGAGGCCGCAAGTGCCTCATGTTCAAGGAGATTCGTGATGTCGAAGGAGACCCCAAGCGCTGGCCGAAAGCGCGTGCCGAACAACGAGAAGGAGGCGAAGCAGCAGGACCTGTCGGCGCGCCTGGAGAAGCTGCCGATCGACCCGATGGCCCTCCTGAAGATGCGCCTGGACTTGGTGACGAACCTCCTGGTCCCTGACTCGCTCGTCCCCACCTTGGAGGGCGCGTGGGAAGGATTGATGGAGCAGGTCGTCGAGCGCGCCGAGCAAGAGCTGGCGCGGCAGACCCTCCTCGAAGGAGTGCGCCCCTCCCAATGAAACACACCCTCTGCAACGGCCGCGTCTACTCCATCACGCAGGTCCCGATCCCCACGCTCCCTGGGCCAGAGCGGCAGCTGTGGTGGTGCACGGGCTGCATGTCCACCGTCCCCGATGAGGAGGTATCCAAGTGAGGCGACGGCGCAGGCGTCGACTGCGACGGACCTATCGGGGCGCGGCAGCGCTCCTCGCGATCTTCGGCGCGGCAGCGCTCGGGTTCTCCTCCCTACGGGGAGGATCAGCCCCCGCCCAGGCGCCCTACGTGCGCCCTCACGCTGTATCCGCAGCGCAGTACGACCGCGAGGTCGCAGCAGCCAACGTAAGTTGGCAGCGCGACGTGGACGTGCTCGCGTACACCGCCGCCTACAACGCCCACCAGCGAGAGCTGTACCTGCAAGAGATCGCTCGGCAGGAGCAGGCCGCAGCCGCTAGAGAGCGGTCGAAAGCTCGGGCCGCTAGGTGTGGCGTGCCGCCCGACGACGGCGCGGCGCCCGCAGGGTTCCCCGACTCCGTGATCCAGGCGGAGTCGAGCGGTAACCGTGCCGCATCGAACGGCTCGCACTTCGGTCGCGCGCAGCTCAGCTGCGAGCACTACGCGAGCGGCGGTGGCTGCGTGGGGCTCTCGTACAGCGAGTGCTGGACGAAGCTCTGGGATGGCGGCGCGGGCGCGTCCAACTGGGCGCAGACCATCGGCTGATGAAGACCGCCGAGGAGGTCTGGGAGGAGTACCTCCTGACCCACGCCAAGATGATGGCGACGAGCCCGCACAACGCCGACTTCGACCGCCTGCGCGGCGCCGAGCAGGCGCTGCTGTGGGCGCACGGCGACGACGTGCTGGAGCCGTCGCGGGCCTTCGACCTGGGCGTGCGGAAGTGACCTCCGCGCAACGCGCCGCCATGCGGCGTCACAAGCGCCGCATGGAGGCCCCGCACAGGGAGCGCTCTGTCGTCAAGCACGGCGTGTGTACGAGCTGTGGGCGCCGACGCGAGCTGTTCCTGCCGTCGAAGCTCTGCGACCGCTGCTGTTCACGTCAGCTGGACAGCTCACGCTGTGAGGAGAAGACGTGATCTTCGTGCGCGTGCTCAAGCAGGCCATTGTCAACACGCTCGACCTCGTGACGGGCGTGCTCGAAGTAGCGGCCAACACGATCGACGGGTGGGAAGTATGAACCCTGACTGCCTCGACAACGGTTGTCGGCATGACTGGTTGACCGCTCAGGTTCGTGATCTGGAGCAGAACGTCCGCGGCCTCGCCGAGGCCAACGGCCTTCTGCGGCGGCAGCTCGCCGCCGCCACGAAGCAGGTGACCGAGACCGTGCGGCAGCTTCAGCACGAGAGAGCCCAGCGTACGGCGGAGTGGGAGCTGCTGGAGCACCGAGCGCGGGAGTCCGAGGCTCAGGTGGCTGTCCTCGCCGAGCAGAAGCAGAGCTGGACCGACCAGCTCGCGGCGCTGGCGGCGGCATGGAGGGACCGATGAGCGAACAGAAGATCGTTGACAAGATCGCGGAACTCTTAGAGCGCAACTACGGCATGTCCAAGACCGCGTGGTGGCAGAACGCAGCCCGCAACATGGCGGAAGGGATCGTTGAAGTCCTCGGGATCGAGGAGAGTCCGCGCTATGACACTCCGATGATTGACGAGCGGACTCCTGCCCCCGTGTTCCGTCTACGCGGACTGGAGCAGGCAGACGGATGAGTGGATCACTAGACCCCAAGCACGTCTACACGCGAGAGGCATTGGAGGCTGAGGTCGCGAGCCGCGCAGACGCTGCGACGGTCCTGACGGATCGCATCACGGACCTGGAGGATCGGCTCAGGTGGGAGCGCAAGCACCTGCTGAAGCCGTGCGTGGAGGCGCTGCGGGCGTACGTCGACGAGGCCGACGCCCAATCCTTCGACAGCCCCACCGTCATCCAGGCCCAGGCGGTGCTCGACGGCGTCTACTGCGTGGTGGGCGAGCTGTGATCCCCTACGGCTTCCCGAGCCGCACCTTCAGGGAGTGGTTCAACCGCCTCTACCTCCGCGGCTACGTCGAGTGCCTTGCCGACCACGGCTGGACGGACGGCAAGACCGTCAAGGAGCCAGCGTGACCGCAGCCTGGTGTCTTCGCTGTGACGGGTACTGTCGCCGTCCTCTATCACACGATCAGGCAGTCTCACGTCCCAGCTCTCCGCAGCGTTCTAGCGCTCCAGCCGTTTCTCGGGGCGGGCGGGGCCCGACACCCGAACGGCGCTCAAACGGCTCTACGGGGCACACAGGGGCTCTGGGCGGCAAACGCCCTGGTGCAGGCCGCAAGCCAGGGCCCTCCATCCCCCAGCCGATGGCCCATGCCATCGCCGAGGCCCTCCTCAACGGGGAGGGCTCGCAGGTCGACATCGCCGAGCGGGCGGGCTGCTCGTACGACGCGGTGCGCACGGTACGACGCGGTCTGCGGCGGCTCAGCCAGGCCGAGGCCCTGCGGGAGGCGGCGTGAAGCAGTACGTGGTGCTCAAGCGGACGCTGGACCGTGTGCCCCTGAACGTGTACGGCCCGATGGACTTCGACCGAGCAGCGTCGTTGGTGCGGTACGCCGACCACAGCTACGAGTGGCTCATCATGCCGCTGGAGTGGCAGTGAACGAGCGGCTGAAGTTCATCGGCGCCTGCGCGGCCATCTTCGTGCTCGGTACGGTCGCGTCCATCATCGACCGCGTGCGGAGGGACCGATGAGCCACGCCGTGCTGGCCGAGGCAATCCGCTACGCCGACCGCGTGAGCGACCTGTTCACGGAGTGGACAGAAGGCTTCGAGGTCGGGGTCCTGTTCGGCAACGACTACCGCAGCATCCTCGTGTCCGACCGCTCCGTGCCGCTGCACACGGCCTGGGGGTTCCCGCCACGATGAGGAAGATCGAGCTGCCTGACGTTGACTGGACGGAACTGTACGGCCATTCCGTCAGCTTCCCCGTGCTCGTCGGCTGGCCCGAGCTTCAGCTCACGCCCGACCAGCACCTCCAGAACGCGGTCGCCGTGATGAACTTCGAGGACCCGCCGCACGAGGAGCCGATCATCGAGGTGGTCGTGCCTGTACCTGCCGCCGTCCTGCGCGAGCGCTTGGCCCGAGCGGATAGCTCCGAGCAGTAGGCTCGGAGCGAAACGAAACCGCCGCTTCCGCCTTGAGAGGGCGGCGTCCTAGGCCACTAGACGACGGGGCCTTGCGGCACATACAGGCTACGACGCAGGAGGGCTGCCCATGACCTCAGACGGGAACAACGCACGCCACGTCCGCGAGTTTCTTTCCTGGCAGCGCGACACCCGCAACCGCAGTGGCGGCACCATCTACCACTACGCGAGCACCCTCGAACGGCTGCTGAGTTTCCTCGACCGCACGCCTCTGGAGGAGGCGACGCTCGACCAGCTGGAGGACTGGATCAACCGACCGCGGGGCGGGCGGGCCTACGGCAACCCTGCGGCGCCGAACACGCGCCGCAAGGACGCGTCGATCGTGCGGGGCCTCTACCACTTCCTCATGGAGCGGGGCAGCATCAGGAAGAACCCTGCTGCTCTGCTCAGCGCGCCCACCATCCCGCAGCACCACCCGAAGCCGATGTTCGACGCCCACTGGCTCAGGCTATGGGACTCCGACCTCGACATCGCGTGCCGCGTCACGTTCGGGCTCGGCTTCTACTGCGGGCTGCGCCGCAAGGAGATCGCCGAGCTGAAGCCCGAGCAGGTGGTGGGCGAGAAGCTCATCAGGATCGTCGGCTTCACGCGTAAGGGAGGAGGAGACGACATCTTCCCGCTGAGCGACGTGCTCTCCGTGCTCGACCATCGGATGCCGTCGCTGCGTGCAGGCGAGCTGATCGAACCGCTCGGGCAGTACGTGCAGAAGCGACAAGGCCACCCGTACCTGCTCCAGTGGGGCGAGGAGGCACCATCTGCGCGTCGTGCTGCACGCAAGCACGCGATCGCCGAGGGGCTCACAGACCCGCAGGCGATCAACAAGCGCATGGAGGTCGCGTGCCGCAGGGCGCGCGTGCCGCACCACACACCGCACCAGCTGCGTCACAGCTTCGTCACGAACCTGCTGAGGGCGGGAGTGCCACTCCACCTCGCGAGTAGGCTCGCCAACCATTCTGACCCGAGGGTCACGATGGGTTACGTGAAGGCGGGCGGCAGCGAGCTGAGGGAGTGGCTCAGTGGGGTTTCACGACACGAGTGATGACGCTCGGTGAAGCGGCGGTGTCGCGAACGACGCGAGCGCAAGCGCGCCGCTAAGAAGCGCGAGGCGGAGCTACGCGACGCCGAACAGAAGCTGCGCGACCTCGCCCGCGAGCGGAAGAAGCACGGCGGGTGGCCTTCTTCTTTCCCAGAACCGCGCGAGCGCGAGACCTGATCCGACCACGCGCCGAACGCGGCGCGTTGGCGATCAGCTGAAGCGCCTTCTCCGCGTGGATGCGATCGTTCACGGGGAACGAACGGCCAGGGCCAGCGAACGCGCTGTTCGGTAGCGCACGCCGCTGGCGTGCGGTGAGGCGTGCCATCAAGCTGCTCTCAGGAGGACCTTGGGGATGGCGCTGGAGCTTTCGGCAGGAGCCATCGGGTCGGGGAGACCCGCCGCTACGGCCGACCGCTGGTAGCCCGTGCGCTGGAAGGACGTGTTCGCGGCCTGGCCGATGGACGGGTCGAGGAGGCTCTTGGAGCGGACGGTGGGTGTGCCACCCTGCGCTACGGCGCCGACCCAATAGAGGCCAGGCACGAGCTGCTGGCTGATCGTGATTTCCTGCGGGCTGAGGGTGTTGCCGTCGATCGTGCCCGCGTCGAGGACGAGGGCACCTGGCTTGTGGCCTCCTGTGTCGGCGTAGATGCCGAGGCGGACGGTCGAGCCGACTGCGCCCAGCGTGACCTCCCCCACGATGCGGTCGAAGGTCGTGGTCCTCGCCACAGGGAAGCGGGCCACGACCAGCAGGTTGACGGTCGTGACGAGCGTGCTGTCGCCAGCCGCGATGAGCTGGGTGTAGTACAGCCCCGAGGTGAACGTCCCGACGCCGAACGAATCGGCCGACAGCCCGCCGTCAGACTGCTGGTAGATGCCCACTGGTCATCAGCCCCCGCGGCGGAGTACCTGGACGACCTGCGTACCTGCCGAGACGATGCCGTACAGCTCCTCACCGCCGAACAGCTCGCCCGACAGTGGCCTGTCGGGCGACACGCGGTAGCCGTCTGCGGCAGTTACGTCTGCCCCACCGAGGAACACGTCGGCCGCGCCCGCGTCGGTGCGGATGATCCAGGGTGACGGGTCGTTGCCCTTGGTGACGAGCTTCGTGGCACTCGTCGTGACCGTGATGCGCTCGGCCTTCATGCCTAGCTCGGAGAGACGCGCGGGTCGATGCTGTCGAGCTTCGCTGTGCTGCGCAGGCCGCGTGGTGGCACGGGCGGACGCGCCATCGGTGGGCGCTGCTGAGGAGCGCCCATGTGGAGGTTGATCGTCGGCGCCTGCTGAGGCCGCGCCACGAGCAGCTTCAGCAGCTTCAGGATCGCCTGGAGGTTACGGTCGGCCATTACGACAGCGTCCTCAGTAGTCGAAAGATGCGGTGCGCCATGTCGGTGTGGCCCTTCTGCGTTTGATGCAGGCCGTTCATGTAGCCCGACGCGAGCGACTGCGCGTACGTGCCCCACACCTGCCCCATGTCGAGGTACGCGCAGCCGTTGCTGAGCGCGACCTCGCGCATCTTGGCCTGGAGCGCAGCCTGCTGAAGCTCGCTGCGGGCGTCCTGCATCGGTGCGCCGACGAACAGGATGTCGCCGAAGGGCGCCATCTTGGTCACGAAGTTCTGGCAGTAGGTGCCGTAGTCCGTGGGCGTCACACCGAGCACCAGGTCGTTGGTCCAAGGCCCGCAGATCGAGAGAGTCCCATGCCCACCCGCTAGGCCGTTGGCCGTGAGGAGCTTAGGGATCGCATACGGGTCGCCCGCGCTGTTCGAGCGGTCGAACTGCGCGAAGAACTGCGCAGACCGTCCGAGGTTGTGGAGCGACACTTGGTTGTTGACGATGTCGTTGGTCGTGCCGTACGCGATGAGCCCGAGGATGGCGGGGATGCGCGACGCCGTGGCGTCCGCCTTCGCGGCACGCACACGAATGTCAGTCGGGTTCGAGATGGCGAAGGTCGTGCGCTTGAGCGTCGCCGCGCCAGGGTTCGTGACGGGTACGTCCACCCAGGCGCCGCCGCCGTTCGTGGAGTACGACCAGCCGACCGAGCCCGCCGTGTTCACGTCCACCCAGATCAGCTCGATCACAGCTACGCCGCGGTTGCCGCGGGTCCACGTCGCGGTCTGCCCTGCCGCCACACCGCCCGTCAGGCACTCGTACCCGATGCCGAAGATGCCCATGTCCTTGACGCTGGACGAGCCGATCGCAGCGAAGTTGGCGCCCTTCACCCACTCGGCCTTGTCCATGTGCTGGAAGCCGCCGTAGGCGGGGGCGTCGTTGGCAGGTGTTACCCACTTCATGTTGCCAGCGGCGTAGCTGAACCCGAGGAGGCGGTTCAGCTTGTTCGGCCAGTAGTCCCAGCCGCCGACGCCTTCGACGGTGGAGTCGCCGACCACGCCGACCTCCATCTCGATGCCCGTGATGAAGGTCTGCTGGACCCTGTCCATCCACTTCTGGCCGAAGCCAGGCGCGATCTCGACGCCCTTGAACGCCTCGCCGAACGCGCCCTTGCCGATGCTCACCCAGCCGAGGCCCAGGCCCTCGTCGAACCACAGGTCCTTCGTGTCGTCCGCGACGAACAGCCGAGTCGACCTCCCGCTGGGAGGTCGATCGGCGGCGGCGCCAACGATGACGGTGGCGGTGTATTGGCGAGAGTCAGCCATCGGTCAGGTACGTCACGAGGGATGGGTTGTCGCGGAGCACGGCAAGCGTCGCGGTGGCGAGCTTGCGCACGATGTTCTCCTCGACCTTCTCTGTCAGCTCGGCGGTCAGGCCCGAGGAGTAGAACGCCGCGTGCAGCGCCTCGTGCCACACCACTTCACGCTGGTTGCCTGGGGCCTGCGCACCCGAGACACGGATGAGCAGGTGCTCGGTGTTGCAGTCCCCCAGGTCGCCGTCCGTGGCCTCGAAGAACTCGGCCACGTCCGCCCCACCGCGAACGGTGAAGACGAACGGGCCGACCTTGACCTCCGAGGGGAGGTCCATCGGCTACGCCTTGTTGGAGACGACCGCGACGCCGACGACGCCAGCAACGGCGACAGCGGCCTCGTAGAGCGCGCTGTCCACGCCCACGACGTGGCCCACGGCCACGACAGCGGCGGTTACAGCTGCCACCAGCGCCTTGCGGTAGCGCAAGGCACGGTCGACGACGGAACGCGCCGCCTCGTTGACGCGGTCGGCCGCGCCATCTGCGTAGAACTCACTCATGGGTACTTCCTTTGCTTGTCGTGTCGATTGGTCAGGAGATCGAGGAGTAGATGGAGAGGATGGACTCGCCGTAGCCGACGCCAGGTACGGCCCACTTGCCGTTGAGGTCCACCCATCGCGGTGCCTTTCCCTTCGGGGTGACGAAGCGGAACCTCGGGTCGACCAGCGGGTGGGTGAGCCCCGCCTCGGTGGCGTTCGCATCGGCGTACGCCACGAGGTGCTGGATGTGCGCTCGTGCCCCTGTGCGCATGTCGGGGAACGAGAGTCCTGGCACTCCGCCTGTGGCCCCCAGGCCGCAGTAGTTGTTCTGCTCGGGCCTAACGTCGCCTCCGTACTGGAAGTTGCCTGTCTCTTTCACCGCCTGACAGAACGCGATGTCTCCTCGCACGCCCTCGTCTGCGCCTTCCTCTAGGTAGGCGATGACGAGGTTCTCCAGTGGCCCCGTCAGCTGCGGGTCGGGCCTACTGGTGTTGGCCCACCACGCGGTCACCCGCGGGGAGGTCAGCTCGTTGCGTCCAAGGATGAACGCTGGATCACTTCGAGGATCGCTTCAACCGACCTCGCGCGGCGTGTTCGCGTCGTAGTCCCACGCGCCGAACTTCTGCATCCAGCTGATGAGCGTCAGCGAGTTGAAGTTCGGGACGCCCTCCTGCCCCGTGACGAACTGAAGCTCGGCCACCTGCTGGGTCGTCGGGATGTGCTTGGCGGCGCCGACGCCGATCAGCCAGATGCCGCCCGTCGCGTCGTCTCGTGCGATCATGGTGTCTCGTACCTTCTTCTTCTTGGGAGCGGCGCCGCCGACCATGCGGTCCCACTCGGCGCGCGTGATGTAGTCGTAGTGCGTGTACTGCGGCGTGGTTGCCACGTTCGAGTGGTTCAGGAACCCTCGGAAGAAGCCGACACGGCCCGCGCCGTCGTCGAGGAACACGGCAGGGATGCCGTGCGCCGTCATCAGCCAGCGGTGGATTTCACCGCCAGCCTCGATCTGCCAGTCGGTCAGCGCCTCGCCGTTCTGGCCCGAGAACTCGATGCCGACCGCGTACTCGTTGGCGCCCGCAGCGTGCGCTGCGCTCCAGTTGGTGTCCCAGAACTGGACCCACTGCCCGCGGTCCTGGCCGACAAGGAAGTGGACGGACGGCACACGCGACCGAGAGAGCACGCTGTAATCGCCTGCCCAATGCCCGATCGTGCGGTGCTCGACGCAGGCGGCGGGGGTGAGGCCCGAACCGCCCCAAGAGGTCGGCTTGGGGTCGTGAGGTGTTCCTGGCATCCAGCTCATCACTACATAGGGCCCTTTGTCCCGCGCCCTAGCGGCGTTTGGGGTCGAGCGTCCCCTTCACGAAGCTCTCGCAGTCACGGGGGGCCAGGCGCTGGTTCAGCTCGGCGTAACCCTCCCTGGCCTGATCCAGGCGGAACTGGTACTGCTCCTGCGTTTCGCCAGGGCGCAGAATCTCTGAGGCGGGGCGCAGATCGTTGAACAGGTCGAGCAGCACCTTGCGCGTCTCATTCGCTGATCCGCACGTCTTGAGGTCGGCGCGGTACGCCTCCGAGCGCTGCTGCTGCTGTACGGCTGCCAGGTCATCGCCCTGACGGGTGACCTGAACGAACCCGCCGATGTTGACGAGGGTGAGGATGGCGAAGGCGATGGCGGCGCCCCGCTTCTTGAGCGAGTCGGTTAGTGCCACAGCAAGCGCTCCAGTCCGATGACGACAGCAGTGAGGGACCACAGGGCGATCACGCGCGGGTAGCGGGCGCAGAGGCGCAGCATCACTTCTCGTCCCGATGGAGCAACAGCGGGCTGAGGACGATGGACGTACCAGCCGTAACGAGCGCTGGGTCCGCCGACTCGCCCATCGCGGAACGGATGATCTGCGACGCCAAGATCAGGAGCCCAGCAGTAAGCAGCACCCCGTTCCGCGTCCATGTGATCGACTTCTTCACTCACTTACCCATTCCCTACTTGAACAACTTGGCCCACTCGCGGCCAGCGTCCTTGCGAAGCTGCGCGGCCTTGATGCGCTGCTTGTCGGTCGTCGCGTTCGACGCGTACTCGTCGGCGCGGCGGTACAGCCGCGCCACCTTCTCCGTGTTCTGCTCGGTGCGGCTGTTGGTGCGGAGACCACCACCCACGAGCGTCGACACCCACGTCGACAGCACGCGCTCCTGGTACTGCGGCTCGGAGGGAGCGAGCCGCCGAGACCGACCGAGGAACGGGAAGAACTGCTCGACGAGGTACGCGTCCTTGCCGCGCATGTACCAGTCGTCGCCCTTCTTCTGGGCGAGGCCGACAGCGCCCAGCGCGGGCATGACAGTCCCCCACGCTTGCGGCGGCTGCTTCAGCTTGTCGTCGAGAGGAATCTGCTTGAAGAACTGCTTGCCGAGGTAATACTCGATGGGCGCCTTCACGAACGGCGTGACGAGGCTCATCGCGTCGCTCGCGTCGGTCGGCGGGTTGAGCACGTCCTTGATCGGCGCGTCGGGCACGATGTAGACGTGCCCGCCGCCCTGCTCCATCGGCAGGCGGATCGCACCACCCTCGGCGAAGTACCCAGGCAGGTACGCGTCGGGTGAGCTGTGCTGCTCGACCTCGTTCTTGAACTGCGTGTACTTGTTGAACTTGCCAGGCTGCCGCACCATCTGCTCCCACTGGAGCGGCAGGTTGTGACGGTTCCACGTGTAGAAGGGGACGACACGCTTGAGCCCGCGCTCGAACTTCGACAGGTCCTCGTAGTCGAAGTGGAACTTGTTGATCTGCTCGACAGCTTCCTCGGGCTTGCCGCCCTTCAGCATCACGTCCAAGCCCATCGAGCCGCGGAGGAAGTCCTCAGCGAACTGGTTGACGTCGCGGATGCCGTGCACGTACACGTTGGAGGAGGAGAGCGGGTTGAGCCTTGAGCCCCCCGTTGCCCCCTTCAGCCCAGAGGGCCTGGGCAGCCAGGGCGCGCCCTTGCCCGCTGACGCGAACTCCTGCGCGGACTGGCCCTGGTGAGCGAAGCGGTTGACGTCCTGCCACACGCTCCGCACCTGCTCGGGGTCGAGGCCGTGGCGGTTGCCGATCTTGGTGATG
>Ga0255310_10000199_pt1 | contig 12605 bp, 9 predicted proteins | sample EtOH1_T0_E1_meta_FD_201359 | JGI IMG/M metagenome (GOLD analysis project Ga0255310, IMG submission 201359) | Sandy soil microbial communities from University of British Columbia, Vancouver, Canada - EtOH1_T0_E1 | ecosystem: Engineered > Artificial ecosystem > Sand microcosm > Unclassified ...
CGGCTGATTTATCTTTGAGCGAAGCAAGCGCGCGGGCAAGGTCGGCGGCCGCCAGCATGCCGTCGCGTATGGCGGCAAGGTCGCGCGGCCCGCCACGGCCAACGGCCAATCGCGACAAAGAGCGGGCTAGATCCGGCGCGGCGTGCAGACGGGAGCGGGTGTCCGCGCGCACAGCAGCATCGCCGGTAAAACTTACAACCGAATCGAGCCGGTTCGCGATTTGCGCGGGATCGGTCAACGGTGCCGACAGCCGCTGGGCGAGCAGCCGCGAGCCGGCCGCTGTCACCGTACGATCGATGGCATCGAGCAGCGAGCCGCGCCGGTCTCCGGAAAGCGTGCGCATCAGTTCGAGATTGCCGCGGGTCGCTTGATCGATCGCCATGCTGGCCCCGGCCCTTTCGCGCAAGGGCGGCGACAGCGGTGGCCGTTGGCCAATCTGCGTGCGTTCGACATAGGTCACGCAAGCCGCGGCGGCCGTGATCTCAAGCCGTGTCAGCGCGCCGAAGGCCTCGCTGGTCGATACCGCAAAAAATGATGTCAGCCGCCGCTCGGCTGTAGCGCCGTCGAAGACGTCGCGCGCGAGCGGGGCTACGGCCGGCAGCGAGCGCCAGAACGCGGTGAGATCGGGCTCGCCGTAAAGCGCGTCCGAGACGATGATTTCGCCGGGCTCGAGCCGCGCGATCTCGGCGGACAGCATTGCCCGGTCGCATTCGGAAACACGGAATTCACCGGTCGAAATATCGATCCAGGCAAGCGCGAAGCGGCTGTCGTCGCCGGACAGGCGCGCGCGCGCGACCGCGAGTAGATAATTGTTCCGCTTCGCATCGAGTAGCGAATCTTCGGTGAGCGTGCCGGGCGTGACCAGACGCACAACGTCACGTCGAACGACGCTTTTGGCGCCGCGCTTGCGGGCCTCGGCCGGATCCTCAAGTTGCTCGCACACGGCGACGCGATGACCCTGCGCGATCAGACGATGCAGGTACTCGTCGGCGCGCTCGATCGGCACACCACACATCGGGATGTCGGCGCCGAGATGCTTGCCACGCTTGGTCAGCACGATGCCAAGCGCGCGTGAGGCAATCTCGGCATCGGCGAAAAACAATTCGTAGAAATCGCCCATCCGGTAGAACAGTAGGCAGTCCGGATGGGCGGCCTTGATGTCCTGATATTGCTCCATCATTGGAGTGACACGACCGGCATCGCCGTTCTGCGGCGGAATTCCGGATGCGTCAGGTTCGGGCTGGCCGATGGGTCGCGTGAGCGCCATGGGCGCGAAGGTTAGCAGAAGGCGGCCGCGCCATGAGCCGAAAGCACGGCGTCATGCCCGGCTTTGTGACGGGCATCCACGACTTTCTTTCGCTAAAATGCAGAAAAGCCGATGACGAGCCTCAGCCTTTGAACTTCACGCCGGTAATGCGTTCGAGATTGCCGTGCCAGACCTTTTCCTTGTCGGCGGCCGGCATATCAATGCCTTCGATAATGCGCAGCGTTTCGCGCGTGTACATGGTCCCCTTTTCGGGGTCGAAGGGGCAGTCGGACGCAAACACGATCTTGTCGAGATCGTAGAACGCAAGACCAGCATGTGTCGCCGGCACGCCGCCGAACACCGCGGTATCGGCGTAGAACGTGTGCTTGAAGTAATCGAGTGGTCGCTTTTTCAGGCGCTTGAGAACCAGGCTCAGATCCTCGTCCGACGTGCGCGCGCCGAGCTGGTCCCAACCTGGACCGATGCGCCCTTCCAGCATCGGAACGATGCCGCCGAAATGGTGCGTGATGATCTTCAGGTTCGGGTATTTGTCCATGATGCCCGAGAAGACGAGCCGGGCCATCGCCGCCGCGGTTTCGTAGGACCAGCCGAACGTCCACCAGATCTCGTACTTCGATTTCTTCTCGGTGAGATAGTCGGGGAAATTGGCGGCGCGCGCCGGATGCATCCAGACCGGCTTGCCGGACTTGTTCATCGCCTCGAAGAACGGCTCGAACGCCGGATCGTCGAGCGGCTTGCCGGCGATGTTGGTGTAGATCTGCACGCCGAGCGCGCCGTTCTTGAGCGCGCGTTCGGCCTCGCGCACGCCGCCATCCGGCGCAATCAGGGCCGCCTGTCCGACCCAGCCGGGAAACTGATCGGGATATTTCTGGCAGATTTCGGCGAAGCCGTCGTTTACGAGCTTGGTGTATTCCTCCGTCAGCTTGCCGTCGCCCTTGGTCATGACTTCCAGCGGCGGCATCGGGTAGGAAAGGATCTGCGCATAGTCCTTGAATCCGTCGACAATCTTGCGGCGGATATCGAGATCATGAATGCATGGGATCTCCCGCACGCGCTTGCCAATGTCGGCATGGCCACTCTCCACGATCTTGTTGAAGTATTTTTCCGGGATGAAATGGGTATAGGCATCGATGCGCATGTACTCGTTCTCCGTGACTTAGAACTTTCTGGATAACTGAATCCGTTCAATAGGGGGTGATGACGTTGAGCATCGCCTGCCGCTTTTCATTGATGACGGCGTCGCGCGCGCGTGAAAGTGCCTCAGGCAGGTCGGCGGGCTTTTCCACGCGCTCGGCATAGGCGCCTTGTGCACGAGCCATTTCTTCGAACGGCGGTGAGGGATCGAGGTCGGCAAACGTGCGGCCATCATTCTCGCCCGCCACGCCATCCTTGAACATCGACAGCGTGGCGCGGCGAACGGCGCCGTAGCGGCTGTTATTGAATACGATCGTCAGGATGGGCAGATTTTGGACGGCGGACACCCAATGTCCGACCATCGGATTGGCGAACATGTAGGAGCCGTCGCCAAGGGTCGCGACCACGAAATTGTCGGGCGCTGCAAGCTTTACACCGAGCGCAGCGCCGAATCCCCATCCAAGTCCGCCTGCAGGCCCGAGCGCGAAGAACGTGCCCGGCTTTTCGCGCACACAATGGTCCGGTCGCAGCGGATATTCGTTGATGATGACGGCGTCTTTGCCGACTGTTTCGCCGATGACGCGCGACAGATATTCCGGTGAAATCGTCGTGCCGGCGGCTGAATCCTTTGCCAATTGTGCGCGCCGTGTCCGCATACGTTCGGTCAGGCGCGCGCGGCGGGCCGCGATGCGCGCGTCCGCCATCTGCAGACGCGGCTCGACGGCGCGCGCAAGCGCATCGAGAGCTTGTGCAGGGCCGGCCTGCAAAGCGAGATCGCTTGGGAAGCTCCGCATCGGATAGCGCACATAGAACGGGTCTTCACCGACATGCGCAACGCGGCAGCCGCCAGGTGGATGTTGCAGATGTGGGATCCAGGGCACGTCGCACTCAAGCGCGATGACGAGGTCGGCATCGGCAAGCAGGGCGCCGGGCTCGAACCCGAAATGCATGGAATGGCTTGAGGGCAGGCACACCGAGCGCGGGCCGTGCGTGACGACCGGGATGGCGCAGCGCTCGGCGAGACGCTCGAGCTGGTGGACCGCTTCGGTCGGCAAGGTCGACGTTACGATCAAAGGGCGCTCGGCGGCAGCGATCCATTCGGCCAGTGTTGCGATTGTGCGGGGATCGGGATAGGCCGCGGCCGCTTGTGGTCGCGGTTTTGTCGGCCCGACCGGTTCCGGCAATGCGGCCGCGAGCGGTTCGCGCGGCAGCACCAGGTAGACCGGTCCGCGTGGATGCGCCATGGCGACTTCGACGCCGCGCGCCACGACATCTCCGATCTGGCTCGGCACGCGCAGTTCGTAATCCCACTTCACGAGCTCACGCACCATGCCGGCCTGATCGAACATCTCCTGCGCCCAGTGGATCGGACGTGAGCGCGAGCCGAATGTGCCTTTTTCGGTAATCGGCGTCCGTCCGGCGGCCAGGATCAGGGGGACGCGATCGCGCGACAGATTTGTCAGGTTGTTGATCGTGTTCGCGGTGCCGACATTCACGTGCACCATGACCGCCTGCGGGCGGCCCGTCATCATATAGGCGCCATGCGCCATCCCGACGGCGAGGTTCTCGTGAGGTACCAGAATAGGCTTCGGGACCTTGGCGTTGGTTTTCTTGGCGCGGCTGAAAGCTTCGACGATCGGCGGAAAGTCGGTGCCCGGATTGACGAAAAAATAATCCGTGCCGTGGTCGGCCAGCGCGCGCAAGAACGCTTCGGCGGCGATCGTTGGCCGTTGTCCCGTCGGTGTCGCGGCCATTTCCGCCCCTCAAACGTCCGATTTCCGCGGACGTTATTATCGCTTGTTTTGCGGGCCCGGTTTTACTCGACCGAGGATTGGCTGACAACGGAGGCGCGCGCACCTCGGCCTTGCAGACTACTCGGCTGCAATCCGAAGCGCCTGCTGGCCATCGATCTCGGCGAGGCACTTGGTCAGGCCTTCGCCGTCCGGGTCGACCAAGGCAGCGGTGCGTGCGCTCGCAACAGCGTCGGCCGCATGCGAAGCGGGGATCTGGCCTGCCAGCGCGGGACGGATCACGCGCGTCTCGATCGCTCGGTAGTTGGAGAGTCCGCGTGCGTGGGTGTCGCCATAACCTTTGATCAGACGTGCGCATTCGGCGACTTCCAGCGCCAACTCGGCGGAATGTTTCGCGGCCTCGCGGATCAGCCAGAGCCAGTTGTCGATTTGTTGCTGTTCCTGCTTGTAGCGGTAGCCATAGGGCCGCAGGAAACGGAGTTTGGCGAGCAGCCAGAAGCGCAGGTAGCCGCTGACGGAGGTGGAATTGATCTCCATTCCGAAATACACCCGGCCAAGCCAACCTTTGCGCTCCGCCAATCGCAGGATGGGCTGCGCCAGGAACGGCGGAAGCAATTGGCAAAGTTCTTCAATACCGGGCTTGAGAAAATCGTGAACGGAAAACGGCTCGCCATTCGTGCGCAGCTCCTCGCGCGCAATGCGCTGCATGCGGGCCGGCGCAATCTTGGCCTGCGCTACGCGGACGACGTCTTCGTAAGACATGCGAACCGCAAGCTGTCGCGCGACTTCCTTCAGTAGCCTGCCTTGTGCGCCCACCGCCTGATCATCCGCGATGACGGGCCGCAGGCGATCGAGATAAAGGCGGCCGTAGGCGACATTCTGGTAATTGATGAGGCGCCGTACGCCTTCGAGCCCGATCGCCTGCGCAACGGCCGGAAACGTACGTGCCACCTCGTGTTCAACGAACGCCGGCGTTGCGGCGGCCTTGTTTTTTCTTTCGGAAGGCTTCGCAGGCTGAAGTCTTGCGCGAGCGGCATCGTAACCGGCACGGAAGCCTTTCAGATTGCTGTCGACCGCCTTGCCATCCTCGCGAATGGCCGCCTCGAATTGCTCGCGCGCGAGCGGCAGCCGTCCGCAGCCGGCGATAGCGCCGAGCATCACTGCATTGATGATCGAGCCGCTTTGCTTTGCCAGGGCGTCCATGTCGACGAGAAGAGCGTCTTTCGCATGCTCGTTGATGATCTTGATGAGCTTGTCTTGATCGAAGCGTCCGTCGCCCATCGCGATCTTTTCATCCATCGCGTAGAAGCGGCTCAGCGAGCTTATGACGTGCGTGCGGTCCGGCGTGACGAAGCCGTTCGCGATAGTGCGGCCGGATTCCAGCAATTCGCTTGCCACTGCGATGTCGATATCGCCGACGCCCGGCGTGAGCGCGAGCACGGGGCGCTTGCCGTTGAGGTCTGCGATCTTGGTCGGAAGGATTTCAACATAATAAGTCGTGGCGCCGGTCCGCTGTGCGACACCCGGAATAGAGGTGCTCTGCACCGGGAAACCGGCTTGCGCCGCCGCCGACACGATCCATTGCGTCAGTACGCCGCCGCCTTCGCCGCCGAGTGCGGCGATCAGCATTGTTATCGGACGTGTCGAAGTCATGTCGCGGCCTCGCCAGCGTAGCCGCCGAACCAGCCGATCACCTTCTGCCGCAGCCGGTGCATGAACCGGTCGCGCCAGGTCGCATTGCGAATGATCTCGGCACGATAAAACGACGGGCACAGAACCGCGGCGTGTGCAACCTCGCCACACAATCCGCATCCGACGCAGCTTTCGATCACCGTTGCCACCGGGTCGGTCCGCAAGGGGTCGGGCGAGGGCTTCACCGTCAGAGACGGGCAGCCCGACAGGCGGATGCACGAATGATCGCCCGTGCAGATTTCATCATCGACTCCGTAGCGCGTGCGCGTGACGCGCTCGCCGCGCTTGAGCTTTTCCGCATCCTCCACCCGCACGCGGCGCTGGCGCGCGAGCTGGCATTCGCCGTCCGCAATAATGACCTTCAGGCCGCGTTCCGCGGTCTTCATCGCCTCTTTCAGCGTCTTCACCATCGTGCTGACGTTGTAGGTGCGGACGGTGCGAAGCCATTTCACGCCCATCGCCCGCAAAGTCCGCTCGATGCCCATTCCGGGCGCCGGGCCTTCCTTGCTGGCCGTGCTCGACGGGATGTATTGCTGGCCGGTCGCCGACGCGTAGCCGTTCTGCATCACAATCAGAACGCCGTCGCCTTTGTTGAAAAGATTGGACGCCACGCCGGTGATCAGGCCGTTATGCCAGAAACCGCCGTCGCCCATGATCGCGATCGGGCGCCTCTCCATGTTGGGGGTCACCGCTGCGGCACTGGCAAGCGACATGCCGTAGCCGAGGATGGAGTTGCCGAGCGAGAACGGCGCGAACGTCGCAAAGGAATGGCAACCGATGTCGGCACTGATATGCGTCGGACCAAGCTCGCGCTGCATCAGCTTGATGGCCGAGAAGACCGGCCGCTCCGGACAACCGGTACAGAAGGCGGGCGGACGAGGGGGCAAAGGGCCGAGCGCGGCCGCGGCGACCGGCTTGTGAGCGATCAGGCCGCGCGCGGTCGTTGCGATCGCGTCGGCATCGATGCCTTTCGGCTTTGTATCCTGCAGAAATGCGGCAAGCCCTTCGAGCAGCACATCGGAGGCGTATTCCCCCGCATTCGGCAACACCCCTTTGCCGAACACGCGGGCATTGATGTCCGCCCGCCGCAGTTCGACGTTGACGGCCTGCTCGATGTAGTCGGGATAACCCTCCTCGACGACCAGCACCGCGCTCTTGCCCGCGCAGAACTCCCGCAGCTCTTCCGGCACCAGCGGATAGACAACGTTGAGGACGAACACCGGAATGCGGGAAGCGCCGAACACATCGGCAAGCTCCATGCGTTCCAGCGCACGCAGCACGCTGTTGGTGAGTCCGCCCATGACGATGATGCCGACGTCGCTCAAGTCGCCGGAAATCGTCTCGTTGAGCTTGTGTTCGCGGATGAAGGCGCGTGCCGCCGGCAGCCGCTCTTCGACCTTCAGGCGCTCCTGCGTAAAGATCACTGGCGGATGCGCGAGCCGCCCATATTCGAATCGCGGCGGCCCTTGTAGCTTGTCGAGGCCGGACACGACGCCTTTACGATTGCTCTTCGCGGTGAATTCGCCGGTCGCATGGCAGGCACGGATGCGCAACTCCAGCATCACCGGCGCATGGCTTGCCTCGGACAGCTCGAACCCTTTCTCGACCGTGCGGACGATCGAGGGAAGATCCGGGCGCGGGTCGAGCAGCCACATCGAGGATTTGAGCGCGTAGGCGTAAGACCGCTCCTGGATGACGCTGGCGCCTTCACCGTAGTCCTCGCCGAGAATGATCATGGCGCCGCCGATGACGCCGGGCGAAGCGAGATTGGACAGTGCGTCGGCGGCCACATTGGTGCCGACGATCGACTTCCATGTCACCGCACCGCGCAGCGGGTAATTGATGGAAGCGCCCAGCATCGCCGCGGCCGACGCTTCGTTCGAACAGGTTTCCAGATGCACGCCGAGCTCGGACATGATGTCTTCCGCATCGACGAGAACGTCGAGCAGGTGTGAGACCGGCGCGCCTTGATAGCCGCCGACATAGGAAACGCCGGACTGCAGCAGCGCCTTGGTGACTGCGAGGATGCCTTCGCCGTGGAAGGTTTCGCCGTCACCGAGCTTGAGTGCCTGCACTTCCTTCTTGAACGAGCGTTCCATTCTCAGGCCTTGGCCAGATAGTTGGGACCCAAACTATATAGCACGGCTCACCTACATATGGGAGGGCAGCCACAGCGCAATGATCGGGAAGGCGATCAGGATCGCCAGCCGCACCAGGTCGGTCAGGATAAACGGCAGAACGCCATAGAAAATTGTCGAAATCTTTGCATCCTCCACGACGCTCTTGATTACGAAAATGTTCATGCCCACCGGCGGGTGGATCAAGCCGAGCTCGACCGTCATCACGATGATCACCCCGAACCAGATCGGGTCGAAGCCGAGCGCCTTGATCACCGGAAAGATGATCGGAACCGTGAGGATGATCATCGCCAGTGCATCCATCAGGCAGCCCAGCACGAGGTACATCACCATGATGATGGTGAGGATGCCGTAGCTGCCGAGCCCGAGCGAGCCGAGGAACTCGGTGATCTTCTGCGGCGTCTGCGTGATGGTCAGGAAATAGCCGAACAGAAGCGCGCCGATCAGCACGGTGAACACCGCCGCCGTGGTGCGGGTCGCCTCCAGCAGCGAGCGCAGGACATCGTTGAGCGACAAGCGCCGTCGCAGAACGCCAATAATGAAGGCGCCGCCGGCGCCCATGCCAGCGGCCTCGGTAGCGGTGAACAGCCCGCCATAGATGCCGCCGATCACGAAGGCGAAAAGGAGTATGGTCGCCCAGATCTCCCTTACGCCGTCGAGCCGCTGCGCCCAGGTGCTACGCGGGCCAGTAGGCAAAAACCCCGGGCGGAGCGCGCCGATGATCGAGATCGTCGCAATATACATCAATACAGCGAGGATACCCGGGAGAATGCCGGCGACAAACAGCTTGCCGACGTCCTGCTCGGTGATGAGTCCGTAGACAGCGAATACCGTGGAAGGTGGGATCATGATCCCGAGCGTGCCGCCGGCTGCGATGACGCCGGTCGCAAAGCTCTGTGGGTAGCCATAGCGGCGCATTTCGGGATAGGCGACGCGCGAGAACGTCGCTGCGGTGGCAACGGAGGAGCCGCAGATGGCGGCGAAGCCGCCGCAGGCTGCTATAGTGGCAATGCCAAGCCCGCCACGCAGATGGCCGACAAACGCGTTGGCGCCCCGGAATAGCTCCCGGCTCATGCCGGACGTCGTTGCCAACGATCCCATCAGCAGAAACAGCGGAATGACCGCGAAGTTGAAGTCGGTCACGGTCCGCATGGTGGTGTGGCCGACGATCTTGAGCGCCGGGCCGCCACCGGAGAGATAGGCAAAGCCGCTGACGCCGACGAGCCCCATCGCCATACCGATCGGCACACGCAGCAGCATCAGCGCGAACAGCACGATGAAGCCCGTTATCGCTACGCCGTCAGTGCTCATGCGGCATAGCTCATTCGACCGGCTTAAGAATGTTCTGATTGGCGGCCATCAAATCAGGCCGGAAGATCAGCCGGTAGGTACGCACCGCAATCAGCAGCACGGCGGCAACGTCGCCAATCCACGCCACCATGAAGAAGGGCCATACTGGTAGGCGCAGATCGAAGGTCAGCAGGTTGGCATCGCGCGTGCTCACGACCTTGTCGAACAGCGTATAGGTCTGCACCGTCACAACAAACAGCAGAACAAGCGTCGCAAACACGTCAATCCAGCGCTGATAGCGCGGGGCGACATTGGCCCAAACGAGATCGACGGTGATGTGAGTGCCGCGGTAGGACGTGGCGGCGATGCCCCAGAAGATCAAAATGCCGAGCAGGAGCTGCCCGAAATCGTAGGCATCGGGAATGGCGATGCTGAAGAAATAGCGTAGCAGAACGGTGATGAACACGTCGGCGGCGACGATGCCGATAAAAAGTGCAGCGATCCATTCGATCGAATCGATGAACCGGTCCATGAGGTTGACGCGCATGGTCATGCCTCGCCGCGCGCCGGTCGCCCGGCCGCTTCTGCGCAAAATAGACAAGGGAACGGCGGGGATGAACGCCCCGTCATCTCAGTCGTATCAACCTGCCGGTACGAGCCAATCCATCAATAGGCCGCTTTAAACTTCGCAAGCTCCCCCTTCAATTCCTTCATGATGGTGTCGGGATCGCCGCCCGTCTTCTTGACGTTGTTGGCCCAGGTCTGAGCCAGAGGCTCAGCCGCTTTCTTCCACTCGGCGACCTGCGCTGCGCTGGGCGCATAGACTTCATGGCCGGCCTCCGCTTTGATTTTTGCGATGCCGGCATGCTCGAAATCGGCCCAAGGCGCCGCCACTTTCAACGCCCATTCTGGCGTGCAGTGATTATCGATCACTTTTTTCTGTGCCGCCGACATTTCATTGTACTTCGCCTTGTTGAACACGAAGGCGAAGGTCGTGACATAAAGTGGCATGTCGAGGTGATACTTGGTCACCTTGTCGATGCCGAACAACGGCACCGAACCCCAGGGGAACGTGACCGCATCGGCGACGCCTTTTTCGATAATGTCGCGGACTTCCGGCGCAGAGGCCTGCACATTGGTACCGCCGAGCATTGTGACGAAGGTTGCCATGGTGGCGTGCGCCGGGCGGATCTTCATGCCCTTGATATCGCCAGGGACCAGGATCTTCTTCGCCCGCGAATGGAACGCGCCGGGATCATGCAAGAAGGCGAGACAGAACTTGACGTCCTTCATCTCCTTGTCGGCGTATTTGCGATACCAGGCATCGAGCGCCTGGGTGCCACCCTTTGCAGTGGTCATCAGGAACGGCAACTCGCCGGCGCTGATGATCGGGAAGCGGCCCGGCTGATAGCCAGGATTGATGTAGGTGAGGTCGGCGATGCCGTCACGCGCCATATCATAATGGTCGAACGCCTTACCAAGCTGCTGAGCCGGATAGACCTTGTATTTGATGGTGCCGCCGGAAGCTTTCTCGACCGAAGCGCCCCATTCTTCCAGCGCCTTCTGCAGCGGATGCGATGGCGGAACCCAATGCGACAATTTGAGTTCGAAAGTTTTGTCTTGTGCGAACGCGCCGGTCGCGCCGCCAATCAGCAGGGCGGCAGCGTAGACACATCCGGCGAAACGGAGTTTCATAGGTTCCTCCCTTGAGGGTTGGGTGTTGGTTAAGTCGCCAACTTTTTGCAATATTCAGCCGAATGCCAGCGACGTTGTAAAGCGTATAGTTTGACACCCAACTAAATGCTGGTGGTTGAAAGGATCGACGCGGTGCACGGAACGAACGGCTTAAGCCGCACAAATGGCGTAGGCGGGCGCCGGCGCGGCAGGAACGGCGAAGCCATTGGGTTATCGGTCAATTTTGGTCCGCTCGCGCATTGGGTCGGTTTCAATTTGCGCATGGCGCAGGAGGCTGCCTTTCAGGCGTTCTCCCTCCTTTCGCAGGAGATCGGCGAAAGCCCAGGCCGGTTCGCCACTCTGACATTGATCGCGCGCAATCCCGGCATCAGCCAAACGGAGCTGTCGCTGGCCAATGGGCGCGACAAGTCCAGCCTTACGCCCGTGGTCGAGGATCTGGTGAAGCGCGGGCTGGTCGAGCGCAAACGCATGGACAACGACCGGCGCACCTATCGGCTCAATCTCACCCCCTCCGGAAAGAGGGTGCTCACCATGTTGACGCGTTGCGCGCGGCGGCACGAGCGCAATCTCGATCGGGTCATCGGCCAACGGGATCGAAAGCGGTTTATTCAGATTCTGAAGAAAATTGCGGCGGAGCTCGGCTAGGTTTCGCCGAAGATCATCCCCCGAACTTATCCAGCACGGCGGCTGGGACCGGATGCGACTTGAGCCGGCCGCTCTCGTCGCGGATCACCCACACGCGCTTTTCCGAGCACTCGACACAGGTTTCGCCGTTCAGACTCAACTGGTGCTCTACGTCGAAACTGGAATGACCAAATGAGATGGTGCTCTTGACTGTCACGTCATCCCCGAAGCGCGTTGGCCTCAGGAACCGCGCCCGTGTGCGTACGAGCGGGAAGCCGCCGAATTCTAGATCCTTGAGCATTTCGAATTTGGTCATTCCGAGCCTGCGCTCGAACAGCAGCGCGGTGGAAGCATCGAAGATCTCGAAGTAGCGCGGATAGAAGATGATTCCGGCGGGATCGCAATCGCCCCATTCGATCCGCACCGTGCGAGTATTGCTGGATGCCGCCACCGTGACCTCAACGTGGCGCCATGCGCAATGCGCCGTCGAGGCGGATCACCTCGCCGTTAAGATAGGCATTATGGATGCAGTGGAGCACGAGCGCCGCGAACTCGCGCGGTTCACCCAAGCGTTTTGGGAACGGCACGGCGGCACCAAGTGAATCCTGCGCCTCCTGGGGAAGCGCGCGCAGCATGGGGGTGCTGAAGATTCCAGGCGCGATGGCGAGTACGCGAATGCCGAATTGCGCGAACTCCCGCGCGGCCGGCATCGTCAAGGCCGCGACGCCGCCTTTGGACGACGAATAGGCCGACTGGCCGATCTGCCCTTCGAAGGCCGCGACCGACGCCGTGGAGACGATGACGCCGCGCTCGCCGCCCGGCAGCGGCTCCGTTGCCTGCATGGCAGCGGCGACAAGCCGCATCATGTTGAAGGTGCCGATCAGGTTGATGCGAATGACGCGCTCGTAGTCGGCGAGCGGCATCGGTCCATCACGGCCGACGATGCGCTTCGCCGGTCCGACCCCGGCGCAGTTGACCAGGATACGGGCCGTGCCGTGCGCAGCCGCGGCTTTC
>Ga0255310_10000200_pt1 | contig 12597 bp, 9 predicted proteins | sample EtOH1_T0_E1_meta_FD_201359 | JGI IMG/M metagenome (GOLD analysis project Ga0255310, IMG submission 201359) | Sandy soil microbial communities from University of British Columbia, Vancouver, Canada - EtOH1_T0_E1 | ecosystem: Engineered > Artificial ecosystem > Sand microcosm > Unclassified ...
CCACGATCATTTATTCACACGGGCTCTTCAGGTCCCGCCGCGAGCTTCTTGAACGCGCGGTGGAACTCACACGGCTTGGCTACGGCGCGCTGCTGTACGACTCGCGCAATCACGGTTTGAGCGGGCTGGCTCGCGTAGGGTTGGGTTACAACGAAAGGCTGGATGTCGAGGGGGCGGTCCGTTTTCTCCGCGAAGGGGTGAGAACGCCGGACAGGATCGTCCTGTTTGGGATCTCGATGGGCGCGACCGCCGCGCTGCTTGCGGCGGCCGAGACACCAGAAGTAGCGGCTGTGATTTCAGACAGCTCATTCCTATCGTTCAAAGACACGGTAGATCATCACGTAAAAATCTTCCTGCGTCTGCCATCGTTTCCGGTTGGGAATGAGCTGAGGTTCTTCATCGAGCGCCGAGCGGGGTTTGACGGTTCGCAGTTCAACGCGGTCGACGCGGTCAAGCGAATCGGCGACCGGCCGATTCTGTTCATCGCGGCGGCGCACGATCGGCGAATGCCACCGGAGATCGCTGAGCAGCTCTATCAGGCGTGTTCGAGTCCGGGGCGCGATCTGCTAATCGTGGACGGTCCTGGTTCTGAGATTCACGCGCACGCGTTTCAAGCTAATAAGAAAATGTATGTCGAGCGAGTCGCTCGGTTCCTTGAGTCGGCTCTACAAGAGCGGTAGAGTACGCCGCCTTCTCTTTTTTCATTAGACCAGGCGTTTACGCCGACGATCGGCGCGAGGCTCACAACGACGAACGCGGTTCACTGTTTTACAAAGAAAACATCCCACGCGCATCTGCCGACACTTGCTCCGTGTACGTCATAAACCTTGGCGCGATAACGGAAGCCGTTGCCGTACTGATCGGTTCGTTTCGATTTTGTGTACTTAAGGCTGAATGCGTAGACCCCTAGCTGCGGCAAGGGGTGAAGCTCGCTTGCCTCGGAGACTCCGTTGTGATTTGTGTCCTGCCACAGAAGTAGAGACGTAAAGATCGCATCGTGGCTGTCAATTCGTCCGTCGTCATTTCCGCCGTTCGCCGGTTTATCGTACTCTGCCAGCGCAATGAAACCATTCGGAGTGGGCGAAGCAGGCTGAGGCGTGTAATTGCCGAACAATTCCGTTCCGTTATCTATCGTTCCGTTGTGATCACGATCAAGGGCAAGGAACGCATCATCGGACCCCGGTGAGGTCCAGGCGAGATGTTCGGCAACGCCATTTCTATTGAGATCGAAACTCACCCCACCTACTGCATCTGTCAAACTAAAGCCATCCCCCGCAATGTCGACTAAGATGGGCGACGGACAGCATGGGTCGGTACTAATTGCGTCCCCCCCAACTTGAAAATAGCAAATGACTCCGGTGCAGGGGTCGAGTTCTCCACCACCGTCACCCCCGTCATATTCGCAAAGGCAATAAGAACTATCCCAAAGCCAACCACTTTCGACCTGACAATCTTCCCTATCCTGTTGGAAGTTTTCTGGACAGTAGATGCATTCAATCTCTGATTCATCGCATGAACTAACTGAGTTGCTGCTTGACGCCGGTATCTGCATTACCGTGCCTGGAAAGGAAGCATTCTCAAGATTAAAAGAATGCCCTATCTCGTGTCTCATTACTCCGCCTAAGTAAGGCAGGTTCGAGGTGCTTCCACTCCTGATATAGCCATAAATGGTGATGAGGCATTGCGTTACAAGTGCCGACGCTCATCGATTTCGTAGCAGCACAACAGGAAGGTGTGGAACTGTCGAACCTCACAAAGGTTACATTATTAGAACTGCTTGGTGGCGGGGTGCCATATCCAAACCCGCCAAAGGTTACGTTTGAGCAGTCCGAAACACTGTGCGCATTCCAGTTGAGAAAGGCGTTCTCTATGCTTTGTCGTTCATCAGGGGTGAACTGGGTATCAATAGTGACCTGAACAGTTACGCCTTTTGAGAATCTAGAAAAACTCATTATTCTTGGTGGAAGCTCGCAAGGTTGAGCTTGAATAGCCATTGGGCTCTGTGTAAGAAGCCAAGCACCTATCAGAAAAAGAAAGCAGTGCGTTGTTTTCATAGTCCGTGCTCCTCCGCTTTTCGTAAGCCCCTGCGTGACGTTCAGAGAGCGTTGCGCAAATCTGATAAGAACACCCTTTGTTCGACGTCGTTGTAGGTCGTGGCTATTGGGTGCTTACCACCCTGTGGGTTATCGAGCGGATAGACACGCCGTTCGTGGAATTCGTACCCGGTCAGTAGATAAAAATCTTCTTCATCAGTATCACGCGTGAGAAAGAAAACATACTGTTTTCCGACGCGAGGCATGTTTTGGCCAGCGATCATCTGTAAGGCAATATGGCCAGAAGCAAACCGCACACGTCCCCCACTGCGAACTACCGCTACTGAAGAGTTCGGAGTAAGCGTGTTATTGTCATCCTGAAAAACCTCGTCAACGTGGAACAGAAACTCCGAGTACACCACAGCCTTGTCTGCGGTTAAACGCGCTTGGGCCTTGACAACTCGACCCAATAGAATAGCTTGACTCTGCTTTACTGGCAGAGCCGGTAACCCCACTTCCCAATTAGAGTGAGTGATAGTCCTCTCTGAATACTCGCTTATCGGTAATTGTCCCTTGTTATATCTTCTCTCAGCGTTGGTCCCGTTCGCTATTGTCACATCAGGTTCTGAAGCTGAGTATTCAACAATTGGAAATTGGCTTTCAAACTCAGCTTGGGTTAAACGCTTTTGTTTGGCAAGAGGAGCGCTTTCGCGTTGTGAAGCGTTACCTTGCTGATTCTGCGCCGTTATTCTTGCCGTAACAAAGGCGGCGACCGGCAGGACTAAAACACATATTCCAATTACAGTGTACTTTCGCATTGTGACCTCCTTGGCAATAGAGTTAGCGCGCCAGACTGCGGGCAATCGCCTCGTGCACGTTTCTCAAGAATTGCTGTTCCTCAGAGCCTTTGTAACTAGCAAACGCCGCGCTGTCATCCAATGGAACAACCTGACCACGATGCAATTCGTAAAGCTGTAACAATAGTGTGGTCTTCTCCCTCTTTGTTTCTACTCAGAAAGAAAAGATAATATCTATTTCCTTAGTGGTCTTCATTGAGTTCTCCTTTAGTAAGAGCACGCGTACGGACCTGTAGTAAGAGCACGCGTACGGACCTGTAGTAAGAGCACGCGTACGGACCTGCTAATATGCCCTTGATTGCTGTGCGAAGCATCCCACAAAACATTCACCGACGCAAGGAAAAACATTTTCAAAACGCGGTCTTTTTCTTGGCCTCTACCCAATACCATATCGAATTCCGCCTCGCCTGATTGCTCATACATCACGCTTGCACTATGATTGCGGCACTATGGACGACGACCGGCTGATTGACGACGTGATCGACATTAGGCCTCGCAAGCGAAGACTCGGGTTAATAGTCATTGCGGCAATTATCTTCGCGCTGCTCCTGTTCGGCTCGCAGTTCCTGAACATCTACATCGACGCGCTGTGGTTCAATGCGGTCGGTTACTCCAAAGTGTACTGGTACAAGTTTCGTCTGGGCGGCCTGCTCTTCCTCATATTCTTTGTTCTTTCGTTCTTGATCGCCCGAACGCCGTTCGTCTTTTTGAATCGAGTCTTGCCCGAGCTGAATGAGCGTCCGAAGTTTCGCGTGACGTCGGTCGAAGACATCAAAGACATAAACTTTCTGCCGTGGATCTATCGGCCTGGTGTGTGGATCTTTTCAGCAGCCATCGCGCTGCTGTCAGCCATAAGCATGAGTCAGGAGTGGCCTCAGTTCGCACTCTATCTCCATTCTCAGCCGTCTCAGGTAAGCGATCCGATCTTTGGCCGCGACGTCAGCTTCTATCTCTTCAAGCTGCCGGTGATCGAGATGGTCGTAGGATGGCTGCGGACGCTCTCGACCCTGTTGTTACTGGCGATTGGGGCGGCATCGGGTTACATCTGGTACTTCGAGCAGGTGAGGGGCACGATAACCCAGGACACTCGCCGGCGAGCTACGTCGGCAATCAGTCTCGCCGCGGCTTTTTTTGCGCTGATGCTTGCCGCAAGCACCTACCTTGACCGATTTGATCTGTTACACGGCCAGCACGAGCTGTTCACCGGGATCGACTACACCGACGCGAATGTGCGGTTAATGGCGATGAATATCGTAATAGGTCTTCTGCTGCTGTCTTCGGTGGTGCTCGCAATCAATGCGTTCTTCAAGAAGCGCGTGAAGACCATCGTCTCGCTTGCGGTAATTGTCGCGGGCGTTTGGGTGGTAGGCCTCGGGATCGTCCCGGCTGTGTTTCACTCGTTTTCAGTGAAGCCGAACGAGCTCGCCAAGGAAGCGGCATTCATCGATCACAACATCAAGATGACCCGGCACGCGTTCGCGATTGACCGGGTGGACGCTGGACATTCTGACGCCCAGGGCCTGAGCTTTGAGGAGCGCCCCTTTGAGCCTAAGCCTACTCTCACGGTCGAGCAGGTTCAGGCCAACCGCGAGACGCTGGACAACGTCAGGCTCTGGGACCGGCGCGCGCTTCAATCGACGCTCGCTCAGATTCAGGAGATTCGCACCTACTACGACTTCCGGCCTCCCGATGTGGACCGATACATAATGAACGGCAAGCTTCGCCAGGTGATGCTGGCCGCCCGCGAAATGAACGTAGACCAGTTGCCCGACCAGTCCAGAAACTGGATCAATCAGCACGTTGTCTACACTCACGGCTACGGCGTGACGATGAACACCGTAAACGAGTTCACGCCCGAAGGGCTGCCGAACCTCGTCCTCAAGAACATGCCGGTCGAGAGCTCAGCTCCGGAGATCAAGCTGACGCGGCCCGAGATCTATTTTGGCGAGGGCACTAACTCGCACGTCTACGTGAACACAAAGCCTCAAGGCGCGACGCCTCCCGAGTTCAACTACCCGGCTCCCGACGGTAGCGAGTCGTACACGACTTACGAAGCATCTGCCGGGATACCGGTTGGCGGATTAATGCGCCAACTGGCGCTCAGCCTCTTTTTGGGAGACGGAACGAATCTGCTTTTCTCGGACTACATCCACTCTGAGAGCCGGGTGCTTATGCGCCGCAACATAATCGACCGGGTCCAACAGATCGCGCCGTTTCTTCTGTTCGAAGACGACCCGTATATAGTCATCAACCGCGAGGGAAAGCTCTACTGGATCATCGACGCGTTCACATATGCCGACCGGTATCCCTACTCGACGCCATACCCGGTGGGCGACAAGAGCGTAAACTACATTCGAAACTCGGTGAAGGCGGTCGTTGACGCTTACGACGGGAGCGTGCGGTTTTACGTCTTCGAGCCCGACGATCCGATCATCAGGGCGTATCAAGAAATCTTTCCTGGTCTCTTCCGGCCGAGGAGCGATATGCCGGAAGATCTGGTCGCGCACGTTCGCTATTCGAGTCTCATGGTGAACACGCAAGCTCGCGTGTACACGCTCTATCATATGCAGAACACCCAGACGTTTTACAATCACGAAGACCTGTGGGCCATCGCGGCCGGCGAGGCTTCGGCGGGCGCCGAGGCAACGGTAATGCAGCCATATCACGTGTTGATGCAATTGCCAGGCGAGCCAAACGCCTCGCTCGAGTTTGTGGACATACTCCCGTTCACCCCATCGGGTCCGGGCCGTAGCAATATGATCGGCTGGATGGCGGCCCGAAGCGACGGCGCCAATTATGGACGCACGAGGGTCTACAGTTTTCCCAAGAACGTCACTGTGAACGGACCCGCGCAGATCAGGGCGCGCATAAACCAGGACTCGGAGCTCGCGCAGCTCATGACGCTGTGGAGTCAAAAAGGCTCGGAGCTGCTGCGCGGCAACCTGCTGGTGATTCCAATAGCCGACACGCTGCTCTACGTCGAGCCGTTTTATCTGCAAGCCGCCGATGGCACTTCGAAGTTGCCTGAGCTGCGCCAGGTGGCGGTTGCCTCGCAAGACCAATTGAAAGCGGCCAAGACTTTTGAAGAGGCACTCGGCCTCCTCGTCCCGGGAGTCGCTCCACGGCAAACCCCGACTACCGGTCAACCGGCTCCGGCTGAACCGCCGACGGCATCGAAACAACCCTCACCGGGCCAACCACCTGCTCAGGTCAGGTCACCGGACATCGAGCGATTGACCAGGCAGGCCCAGCAACTCCTCTCCGATTATGAGCGGCTAACCGCCGAGGGTAAACATCGCGAGGCCGGCGAGAAGCTGGACCAGTTGAAGCAAACGCTTGCCGAGCTGAATCGCAAACGCGGCGTGTAAGTGTGACTGCTCCGCTTAAGCGCCGGTCGACACAAACCAACCTTGGGAGCGCAGGCATTCCTGCCTCCTTCTTTCTCGTGGGACGCCAGCAGGCACGAATGCCTGCGCTCCCGGAGCACCATCCTCGGTTGCCGACTGAGCACTCTTCTTGAAAACGTTCAAAATTGAACAGACCCCAAGGCAGTTCGCGTGTATCATCGAGCGGAATTTTGGCATGCTATGAACAAGGCCCCCGGGCACGAGGGCGTCGCTTCGGACTTCGACAATTGGAAAGCCATGCGCAAGAGGGTTGAACAAAATCTGGGGAATTCTCTCATCGTCGTGCGGAAAAACTCCCAAGCAACAAAGTCCCATACCGCGCGGATGACCGAAATAATCATAGTCGCCGGACTCCAGCTGGGTATCTATCAGACGGCTCTAATCATATGTTTGCTGCAATCGTTTAACTCTCTTTGCCCGGCTGGTGAATAGCTCGGGTTGGCGATTTTGTGATTTGTGAACACCAATTGCCTTACATCCGTCCTGAGTGTGATGGCTGCCCAAGTGACAGCCGTCACGTCGTCACGTGATCACGCTCATAGTTCTTTTTCTACGGAACCCTTAAATTGGCTGCTCAGACTCAAGGAGGCACAAACAATGAGCCCGGTAAAACTAATCAAGGCGGCGCTGGTAGGGGGCTGTGCTGTGTTGGGATTGCTTTATACTGCTTCGAGTTCTTTCTCGACCCCGGCGGATCCCAGCGATAACACCAAACCTCAACCGGCGGCGTCTGCCAAGTACTCGCCCGAAGACTTTGTTGGAAGCGAGACCTGCAAGGCCTGCCACGAAGATCAGCACAACAGCTTCACCAAGACTGCTCACGCAAAGCTGGCGAAAGCCGGCTGGAAGACAGAAAAGCAAGGCTGCGAATCGTGTCACGGCCCAGGCAAGGCACACGTGGAAGGCGGCGGAGACAAGACCAAAATTCGGACATTCGAAAATGAATCACCGAAGCAGATCTCCGAAAGCTGTCTGCAGTGCCACGCCGGCAAGGAAGAGCACAACAATTACAAGCGCGGCGAGCACTGGCGCAATGACGTAGCATGTACCGACTGCCACTCCCCGCACTTCTCTACCAGGCTCGGCGCAAAGCTGGCCGGCTTGCCTCAGGGAAAGGCCGACTTGCCCTCCTCACTGATTCCTGTAGGTCCCTTTTCGGCACACTCGAACGACGTGGCGCCGCTCAAGATGCTTGTGAAGAACGAGCCACAACTGTGCCTGACGTGTCACAACGAGATGAAGGCGCAGTTCACCCAGCCGTTCCATCACAGGGTTCTTGAAGGCGCAATGAAGTGCAGCGATTGCCACAACCCGCACGGCGGATTCGAAGCGAAGCAGGCGAGGCTCAACACCGGAGCGGATGCCTCGTGCATGAAGTGCCACGCAGACAAGCAAGGGCCCTTCGTCTACGAACACGCGCCCTCCAAGGTTGAAGGCTGCGCGATCTGCCACACGCCGCACGGGGCTAGCAATTCAAAGCTGCTGAAGCGCAACAACGTGAATCAGCTCTGTCTGGAATGCCACAGCAATGTCGCGCTGAAAGTGGGGGAGATTGACACGCCCGGCGCGCCAAGCTTCCACAATCAGGCGACCGTGCGCTACCAGAACTGCACAACGTGCCACTCGAAGATGCACGGCTCGAACACTAGCTCTGTTTTCTTCCGCTAGAGCGGTTATGTCTGAGGAACGTCGAGGAGGACTGCTATGAAAAGCAAGATTGAATTCACGCTGCTGTTTTTGCTCGGGTTCGTGCTTGGGCTCGTGCTGCTTGCGAACGATGCACGAGCGCAGCAACCCGCTGCCGAAATGAACAAGACACAACAGCCCGCCGCCAGCGGACAGACCGCGACCGACGCGCCGTACACGGTGACTTCGAGCATCGAGTTCGGTGTGCGCGGCATTTCGATCAACGGTAACGCCGACAAGTACCGGAGCGATCTGAACTATACTCCGGGCTTCCGGATCTTCGATTCGAGCTTTCTGATGAGATCCAGGGACAACGACGGTCCGGTGTTTGACACGCTGATGGTGAGTTCCTTCGGCTGGGCTAAGGACCCTAACAAATATTTGCGGGTCAACGCCGAGAAAACGAAAGCTTACAGGTTCGACGCGAACTACAGGAGGTTTGACTACTTCAACAACCTGTACAACTTCGCGCTCGGCCAGCACACGGCGAACACCGAGTATCGCCAGGGTGATTTCAACCTGACGATCCTTCCGCAAAGCGAGAAGCTGAGGATCAACCTGGGCTACTCGCTGGATAGGAACAGCGGGCCGTCGGTAAATACCATCCGTTTTCAGGGAGACGAGTACCCCGCCGCGGTCCCGGTGCGAATGGCCGCCGACGAGTATCGTGTCGGGGTCGATACGAAACTCGGGCCGTTCGATCTGTCTTTCATGCAAGGCTGGCGATTCTTCAAGGAAGACAACCTCTACCTGATAACAGTGCCGGGTCTCGGCAACAATCTGACGAACAGCGCGAAGATCAACGATTTCTATCGCAATGCTCCGACTCGCGGTGACACTCCGTTCACCCGGTTCAGCCTTCACACGCTGATCAAGAAGAGACTCGACTTCACCGGCCGGTATCTTTACACGAGTGGCAGCACAGACTATACGTTCTTCCAGAACGGAACGGGGTTCGACTCGTCGGGCAACAAGGTCAACGCCGACGTAATAACCCAGGTCGGCTCCGCGAAGCGTCCGAACGGCATGGGCGACCTGGCAGCGACTTTCTACGTGACAGACAGGTTTCGGATCTCGGAGACATTTCGGGTAAACAACTTCCGCATCAACGGCGGGGATCTATTGCTCGAGACGCTGCGGCGTTCGAGGGTAACCCCCCTTGGCGAAACGGTCCTCCCGCCGGTCATAACCAACACGCTGTCGTTCCGAACGATCGACTATCGGCGCTTTCTAAACACGATCGAGGGCGACTTCGACATTAACTCGCGGTTCTCGATCCACGCGGGCTACCGATACGCGGATCGACACATCGAGATCGGCGCCAGTAACATCACGGTCGGCGGCACCGCGCCGAATCCATCGCGGGAGAAAATTGACAACAGCACGAACACGTTCATCTTCGGGTTCAAGGCCAAGCCGGTGAAGATATGGTCTCTGTACATGGATATGGAGCGAGGAAGCGCGGACAACGTTTTCACCCGAGTGGACAACTACGACTTCACCAACGTTCGTCTACGGAGCATCCTCCGGCCAAACAGGACGTTCTCGTTCAACGCGTCCCTTATAACCAAGGACAACAGCAACCCGGCGATCGCTGAAAACGATCGGACCTTCGGCGTCAACATCAAGACGAGAGTCTTCAGCTCGTCCGTCGACTGGAGTCCAAACGAGAGGTTTGCGCTCAACGGCGGCTACACCAAGACAAACGTCACAAGCGACGCCGATATCATTCTCGCTCTTGCCGGTGTTCAGACATTCGGCCAGAGCCGATACTTCCTGCGAGACAATTTCGTCTTCATGACCGGATACGTCCAACTGTTTTCTCGGGCGACGCTGTTTGGCGGATATCGTTTTCACAACGATCCCGGCCAGGGCAGCCGCTTTTCGACCGCGAGCTCGTTGATCGGGTCGTTCCCTTACGAGATGCAGAGTCCTGAGGCGAAGCTGGTGGTCAAGCTTCACAAGAACGTGGACTGGATCGCCGGGTATCAGTACTTCGGCTACGAGGTGCCGCCCCCGAACACCTCGACGCAGTTTTATCATGCGCACTTGCCGTACACGTCGCTTCGAATCTATTTCGGGCGTGAATAACAGCGAGTGAGCACGCTCATTCGAATGAGTTGTTAGTGTGAGCTTAAGGCTAACGGGCAATATGAGGGCAGAAGTTAGCAAATAGGGGCAACCGGCTGCAAACGGGAGAGGCTCTCGCCTCTCCCCGTTTGCCCGCCAGCCAGGGCGTCCACGGCAATAACCGGTCAGAGTTAAGACAAGTAACTGAAGCCGAACCGAATCCCTGCGGGGGGATATGAACCAGCAGCGCTACAACGGAACCAACTGGCGCCACCTCCTGCACGGGCGAACCAACAAGGAGGTGGCAATTATGCTCAGAAAATTCATCCAGTTGTTTCTCGTAGCTCTCTTTGCCGGAGGCCTTCTAGCTCTCACTCAAACAACTCGGGCGCAAACGGAGAGCCCGGCAGCGAATCCGACGCCGGCTCCCCTCGGGCGACCGGATTACAATTACTCGGAATCCAACGGCTGTAATAGCTGTCATTTCTCAAGGGGCGCAGGCGGAGACCATATGTTGGAAGCGGTCGGAGTGACCTTCGACAGCACTGCAAACGTGTTTGCATTCTCAGGCGGCGGCTGGCGCGCTTCTCAGCACTCGATAGCGAATTACAAGTCGACGCAGAACACCTACTGCGCGAAATGCCACTCGCCCCTTCAAGCAAAACCAGAAGCGGCTTTCAAGAAAGGGATGTTGATCAACACCGAGCAAATCGAAGACGGAAAGGTTGAAGGCGTTACCTGCGCTGTTTGCCATCCGTCCCACACAAGCGCGGTGGTGCTGGGCCGAAGGCTCGGCATGTACAAATGGGGAATGGACAAGACCAAACCCGAAGCCTATGACGTGACTCACGAAGGCGAAGAAGACGGCCTTTGCCTGACCTGCCACATCGAGCGCCACGACGAAGACAATCCCGCGTTCAGGGTGATGTACGACGCCGAAGTGAAGTGCATGGATTGTCACATGGCGCCCTACGGCCCAATCGTGGACACTCACGTGGAGAAGCGCTTCCACGACTTCAAGGTCGCAAAGAACCTGCCGTTCTCTTGCGGTGTTGAAGGCTCGGTGACTCACTGTCATCCCGGGTTTACCACCGAAGGCACGCTCGAGTTCATACCGTATATGAAGAAACAGCATGGAAGCTGGTGGCCGCTGAAGCCGGGCAAGGTCAAGAACGGGAATACGATCGCCGCGAAGTCTTCCGACTACATGGAGCTGTGGCTCCAGATGGAGGCCAAGGTTCGGGCGGCTAAATGAACGACAAACATCGAACACAGTTCCTTCTGCAGGTCAATCCAAGCGAAAGGAGGTGACGATGATTAAGTCTGAGGGGGGGCCCGCAAGACCCTAAGGCGTCTTACAACTCGATGAGCTCAGTCAAGATGCTATACAAACGTCTGCGGGTCCCACGATTCGAGAAGGCTCCCCTCGCCTGCAAATCAGGAGGGGGGAGCCGCCTTTTTTGCCGCTCAAAAATGAAAGCGCGTTTTGGGCAATTCCTCGCTAAGCTGCGAGAATTTACTCGGCACGTTTGCAACAAACCCCTGAAAAGGAGCATCTTAGATGTGGGAATGGTTGTTGCCTTGTGAGAAATGACTGCTCAGGGTGGTCACTTTGGCGGGGCGGCCGGACGAACCAGCGAAGATTGAAGCCGCTTCCGAAATACTTTGAATTGAAAGGTGGAGTGAAAGAATGAGATTCTCGATCAAAGGACTAAAAACAGTTGTCGTTGCCGCGATGACATTTGCGATTCTGGCTCTGGTAATTCTGTTCCAGACGAGTTCAAAAGCCGCAAGCGCACCTGCGGGAGATGGCGGAGAGACTTTCAAGGCAAAGTGCGTCGCATGTCACGGCGCCGACGGCGCCGGGAACACAGCGGCCGGCAAAGCAATGAAGGTCCGCAATCTAACCTCCGCGGAGGTGCAAGGGCAGACCGACGCTCAGCTCTACGATCTCATCGCGAAGGGCAAAGGCAAGATGCCGGGTTATGAGAAGACCCTCGGCGCCGACAAGTGCAAGGAGCTCGTCGCATTCGTGCGAACGCTCAAGAAGTGAGTTCGGAGCCGGTCTTACCTGGTGATCCCATGAGTATTCTAATGATGACTCCCGCGTTTACAACGATGCGATCGCGTCACGCGGGAGTTGTTTATATCGCTGCATTCATTTGGAGGGCGTTAACATGAAGAACAAACGATGGGCTATCGCAGTACTAGGTTCAGCAGTGCTGGCGGTAGCATTTATGACAACCGGCCCGACACCGGCGGCAAGCGCCGCTGATGCCGCAGCCACCTACAAAGCGAAGTGCGTCGCTTGCCACGGAGCAAAGGCCGAAAAGGCCTTCAACCCGGCCAAGTCGGACGCCGACCTTCTCAACGCCATGCTCAAAGGCGTCAAGCCAAAGATGCCCGCCTACGAGAAGAGCCTCGGTGCGAACGACTCCAAGGCGCTGGTCGCGTACATGAAGCAACTGAGAAAGTGAGCGACCGAGAGATCGGAGCGCGCGCGTCCCTTCTTGCAGTAGCGCAACACACCGGAAGCGTGCGCTC
>Ga0255310_10000201_pt1 | contig 12588 bp, 5 predicted proteins | sample EtOH1_T0_E1_meta_FD_201359 | JGI IMG/M metagenome (GOLD analysis project Ga0255310, IMG submission 201359) | Sandy soil microbial communities from University of British Columbia, Vancouver, Canada - EtOH1_T0_E1 | ecosystem: Engineered > Artificial ecosystem > Sand microcosm > Unclassified ...
GACGACGCCGGCATAGATCGCCAGGAACAGCCATTTGCGGTCGATCACTTTGACCACCGCACCGCGGTAGCGGACGACGAGGTCGGCGAAGGTGCGGTTGAACCACGACTGGGCGCGGCGGACCGGGGCCGCGACCGCCGGATAGCGGCGGTCGAACCCGCTCGCCTGGGTCTCGTCGTGGCTCCTTTGCCGCAGGAGCGTCGACGTCAGCGCCGGGCTGAGGATCAGCGCGACCAGCACCGACAGCGTCATCGCCGAGACGATGGTCAGCGAGAATTGCTTGTAGATGACCCCGGTCGAGCCGCCGAAGAAGGCCATCGGCAGGAACACCGCCGACAGCGACAGCGCGATCGCCACCAGCGCGACCTGGATTTCGCCCATCGACTGGATGGTCGCGTCGCGCGGGCTCATGCCCGGATTCTCGGTCATCAGGCGATCGACGTTCTCGACCACGACGATGGCGTCGTCGACCAGCAGGCCGACCGCCAGCGTCAGCCCGAACAGGGTCATGGTGTTGATCGTGAAGCCGGCGGCGAAAAAGATCGCGAAGGTGCCGAGCAGGACGACCGGGATGGCGATCGCCGGGACCAGCATCGCCCGCCAGCTTTGCAGGAAGACGAAGATTACTAGGACGACGAGGACTACTGCCTCCAACAGCGTCTTGACGACCTCGCGCACCGACAGCTTGATGAAGTCGGTGGTGTCGTTGGCGTAGGCGTAGGTGAGGCCCTGGGGGAAGCTCTGCGCGAGGTCGGCGATCCGCGCCTTGACCAGATTGGCGGTCTTGAGGGCGTCGGCCCCGGGCGCGAGCGACACCGCGATGCCGGCTCCGGGATGGCGGTTGACGTGGATCACCGCATTGTAATTGTCGGCGCCGAGCTCGACCCGGGCGACATCCTTCAGCCGCACCGTCGCGCCGCTCGGCTCGGTCTTGAGGATGATCTGCTCGAACTGCGGCGCGGTCTGCAGGCGCGACTGGGCGGTGACCGTGGCGTCGAGCATTTGCCCGCTACTTTGCGGCAGGCCGCCGACCTCGCCGGCCGCGACCTCGGTGTTCTGGTTCTGGATCGCCGTGACGACGTCGCTCGGCATCAGCGCGAACGCCGCGAGGCGCTGCGGATTGAGCCAGATGCGCATCGCGTGGGGGGCGCCGAACACGGTAATGTCGCCAACCCCGGGCACGCGCGACAGCGGGTCCTGGATGTTCGACGTGAGGAAGTCCGAGACGTCCATGTTGGTGCGCTGGTCGGTCACGTCGTAGACCGCGACGATGAGCAGGAAATCGGGGTTCGACTTGGTCACCCGGACGCCTTGCTGCTGGACCTGTTGCGGCAGCCGGGAAATCGCCTGCTGGACCTGGTTCTGGACCTGCACCTGGGCGATGTCGGGGTCGGTGCCCTTGGCGAAGGTGACGGAGATGTTGACCGAGCCGCGCGAGGTCGACGACGAGGCGAAATACAACAGACCGTCGATGCCGCTCAATTGCTGCTCGATGATCTGGGTAACGCTGTTCTCGACCGTCGCCGCCGACGCGCCGGGATAGGTCGCGCGGATGTTGACCACCGGCGGTGCGACGTCCGGATATTGCTCGATGGGCAGGGTCGCGATCGCGCCGATCCCGGCCAGCATCACGACGATCGCGAGGACCCAGGCGAAGATCGGGCGATCGATGAAGATGCGCGACAAGGCTTAGCCGCCGCCGGAGCCGCGGCGGCCGCCCGGCCCGCCACCTTTGCCGGGCTTGCCGGGCTTGCCGGGCACGATCTTTTGCGGTGCGCTCGCCGGAACGGCCTTGATCGGCGCGCCGGACTTGAGGTTGGCCGTGCCCTGGGTGATCACCTTGTCGCCCGCGTTGAGCCCGCTGGTCACCACCCAGTCGGCGCCGTAGGTGCGGGTCGCGAAGACCTTGCGCCGCTCGGCCTTGTTGCCGCGCCCCGCGAGCCACACGAACGCCTCGCCGCCGATGTCGCGCTGGAGCGCCGGCTGCGGGACCAGGAACGCTTGAGGATCGACAGCCTGGGTGAAGACCGCCTGGACGAACATTCCGGGGAGCAGGTCGCCACGCGGGTTGGGGAACCGCGCCCTGAGCGTCACCGTGCCGGTGCTTTCATCGACGATCTGCTCCGAAAACTGGACCGTGCCGGTTAAGCCGTAGTCGCTGCCGTTCTCGAGCTTGAGCCGCACTTGGGTGCTGCCGGGCGTGACCCCGCCGGCGGCCAACGCGCGCTTCAGCGACAGTAAGTCGGCGCTCGATTGCTGGATGTCGACATGCATCGGGTCGACCCGCTGGATCACCGCCAGCGGATTGGCTTGGTTGGCGGTGACCAGCGCGCCGACGGTGAACAGCGACCGGCCGATGCGCCCGCTGATCGGTGCCGGGATCGACGTGTAACGAAGGTTGATCCGCGCCGTCTGCAGCGCCGCATTGGTCTGCGCGACGCTGGCGCGAGCCTGGCGGGCCTGCGCCACCGCATTGGTATAGTCCTGCTTGGAGATCGCCTGCATCCGGACCAGCGGCCGGTAGCGGGCGGCGAGAGTCTCGGCGGCTTCGGCCGAGGCGCGGGCGCTGGCGACGTTGGCGGCCGCCTGGTTGACCGACGCCTGGTAGAGGCTGGGGTCGATCTGGAACAATGGCTGCCCCTGGCGGACGTACGAGCCCTCGGTGAAAGTGCGGCGCCGGATCAGGCCGTTGACCTGCGGACGGACTTCCGAGGCCTCGATAGCGACCGTCCGCCCGCCAAGCTCGGTCAGCAGCGGCACCGCGCCCGGCTGGACGACGACGTAGCCGACCTTGACGGGGCCGCCGGCGCCGCGGCCGGCGGGCGGGTCCGAGCTTGCCGAACAGCCGGCGACGCCGAGCAACGCAGCCGCGAGACCCGCAACGATCAACGGTCGAAAACACAGGCGACTCGCGGACACGCGCCGCCTTTACGAGCGGGAACGCGGGAAGGCGAGACGACCTTCGCGCGAATTTTTAATTGTTTTTCAAGGCGCACCATTGCACCTTGGGCTCGCCCGGGGGGGCGTGAAGTGGACGAGGGCTGGTGGTCCTCGCCGTGAGGAGTGCGCCCCTTGAACGACCTGTCCCCGCGCGACACGCTCGACCGCCGCAAGCTCCTGACCGCGCTTCGCGGGCTGCGACGCGGCGATTTCAGCGTCCGCCTGCCCGACGAGTTCACCGGCATCGACGGCGAGATCGCGCGCCTGTTCAACGAAGTCGTCGCGATGGAAGAGCAGATCACCGACGAGTTCGAGCGGCTTTCGGTGGTCGTCGGCAAGGAAGGCAAGATCGGCCAGCGCGGCCGGGTCCGCGGCGCCACCGGCGGCTGGGAGGCCAAGATCCGCTCGGTCAACGAGCTGATCGACGACATGGCGCAGCCGACCGCGGAAGTCGCGCGGGTCATCGGCGCCGTCGCCAAGGGTGATTTGTCGCAATCGATGACGGTCGAGATCGAAGGACGGCCGCTGCGCGGCGAGTTCCTGCGCATCGGCAAGATCGTCAACACCATGGTCGAGCAGCTCGCCTCGTTCGCGTCGGAGGTGACCCGCGTCGCGCGCGAAGTCGGCACGGAAGGCAAATTGGGCGGCCAGGCCAACGTCAAGGGCGTCGCCGGCACCTGGAAGGATTTGACCGACAACGTCAATCTGATGGCCGACAATTTGACCGGCCAGGTGCGCAACATCGCCGAAGTGACGACCGCCGTCGCCCGCGGCGACCTGTCGAAGAAGATCACGGTCGACGTGAAGGGCGAAATTTTGGAGCTCAAGGACACCATCAACGTGATGGTCGATCAGCTGAACTCGTTCGCTTCGGAAGTGACCCGCGTCGCCCGCGAGGTCGGTACCGAGGGCAAGTTGGGCGGCCAGGCCCGCGTCGAAGGCGTCGGCGGGACGTGGAAGGACTTGACCGACAACGTCAATCTGATGGCCGAGAATTTGACCGGCCAAGTGCGCAACATCGCCGAGGTGACGACCGCCGTGGCCAGCGGCGACCTCAGCAAGAAGATCACGGTCGACGTCAAGGGCGAGATCCTCGAGCTCAAGAACACCATCAACGTCATGGTCGACCAGCTGAATGCATTTGCGTCGGAGGTGACGCGCGTGGCGCGCGAGGTCGGCACCGAAGGCAAATTGGGCGGCCAGGCGCAGGTGCCGGGCGTCGGCGGCACGTGGAAGGACCTGACCGACAACGTGAACCTCATGGCCGACAACCTCACCGGCCAGGTGCGCAACATCGCCGAAGTGACGACGGCCGTCGCGCGCGGCGACCTGTCGAAGAAGATCACCGTCGACGTGAAGGGCGAGATTCTCGAGCTGAAAGACACCATCAACGTGATGGTCGATCAGCTCAATGCGTTCGCGTCCGAGGTCACCCGCGTCGCCCGCGAGGTCGGCACCGAGGGCAAGTTGGGCGGCCAGGCCGAGGTCCCCGGGGTCGCCGGCACCTGGGCCGACCTGACCGACAATGTGAATTTGATGGCGGCCAATTTGACCGGCCAGGTGCGCAATATCGCCGAGGTCACCACGGCGGTCGCCCGCGGCGACCTGTCGAAGAAGATCACCGTCGACGTGAAGGGCGAGATCCTCGAGCTCAAGAACACCATCAACGTGATGGTCGATCAGCTCAACGCGTTCGCTTCCGAGGTGACCCGCGTCGCCCGCGAGGTCGGCACCGAGGGCAAGCTAGGCGGCCAGGCGCAGGTCGAAGGCGTCGGCGGCACGTGGAAGGATTTGACCGACAACGTGAACCTGATGGCCGACAACCTCACCGGCCAGGTGCGCAACATCGCGGAGGTCACCACCGCGGTGGCCCGCGGCGATCTGTCCAAGAAAATCACCGTCGATGTGAAGGGCGAAATCCTCGAGTTGAAGGACACCATCAACGTGATGGTCGACCAGCTCAATTCGTTCGCTTCCGAGGTGACCCGCGTGGCGCGCGAAGTCGGCACCGAAGGCCGCCTCGGCGGCCAGGCGCAGGTCGAAGGCGTCGGCGGGACGTGGAAGGATCTGACCGACAACGTCAACGCGATGGCCGCCAATTTGACCGGCCAGGTGCGCAACATCGCCGAAGTGACGACGGCCGTCGCCCTCGGCGACCTGTCCAAGAAGATCACCGTCGACGTGAAGGGCGAAATCCTCGAGCTCAAGAACACCATCAACACGATGGTCGATCAGCTCAACTCGTTCGCCTCGGAAGTGACGCGCGTGGCGCGCGAAGTCGGCACCGAAGGCAAATTGGGCGGCCAGGCGCAGGTCCGCGGCGTCGCCGGCACGTGGAAGGATTTGACCGAGAACGTCAATCTGATGGCCGACAATCTGACTGGCCAAGTGCGCAACATCGCCGACGTCACCACCGCCGTGGCGCGCGGCGATTTGTCGAAAAAGATCACCGTCGACGTCAAGGGCGAAATCCTGGCGCTCAAGAACACCATCAACACCATGGTCGACCAGCTCAACGGCTTCGCTTCCGAAGTGACCCGCGTCGCGCGCGAGGTCGGCACCGAGGGCAAGCTCGGCGGCCAGGCGAAAGTGCCCGGGGTCGGCGGAACGTGGAAGGACCTCACCGATAACGTCAATCTTATGGCGACAAATCTCACCAATCAGGTTCGCGGCATCGCCGAAGTCGTGACCGCGGTCGCCCAGGGCAATTTGAAGCGCAAGCTGACCGTCGATGCGAAAGGCGAAATCGCGGCGCTGGCCGAGACCATCAACTTCATGATCGAGACGCTGTCGACGTTCGGCGACCAGGTGACCAATATGGCGCGCGAGGTCGGCATCGAGGGCCGCCTCGGCGGACAGGCGCGCGTGCCGGGCGCCGCCGGCCTGTGGCGCGACCTCACCGACAACGTCAACCAGCTGGCCGCCAACCTGACCAACCAGGTGCGCTCGATCGCCGAGGTCGCGACCGCGGTGACCAAGGGCGACCTGACGCGCTCGATCGCGGTCGAGGCGTCGGGCGAGATGGCGGCGCTCAAGGACAACATCAACGAGATGATCCGCAATCTCAAGGATCAGACGCTCAAGAACGCCGAGCAGGACTGGCTCAAGACCAACCTCGCCCGCTTTTCCCGCATGCTCCAGGGCGAGCGCGACCTGGCGACCGTGTCCAACATGATCATGTCCGAGGTCGCGCCGCTGGTGAACGCGCAATATGGCGTGTTCTACGTCTCGAAGCGCGACGAGCAGGACGTGACCCGGCTCGAGCTGGTCGCCAGCTACGGCGCCGAAGGCCCCGACGAACTGAAGCAGGAATTCGCGTTGCGCGAAGGGCTGATCGGCCAGGCGGCGGCCGACAAGAGGCCGATGCTGCTCAAGGACGTGCCGCCCGATTTCCTCCACGTCCGGTCGGGCCTCGGCAAGGCGATCCCGGCCAACGTCAACATCCTGCCGGCGCTGTTCGAGGACGAGGTCAAGGCGGTGATCGAGCTCGCCTCGTTCGGCGAGTTCAACGAGACCCACCAGAGCTTCCTCGACCAGCTGATGGAATCAGTCGGAATCGTCTTGAACACGATCGCCGCGACGATGCGCACCGAGGGCTTGCTCGAGCAGTCGCAATTGCTCACCCAGGAGCTGCAGGCGCGGCAGACCGAGCTCACCACCAAGCAGGAAGAGCTGCACAACACCAACGAGGAGCTGCAGGAGAAAGCCCAGCTGCTCGAGAACGAGAAGAAGCAGGTCGAGGCCAAGAACCTCGAGATCGACATGGCCCGGCGCGCGGTCGAGGAGAAAGCCGAGCAGCTGGCGCTGACCTCGAAGTACAAGTCCGAGTTCCTCGCCAACATGAGCCACGAGCTGCGCACGCCATTGAACTCGCTGCTGATCCTGTCGAAGTTGCTGGCCGACAACCCGCAGGGCAATCTCAATGAAAAGCAGACCGAGTTCGCGCGCACCATTCACTCGGCGGGCTCGGACCTGCTCAATCTGATCAACGACATCCTCGACCTGTCGAAGATCGAGTCCGGGACCGTGTCGATCGACCTCGGCGACATGTCGATGTCGGGATTGAAGCTGCACATGGAGCGGACCTTCCGCCAGCTCGCCGCCGACAAGGGCCTCGAGTTCGACGTCCGCTTCGACCCCAAGCTGCCGGCCGAGATCCGCACCGACGAGAAGCGCCTGCAGCAGGTCGTGCTCAACCTGTTGTCCAACGCCTTCAAGTTCACCGCCCACGGCAAGGTCACGCTGGCGGTTCGCTCGGCCGACAGCGGGTGGAGCCCCAACCACCCGGTGCTGCGCAACGTCGACCAGGCGGTCGAAATCTCGGTCTCCGACACCGGCATCGGCATCCCGCCCGAGAAGCAGAAGCTGATCTTCGAGGCGTTCCAGCAGGCCGACGGCACCACCAGCCGCAAATATGGCGGTACCGGCCTCGGGCTCTCGATCAGCCGCGAAATCGCACGCCTACTAGGCGGCGAGCTGCAGGTGCGGTCGACGCCGGGCGAAGGATCGACCTTCAGCCTGTTCATTCCATTGGAAGCCGCGGCGGTCGCGGCACCGGAAACCTTTGCCGCGCTGGGCCGCGACACCCTCCACGCCGTCAACCTGCTGCCGGCGGCGATCGAAGTCACCGACGACCGCGACCATCTCGGCAAGAGCCCGTTCGTACTGATCGTCGAGGACGACGTGACGTTCGCCTCGATCCTGCTCGATCTCGCCCGCGAGGCGGGATTGAAGGGCGTCGTGTCGACCACCGGCTCGGGCACGGTCGCCCTGGCGCGCAAGCTCCAGCCGGACGCGATCACGCTCGATCTCGGCCTCGAGGACATCAACGGCTTCGTCCTGCTCGACCTGCTGCAGCACGACGCCGCCACCAAGGAAATCCCGGTCCACGTCATCAGCGGGGTCGACGAGGCTTCGGAGGTGACCGCGATGGGCGCCCGCGACATCACCGCCAAGCCGGTCGATCACGATGCCCTGTCGGCGCTGTTCAGGTCGATCCGCGCCGCCGCCAAGGACAGCAAGCGGCGGCGGCGCTCGAAGGCCCAGGCCGACGCGCCGCCGGAGCCCCGCCACCTGCCCGAGCTGGCCGGGACCAAGATGCTGATCGTCGACGACGACATCCGCAACATCTACTCGCTGACCAGCGTGCTCGAGAGCTATTCGGTCGAAGTGCTTCACGCCGAGCGCGGCCGCGACGGCATCGTCATCCTCGAGGAAACGCCGGGCGTCGACCTCGCCCTCATAGACATCATGATGCCCGAGATGGATGGCTACGAGACCATCCAGCACGTCCGGTCGAACCCCGACACCGCGCATATCCCGCTGATCGCGGTCACCGCCAAGGCGATGAAGGGCGACCGCCAGAAATGCCTCGATGCCGGCGCCTCCGACTATATCGCCAAGCCGGTCGATATCGACCTGCTGCTGGCGTTGCTCCGGGTGTGGGTGACCAAGGCCCGCAATCGCGCCCACGAGGCCGCGCAGCCGACGCGGACGGCGGCCGAGTAAGCGATGACCGCAGCGCAACCGCTCGACCCGGCGCAAGCCGACAAGCCCGCTGGCGAGGAGCCTGAAGCCGCAGGCTTGCCCCTGAAACGCGCCCGCGTGCTGGTCGTCGACGACGACGAGCGCAACCTGCTCGCCATCCAGACCGTCATCGAGGACCTCGCCGAGGTCGAGACCGCGGCGTCGGGCGATGAGGCGCTGCGCCACCTCCTCAAAGGCGATTTCTCGGTCATCCTCCTCGATGTCTTCATGCCCGGCATGGACGGCTACGAGACCGCCCAAATCATCCGCCAGCGCGACCAAACGAAGCGCATTCCGATCGTGTTCCTGTCCGCCGTCAACAAGGAGAAGGAACATCTGATGCGCGGCTACGCGATGGGCGCGGTCGACTATGTCTTCAAGCCGGTAGAGCCGGTCGTGCTGCGCTCGAAGGTCGCGGTGTTCGTCGATCTCTACGAGATGACGCAAGAGATCCAGCGCAAGGCCGAGCAGGAGCAGCGGCTGCTCGACGAGAATCTGCGCGCCAACGCTGAACGGCTGCGCGCCGAGAAGGAATTGCGTCGCGCCGAGCAGCGCCAGGCGGCGATCATCCAGTCGCTGCCGATCATCCTTTACCTGGAGCCGATCGACTGCGAGCCGCGCTGCCCGCACTTCGTCAGCGGCGATTTCGAAGCGATCACCGGATTCAGCTTCGACCAAGTCCGCGACAATCCGTCGATCTGGACCGAACGCCTCCACGAGGAAGATCGCGAGCAGGCGATCGCGGCGCTGGACGCGCGGCGCGAGACCGGGCGCTTCTCGGTCGAATATCGCTGGCAATGCGCGGACGGCAGCTACCGCCACTTCCACGACCAGGCGGTGCTCCTCAAGGACGCGAAGGGGCGGCCGCTCGAGTACGCCGGCACGCTGACCGATATCACCGAGCGCCGCTCGCTGCAGAAGCAGCTGATGCAGGCGCAGAAGATGGACGCCATCGGCAAACTGACCGGCGGCATCGCGCACGACTTCAACAACCTCCTCGCCGCGGTCCTTGGCGGCATCGGGCTGATCGAACGGCGGGCCAAGCTCAAGGACGAAGACAAGAAGATCCTGGCGATGACCAAGCGCGCCGCCGACCAGGGCTCCGAGCTGGTCGGGCGGCTGCTCGCCTTCGCCCGGCGCCAGCAGCTCCAGCCGGCGTGCATCGACATCAGGGCGCTGGCCCAGACCGTGACCGAGCTGCTCGCGCCGATGCTCGGCGGCATGGTCAAGCTCGAATGGAAATTCGACGAGGAGCCGTGGTGCGCGTTCGCCGACCAGTCGCAGCTCGAGCTCGCGCTCATCAACCTGATCATCAACGCCCGCGACGCGATCGACGGCGGCGGAACGATCTTCATCGCGGCCGAGAACCGGGCCGTCGCGGCGGACGAGGCGATAGAGCTCAAGTCGGGCGACTATCTGGTGCTCGCGGTGGTCGATGACGGCAGCGGAATTTCGCCGACCAACATCGAAAAGGTCATGGAACCGTTCTTCACCACCAAGGACGTCGGCAAGGGCACCGGCCTCGGGCTCAGCATGGTCTACGGCTTCGCCAAGCAGTCGGACGGGGCGTTCCGCCTGCACAGCAGGCTGGGAGAGGGCACGCGCGCCGAGATCTGGCTGCCGCGCGCCGGCGACACCGCCGTTATAGCCGCCGGAGACTCGGCCGAGCCGGAGGAGATCAATTCCGGCCAGCCGCTCAAGATCCTGCTGGTCGACGACCATGACGAGGTGCGCGGCACGACCGCGGCCGTGCTCGAGGAACTGGGCCACAGCGTCACCGAAGCCGCCAACGGCGCCGAAGCCCTGGCCGCGCTCGGCAATGGCGGAGCCGGCTGGGACCTGCTGATCAGCGACTATGCCATGCCCGAGCTGTCGGGAACCGAGCTGGTGGAGGAGCTGCGCAAGGTCCGCCCGGACCTGCCGTGCCTGATCATCACCGGCTATGCCGAGCAGGAAACGGTCGACGGGCGCTGCGGTGACGTGACCGTGCTGACGAAGCCGTTCACGCCCGCCAAGCTGTCCGAAGCAATCCTCAAAGTGCTATAGCCGGGGCGATGCCCAGGCACGGACGGACCGGAAGTTCGATGAAGCCGAAGCGTGAAGAGCGCGAGGCGGGCGACGCTTCGGACATGGTCGACGAAGCTTCGCAGGAGAGCTTCCCGGCGAGCGACCCGCCGGCCTGGACCGGCGGGCGCGAGAATCGCAGCACCGGGCCACCTTCACGCAAACGGTCGGACGCTAAATCGCATTAGGCACACGCAAAGACGGCGGCGTCTTGCGACGCCGCCGTCCCTGTTTCACCGATACGAATGCCTTAGAGGGCAGTCGCAACGTTGGTGAAGGTCGTGTTCAACGCGCTACCAATGCTGGTCATCGCGCCGATCGCCGCAACGGCGATGAGAGCGGCGATCAGGCCGTATTCAATGGCGGTCGCGCCCTTGTCGTTACGAATCAGTTTAAGAAACTTGGCCATCTCTGGTCTCCTTAAGGCTCCACTAAACTCGGGAAGCGAGTTCCCCCACCTGCGCAGCCATTTCGCGTAGGTTGGATGTGGAATTAGCCCGGGAGGGGTTGAGAAAGGCTTAAAGCGGGAGGTTTCCGCTATTTAACCATGATGCGGGCGTTCACCGGCCGTCGGCGTCGTCGATCAGGTTCTCGAGCTCCTGCACGAGGTCGCGCAAGCCGCGGGTGCCGTCGCTCCAATCCTCGGGCAGCGGGCTCTTCTTTTCGCGTCGGCGCGAGGGCGGGGGTGCGACCGGCACGCGGAAGGTCTGCGGCAGCGGCGGCCCGGCGCGGCCGTCGACCGCCAACGCCGGCACCATGAAATTGCGCCAGATGGTCGCCGGCACGGTGCCGCCGCTGATCTTGCCCAAGGATTTGTTGTCGTCGCGGCCGACCCACACGCCGACCACCAGGTCGCCGGCGAAGCCGATGAACAGTGCGTCGCGATTGTCCTGGCTGGTGCCGGTCTTGCCGAAAGTCGGAACGGCCAGCGCCGCGCGGCGGCCGGTGCCGTTGTTGGTCGCCGCCCAGAGGAGGTCGAGCATCGGCGCCCAGTCGCGACGCCGGTCGAGACTGCCGCCGCGGCGGAAATAGCTCGAGAAGCCCTGGTCTTCAGCGTCGAGGGCAAGGCCGCGCGGCTCGATCGGGTAGCGGCCGCTGGCGATCGCCGCGTAGGCGGAGGTCAATTCGAGCAAACTCACCCCGGCGGTGCCGAGCGCGACGCTGGGGCTGTTGGGCAGCGGGCTCGTAATCCCGAGCTCGCGCGCGGCGCGCAGCACGTTGGGCCGGCCGACGCTTTCCGACAGGCGCACCGTCGCCGCGTTGCTCGAACGGGCGAAGGCCTCGCGCAGCGTGATCGGTCCGCGATAGATGTGGTCGCTGTTGACCGGGGTCCAACCGCCGATGGTGACCGGGCGGTCTTCGATGATGCTGTCGGGCGTCCAGCCGGCGCGCAACGCGGCGAGATAGACGAACAGCTTGAACGCCGATCCCGGCTGGCGCCGGGCCTGGGTCGCGCGGTTGAACGGCGACTCCTTGTAGCTGCGGCCGCCGACCATCGCGACGACGCGCCCGTCCGGCCGCATCGCGACCAGCGCCGCCTGGGCATCCCCGATCGCCGCCCGGCCGACCGCCCGCACCGCGAGCCGCTGGAGGTCGGCATCGAGCGTCGTCCTGACCTTGACCACGCCGAAATCGGCCTCGAACGCCTTTTGCGCCGAGGGCGCGACCCAGTCGGCGAAATAGGTGCCGGTCGGCACTTTCGACGCTTGTGCGACCGGGCGGGCGGGCACGGTCGCCCGCGCCCGCGCGAGGCTGATGATCCCGGTGTCGGCCATCGCCGCAAGCACCAGCCGGCTGCGCCGTTGGGAGAGACCGAGGTTGTGGGTCGGCGCGAGCCGCGACGGTGCCTGGACCAGGCCGGCCAGCATCGCCGACTGCGCCAGCGTCAGCCGGTCCGGGGAGCGGTTGAAATAATGCCGGGCGGCGGCGCGCAGCCCATAAACGCCGTCGCCGAAGTAGATGCTCGAGAGGTAGCGCGACAGAATCTCGTCCTTGGTCAGCCACGCCTCGAGCCAGAAGGAGATGATTACTTCCTGGGCCTTGCGTTTGAGGCTGCGG
>Ga0255310_10000202_pt1 | contig 12585 bp, 12 predicted proteins | sample EtOH1_T0_E1_meta_FD_201359 | JGI IMG/M metagenome (GOLD analysis project Ga0255310, IMG submission 201359) | Sandy soil microbial communities from University of British Columbia, Vancouver, Canada - EtOH1_T0_E1 | ecosystem: Engineered > Artificial ecosystem > Sand microcosm > Unclassified ...
AGCTCTTTCGATGCGGTGCTCTCAACGTTCGGTGTGATGTTTACGCCGAATCAGGAGCAGGCGGCACGGGAACTGATGCGCGTGTGCAAACCAGGCGGGAAGATCGGTTTGGCGAATTGGACGCCGGGCAGTCTGATCGGCGAGCTGTTCAAGCTGATCGGCAAATACGCGCCGCCGCCGGCTGGCGTCAAGTCGCCGGCGCTCTGGGGGACCGAGGCGCGGCTTCGCGAGATCTTCGGCGACCAGGCCAGCTTGATTGATGCGACCCGCAAGCACTTCGTCTTTCGCTATCGCTCGGCCGAGCATTGGCTCAATGTCTTCAAGACTTACTACGGCCCGATCGTGAAGACCTTTGGCGCGTTGCCTAACGACAAGCAAGGCGAGCTTGCCCGGGATCTGACCGAGCTGGCCGAACGATTCAACCGGTGCGGCGACGGTACCTTGATCGCACCAAGTGAATATCTCGAAATCGTTATTACCAAGCGCGTTTAGTCGAACGTCGCAGCAGCCAACCAATAGGAGCTTGAAATGAAATCGAATTGATAATATCCAGACCCATGGGTCTCTTGATTAACTGTTAGGCGGCAATCCAGCCTATGCAATACTGTCAACCAAAAGGAAAAATCATTATGTGTCACCAAATCCTGATTAACCGTTCGTGGCGTTGTTCGATGTTGTTCTTGTTGGGCCTGGTCAGCCCGGTGGCTTCTGCGCAAGCGCCTGCTCTTGATCTGGCACTTGCGTGGACTGCCGATGATACTCAGCTGCAGTGGGGGCCCTGCCCGTCGTTCTTGCCCAAAGGATGCGGCATTGCCGTTCTTCACGGCGACCCTGCAAAAGACAATCTCGATGTGTTTCTCAAAGTGCCTGCCAAGTCGAGCCTGCCGCTGCATTGGCACACTTCGGCAGAGCGCATGGTGCTGGTAGCAGGCGAACTTCATGTCACCTATGACGGCCAGAAAATGGCGGTTCTCAAGCCGGGAACTTATGCGTACGGTCCTGCTAAACGCCCGCACAAGGGCTTCTGCGCAAGCGCCGTTCCATGCGTCCTTTTTATTGCTTTTGAATCGCCGTTGGATGCGGTTCCAGTCGAGAGCGTAAAACAATAGCGATAGTGCCGCCCAACCTATAAGGATTTGTTTGGTTTCGGCTTGGTCGGCGTGAGGAGATACTGAATAACGGGGATGTTTTCCCCGTTATTCGGGGATTCCTTAGCACAATATTATAGTGTCTCCGAGGTTGCAAAACGTTTAGGGATATTATTGTGCCGCATTCGTCGCCGGTTCTAGGCAGCGGCGGGGAGTTTTGCTACCCTGCGCCTTAAGTACGAACAAACCCTCCCCAGGTAACTCGATAAATGCTTGTTTCACGCGTGCGCGTTAAGCTTTGCGGTATAACCCGTGTGGAAGACGCCTTGTCTGCGGCCGATGAGGGCGTAGACGCGATTGGGCTGGTGTTTTATCCACCCAGCCCGCGTTGTGTTTCGTTGCCTGCGGCCGAAGCCATCATGGCGAAGTTGCCGCCTTTCGTAACCACCGTAGGGCTTTTTCTGGATGCGCAAGCCTTGTGGGTACAGCAAGTACTCGCTACGTTGCCTTTAGATGTTTTGCAGTTCCACGGGCAAGAAACGGCTGATTTTTGTTTGGCTTTTCAGCGTCCCTATCTTAAATCAGTGGGTATGCAATCTGCCGATGCCTTATCGCAGGTAGTGGCCGGCCATCCCCAGGCGCAAGGCTTTTTGCTCGACGGTCACTCGCATGGCGAGGCCGGCGGAACGGGCCAGGTTTTTGACTGGTCGCAGTGGCCTGCTACGCTGGACCGACCGTTAATATTAGCGGGCGGGCTGACGCCCGATAATGTCGAGCAAGCCATTCGCCAGGTTAAACCTTGGGCTGTTGATGTCAGCAGCGGCGTGGAGCAGAGCAAGGGCATCAAAGATCCCAAAAAGATTCGTGAATTCATGAGAGGTGTGCAGCGTGCAAGCGCCCAATAATGCGTCCAGCAATGGAGTAATGACGACTGATCTGCCGGATGCCCGTGGGCATTTTGGGCCTTATGGTGGGCGATTTGTACCCGAGACTTTAATTCTGCCGTTGGAAGAATTGGAAGCTGCGTATAAGCGTTATAAGAACGATCCCGATTTTCTTGCTGAACTTAACAACGACTTGACTCATTATGTCGGCCGCCCATCGCCGCTGTATTTGGCGGAACGGCTGAGTCGAGAGAACGGTGGCGCTAAGATCTATCTCAAGCGAGAGGATCTCAACCACACGGGGTCTCATAAAATCAACAACACTATTGGCCAGATATTGCTGGCCAAGCGGATGAAAAAACAGCGGATCATCGCCGAAACAGGCGCGGGTCAGCACGGTGTGGCGACGGCGACGGTGGCGGCGCGTCTGGGTCTGGAGTGTGTCGTTTATATGGGCGCCGATGATATTCAACGGCAAAGCCCCAACGTTTATCGCATGCGTTTGTTGGGTGCGACAGTGGTGCCGGTTACGTCGGGCACTCGTACACTCAAAGATGCCATGAACGAGGCGATGCGCGACTGGGTTACGTATGTCGATAACACCTTCTACGTTATCGGCACGGTCGCGGGTCCGCATCCGTACCCCATGATGGTGCGGGATTTTCAGGCCATTATTGGCCGAGAGGCACGCCAGCAATCGCTGGATCGCCAAGAGCGACTGCCCGATGCTTTGGTTGCCAGCGTGGGCGGTGGATCTAATTCCATCGGCCTGTTTCACGCCTTTATTGACGATACCGACGTTCGGATGGTTGGCGTAGAGGCGGGGGGGTTGGGGTTAGCCAGCGGCCAACACGCCGCACCGCTGGCCTCGTCCAGCCGATCGGGTGTGCTGCACGGCAGCCGCAGTTATTTGATGCAGGATGAGCACGGTCAAATTTTGCCCACGCATTCCATATCAGCGGGATTGGATTATCCTGGCGTCGGGCCGGAACATTCCTGGTTAAAGGACAGTGGGCGAGCAAGCTATGTAGCTATTACCGATGAGGAGGCCTTGGCGGCCTTCCATAAACTCACTCGAGTTGAAGGCATCATTCCGGCGCTGGAGAGTTCACACGCCGTGGCATATGCCTTGAAGCTGGCGCGAGAAATGTCTGCCGAACAAAGCATTGTGGTCTGCCTTTCTGGTCGGGGCGATAAAGATATTGGTACGGTGGCTGCCCTGGAGGGCATCAAGTTATGAGCCGCATTGGCGAACATTTTACGGCTTCTCAATCTCAGGGACGAAAGACCCTGATTGCTTACATCATGGCGGGTGATCCCCAGCTGAAAGCTACCGTTCCACTGATGCATGCGCTGGTGCGGGCGGGCGCGGATATTATCGAGCTCGGCATGCCGTTTTCTGATCCTAGCGCCGATGGCCCGGTCATTCAGGCAGCCAGCGAGCGGTCCCTGGCCAACGGTACGACGCTGACTCAAGTGATTGCCATGGTTGGTGAATTCCGTCGGCAAGATCAGCAAACTCCCGTGGTGTTGATGGGTTATCTTAATCCCGTCGAAAGAATGGGTTATGCTGACTTTGCCCAAGTGGCCAAGCAGGCGGGCGCTGACGGCGCCTTGATCGTTGACGTGCCGCCGGAAGAGTCCGGTGACTTAACCGCCGCCCTGCGAGCGGCCGGGCTGGACCCGATCTTTCTGCTGTCGCCGACCACCTCGGCGCAGCGAATACAGCGCATTTGCGCTGAGGCCAGCGGTTTCGTTTATTATGTCTCTCTAAAAGGGGTGACTGGCGCGGCGAGCCTGGATTTGTCTGCAGTGTCGCGTCGAATTGCCGAGATTCGCGGCATCACCGATTTGCCGGTAGGCGTGGGCTTTGGTATTGGCACCGCCGAGGCGGCGGCAGAAGTCGCCCGGTTTGCGGATGCCGTGGTCGTCGGCAGCGCTTTGGTCTCCCGCTTTGCCGAAGTCGGCGCGGATAGTCAGAGCGGGTTGCGCCAGGCAGAACTATTGATTAATGCGATGCGTCAGGCGATGGATGCCGTCGCCCGCTCAGAAGCCAGCATAAGGATGAGCAAGCCATGAACTGGTTCAGTAAACTCGTTCCTTCACGGATTCGTACCGAAGACCGTAAGCATAACTTTCCCGAAGGGTTATGGACAAAATGCACGGGTTGTGATTCCGTGCTCTATCGCCCGGAGCTCGAACGTAATCTTGAAGTCTGCCCCAAGTGTGGCACGCATCATTTTATCGCCCCGAGAGCTCGACTGGCGGCCTTTTTTGACGAAAGCACCACGGTCGAGTTATCGGCCAATATCGAGCCGGTTGATGTGCTGAAGTTTCGCGACAGCAAAAAATACCGTGATCGCTTAGCACAAGCGCAAAAGGAAAACGGCGAAAAAGACGCGCTGTTGGTAATGCAAGGCAAAGTTCACGGCACGCCCTTGGTGGCCTGCGCCTTTGATTTTCGCTTTATGGCGGGGTCGATGGGGTCGGTTGTGGGCGAAAAATTCGTTCGCGCCGCCCGGCAATGCATGAAGGATTCGCAACCCTTTGTCTGCTTCGCCGCCAGCGGCGGTGCGCGTATGCAAGAGGCGCTGTTTTCGCTGATGCAAATGGCCAAAACTGCGGCTGTTCTGGCGGAATTATCAGAAATGCGGCTGCCTTATGTTTCTGTCCTGACCCATCCCACAACGGGCGGTGTTTCCGCCTCCCTGGGCATGTTGGGGGATATCAATGTGGGTGAGCCTAAAGCGCTGATCGGGTTTGCGGGGCCACGCGTGATTCAGCAGACCACCGGACAAACCTTGCCCGAAGGTTTTCAGCGCAGCGAATTTTTGCTGGAGCACGGCGCCATTGATCTGATTATCGACCGGCGAGAGACGCGTGATCGGCTGGCGTCGCTATTAGCTATGCTGATGCATCATCGGCGTGTCTAAGCAGACGCCAAGATATTTTTTGTAGCCGCAGGATTCACCCTGATTGATGCGATTTTCTACCTTGGAACAATGGTTGCGCTGGCAGGAGCAACTCCACCCCAAAGAGATCGAGCTGGGGCTTGATCGCCTGCGCCGTGTGTTGGACCGAATGGCGCTTACTCAGCCGGCACCGACGGTGATTACCGTCGGCGGTACCAATGGCAAGGGTTCTACGGTCGCTTTACTGGAGGCAATACTCCGCGCCGGTGGTTACCGTGCGGGCGTCTACAGTTCACCCCATCTGCGGCGTTACAACGAGCGCGTGCGGGTTGACGGCACAGAAGTTAGCGATCAGGCTTTGTGCCAGGCCTTCCAGCGAGTTGACGAGGCGCGGCAGGAAACCAGCCTCACCTACTTCGAATTCGGCACCTTGGCGGCGCTGGAGATATTTCGTCAAGCCATGTTGGATGTCGTCATCCTGGAAGTCGGTTTGGGCGGGCGGCTGGATGCAGTCAATGCCATTGATGCGGATCTTGCCATCGTTACCAGCATCGATTTGGACCACATGGATTGGCTAGGGCCAGATCGAGACAGCATCGGTCGGGAGAAGGCCGGCATCATGCGGTCTGATCGTCCAGGTATTTTCTCTGGCCCCCATCCACCGTCGGGATTTCTTGAGCATGCGCCAGCCAATCCCCTGTACTTGCTGGGGCGGGATTTTTACTGGCAGCGCAAAGCAGAAAAATGGCAATGGCAAGGCCTGGCGGGTCGGCTGGAAGACCTGCCTTTGCCGGCATTGGTTGGCGAGCATCAGCTGAATAATGCTGCCGGCGTCATTCAAGGCCTGCGTATCTTGGCGGATCGTTTGCCGGTGCAGCACGAACACCTGCTTCAGGGGTTACAGCAAGTGAGTTTGCCGGGGCGATTCCAGCGGTTGCTCGGACCGGTCGAACGTATCTTCGATGTGGCGCATAATCCTGCTGCGGCACAAGCATTGGCGGCTAACTTAAATACTTGTCCCGTGAGCGGCACCCGTCGAATCGTTCTGGCCATGCTGGCCGATAAAGACGCCGCAGCGTTTGTTAAGCCTTTGCTGGCGCATTGTGATCAGTGGTATCTGGCTGGGTTGACGGGCACTCGAGGCAGATCGGCCGAAGAGCTGGCCGCTGCCATAGGCGTGTTACCAGGCCAAGTGCTAAGCACAACGGTGGCTCAGGCTTATCAGCAGGCGTTGGCCGATTCACGTCCCGGTGATCGAATTTTGGTGACGGGGTCGTTTCACACCGTGGCCGAGGCGCTCGCAGTAGCATTATAATGACCGACTTAAGTCGGTGTTCGGCGCAGCTAATGTCGGTTACGTCGATAGAATGGAAGGAAAAAATGGATCCCGTATTGAAGAAGCGATTGATAGGCGCGGCCGTCTTATGGATACTGACGCTGATTTTCCTTCCTATGCTGCTGGATAGATCAGAGCAGGAAACCTCACTGCAAACGGTAGAGATGGCCCTGCCGGATGACCCGCAGCTAGATCAGGCTTTCGACGATCAACCCCGTGAACAGCGATCACTGATAGTCGAGTCGCTTAACGGCGAGACCGTACTGACGAGCGTTCCGCAAGTGATGGAATCGGTGATTGACCAGGCGCGATCCTCAATACAAACGGGCCCCGATGAGTTGATTTTGCCCGAAAATCCAAAATCGCCAGCCGAGCTGCCGGCCAAAATGATCGAAAAAGCTGCGCCTGTTGCGCAGCCACCCGTTAAATCGAGTGCTCCGGCAGAGCCGGTTAAGAAGGTAATTGCCAAGCCGCCAATTAAATCTACAGTGACCAACAAGCCAGCAGTTGAACTACCGGCAGTTAAGCCACAGGTTGCAGTTGCTGCTCCTGCGAGTCAAGTCTGGTCAGTACAGGTGGGCAGCTTTAATAGCAAAGAAAACGCGGCTGCCTTGGTTAAACGCTTGCGTGAGAAGTCATTTGCTGCACAATTGAGCAGTTATAAAAGCGGCGGGAACACCGTCTACCGGGTGCGGGTGGGCCCAGAAAACAGTCGTGAAGCCGCCGAAAAGCGCCAGGCTCAGTTGCAAAGTCAGCTTGGTTTAACGGGCAGAGTGATTAGCGATCCTTGATTTCTAAATGAAGATCCAGGCGCTACACCGCTAAAAATGATACGGGGTTTTAGCTATGGCTATCAGCATGATAGATATGACCGTTATCGTTGTAGTCATTCTGTCGGCGCTCATCAGTTTGTGGCGTGGATTTGCTCGTGAGTTATTGTCATTGCTCAATTGGGCTGCGGCAGTGACGTTATCAGTTTATTTTGGCGAATCCGTCGCAGCGATGATGCCCGCCAGCCTGGGGCCAGATTCAGTTCGGTCCATCGCTGGCTTTGCCGCAATTTTTATCGGCACGTTGTTACTGGGGGCCATTATCAATGCCTTTGTGAACATGTTGATTGCCCGGATTGGTTTGGGGGGCACGGATCGAATGCTGGGCATGTTGTTCGGGGTGATGCGCGGGGCAGCCGTCGTGACTCTCGTGGTTTTACTGGCCGGCTTGACGGCGCTGCCAAAAAACCCAATCTGGCAGAGTTCTCAGTCTTTGCCTTATTTCCAAAAAATGGCTGAACAAGTCATTACCTATCTTCCCCCGGAGCTGGCGTCGCAGTTCAACTTTCAATAACTCTGAATGGATCGATAACTTTTCTATGAGGCAGTCCTAAATGTGTGGTGTTGTCGGTATCGTGGCCCATAGTGAGGTGAACCAGGATCTTTACGATGCGCTGACTGTGCTTCAGCATCGTGGGCAGGATGCCGCCGGCATCATGACCTGTGAGGGTGACCGGTTGTTTCTGCGTAAAAGCAGCGGCTTGGTGCGCGACGTTTTTCAAGGTCGACATATGCTCAGACTGCGTGGCGAAATGGGCATCGGCCACGTTCGCTACCCAACGGCGGGTTGCTCGACGACAGCCGAGGCTCAGCCGTTTTATGTCAATTCACCTTTTGGCATCTCGCTGTCGCACAACGGCAATTTGACCAACGCCGAGCACCTGAAGCGTGAGCTATTTGTCCAGGATATGCGGCACATCAACACCGACTCCGATTCGGAAATCCTGTTGAACGTGTTTGCTCACGAACTGCAAGTGATGGGTAAGATTCGCCTTGCACCTGAGGACATTTTTGCCGCCGTTCGTCGCGTCCACCAACGTTGTCGCGGTGCCTATGCGGTGGTGGCGATGATTACCGGGTACGGCGTGGTGGGTTTTCGCGACCCGTTTGGCATTCGTCCGCTGGTTTACGGTCGCCGCGAGACCCCGCAAGGGCCGGAATACATGATCGCGTCCGAAAGCGTCGCGCTCAGTGTGCTGGGGTTCGAGTTGATTGCCGACGTGGCCCCTGGCGAGGCAGTGCTGATCGACCGCGAGGGTAGGGTCAGCATCATGCAATGTCACGATAACCCGGTATTGTCGCCGTGTATTTTTGAATACGTGTATCTGGCTCGGCCCGATTCGATCATCGACAATGTGTCGGTGCATAAGGCCCGCTTGCGTATGGGTGATTACCTGGCCAATCGCATTCTCACCGAGTGGCCGGATCATGATATCGACACGATTATCCCGATCCCGGATACCAGCCGTACTGCCGCCATGCAGATGGCGACCCAATTGGATGTGAAGTATCGAGAAGGCTTCATCAAAAATCGCTACATCGGTCGTACTTTCATCATGCCGGGGCAAAAGCAGCGCAGAAAGTCGGTGCGCCAGAAGCTCAATCCCATTAGTCTTGAGTTTCGCGGCAAAAATGTTTTGCTGGTCGATGATTCCATCGTTCGTGGAACGACCTCTCGGCAAATTATCGAGATGGCCAGAGAGGCGGGGGCCAATAAGGTATATTTTGCCTCGGCTTCACCGCCGGTGCGGTTTCCCAACGTTTACGGTATCGATATGCCCAGCCCTCATGAGCTGGTGGGTTATGGGCGCAGTGAGGACGAGATTGCGCGGGAGATCGGGGCAGACCGCCTGATTTACCAGTCGCTGGAGGATCTAGAAGCGTCGGTATCATGGGGCAGGTCGGCCATACAGCGATTCGACAGCTCCTGCTTTTCGGGTGAATATGTCACCGGTGAGGTCAGTCCGGAATACTTGAAGGCCTTGGCCGCAAGCCGCTCTGATGGCGCTAAGGAGGTCGCATTCGAGCGCGAATATCCCGCCATCGATATTCATAACGATACTTGATATATAACGTACCTGGTCGTGCTATGGCATCGGCCGGTGATGTTCAGTTAAGAGGTGATATAGGCCTATGCCAGAGTTCAACGATGACGATGTCGGCTTCGACACGCTGGCGATACGCGCTGGCTTGTCGCATCGCACCGAGCATCAGGAGCATAGCGAGGCTATTTTTGCCACATCCAGCTTTGTATTTGCCAGCGCCTCAGAGGCGGCGGCACGCTTTGCTGGCGAATCTAAAGGCAACATATATTCACGCTTCACCAACCCAACGGTCGCCATTTTTCAAGAGCGCTTAGCCGCCCTGGAAGGTGGCGAGTCATGTGTGGCTACCTCCTCCGGCATGGCCGCCATCCTCGCGGTTGTTCTGTCCTTGCTGCGCTCTGGCGATCATATCGTCGCTGCCAGGGGCTTGTTTGGCACCACCAACGTGTTGTTCAGCAACTATCTGTCCCGTTTCGGCATCGAGGTCACTTACGTCCGGGCAACGGATTACGACGGCTGGGCTCAGGCAATCCGGCCGGCAACCCGTCTGCTGTTTATCGAAACCCCCACCAATCCCCTAATGGAAGTGGTCGATATTGCGGCCTTGGCCGACTTGGCCCATGCGCACGGCGCGCTGCTGGTAGTCGATAATTGCTTGAGCACGCCCGTGTTGCAGCGGCCGCTGGCGCTGGGAGCCGACTTAGTGGTGCATTCTGCGACCAAATATTTGGATGGCCAAGGTCGCTGCATAGGTGGCGCAATCGTCGGTGATCAAGAGCGCGTCGGCAAAGAGATTTTTGGTTTTCTGCGCACTGCCGGGCCAACCATGAGCCCCTTCAACGCCTGGGTATTCCTCAAAGGCCTAGAAACCTTGCCGTTACGGATGCGCGCTCACTGCGAAAATGCTTTGAAAGTGGCGCAATGGTTAACCGAACAACCCGGTATCAAGGCGATTCATTACCCCGGCCTGGCCACTCACCCCCAACATGCGTTGTCGGCGCGGCAACAGCCGGGGCACGGCGGTATCGTATCCTTCGAGCTTACCGGCGGTCAGGCCGCCGCCTGGCGAGTGATCGACGCCACAAAAATGATTTCTATCACCGCAAATTTGGGTGATGTGCGGTCGACGATCACCCACCCCTCAACGACGACTCATGGCCGTCTCAAAGAAGAAGATCGCCTGGCGGCGGGCATCAATCCCGGCCTGGTGCGCGTGTCGGTAGGTTTGGAAAATGCCGAAGACATCATTGCCGATCTGGCTCGCGGGCTGGGCGTCTAAACTTACAGCCTGTCCAAGGGGCTGATTACGCCCCTGACGCCTTTGTTAAGAACGTGTGTGTAAATCATCGTTGTTGCCACATCGCTGTGTCCTAACAATTCCTGTACGGTGCGGATGTCGTAACCATTGGCGAGCAAATGCGTTGCAAAAGAATGGCGCAAGGTATGCGGCGAGGTGGGCTTGGCGATGCCGGCCGCCAGCGCCGCTTTTTTAACGTAGCGCTGCACCTGTTTTTCTTCGACGTGATGGCGGCGTTCTTTTTTACTCCGTGGATCAACAGAGTAATTTTTCGCCGCAAACACGTACTGCCAGCCCCACTCTTGGGCTGCATTCGGGTATTTAACGGCTAAGGCATCCGGCAGCCAGACATCTACTTTATTCAGCGCCAAATCCTGTTCGTACCAAGCCCGGCGCAAAGCCAATTGCGAACGCATCTCGTCAAGCAAGCTATCGGGCAACAAGGTCACCCGATCTTTACCGCCCTTGCCATCGCGAACGATAATCTCTTTGCGGGTTAATTCCACGTCTTTAACGCGCAGCCGCACCGCTTCCATCAAACGCATGCCCGTACCGTATAGCAACTTAATAATTAGGTTGATAGGCGCTGGGGCTGCTTCCGCCTCCCGTAACAAGGATTGCACTTCCAACAGGGTTAACACCACCGGCAAACGCTTCGGCTTTTTTGATCGCTCAAAACTATCCAGCCAAGGCAAATCCACATCCAGCACATCGCGATACAAAAACAGTATCGCCGAGAGCGCCTGGTTTTGCGTTGAGCTGGACACATGGCGTTGCGTAGCAAGATACGTTAAAAATGTCTCCACTTCAGCGACACCCAGATCAGAGGGATGCCGCTTCCCATGGTACAGAATGAATTGTTTAACCCATGAGATATAGGTATTTTCGGTACTTAAGCTATAGTGCTTAAAACGGATCTTGTCGCGGACTTGATCAAGTAGTTTCTTCGGTTGTGATGATGTCGTAATTGGTTGCATTTATTGTCGCGCCAAGTTATTTTTGACCAGGATAAACATCCAGATAATTTTCACTTTTCATAATTATACGACAAATTGCAGTTTTTATAAGACATCGAATGTCGTATATATTACGTTAGGTGCTCCCCGGCGGCTTGAGCTTGTGCCGCCTGCAAAGCGCATCCTCAAGCGGACGGCGGCAAGCCGCCACCGCTTAGCTCTGCGTTATGTTCCTTTTGCCATTTCCAAAAGGGCTATGTATGCCTCAAGCAATTCCGGGTTGTTGTCGCGTAGCATCTCGCGCTCTTCCTCATCGTCCATCAACCGGTCAACTTCGTGCGCGTCTACTAACAGCGCCGCCTGTTCTTTTGTCATAATCTATGCTCCATCAGCTATGCCTGCAGCTATGCCTGTTGTCGGGTAGGCACATAACCCGTCATTCAAGCGGAGCCGCTACTGCGGCCCGCTTAATTCTGCGTTAGCAGTCAAAAATGAGAACTCTTTCCACACATAGCAAAAGCATCATCTTTGGGCTTCTTGGCGTAATTGGGTTTAGCCTTACGCTGCCAGCTACGCGGATGGCAGTTGCAGAACTTGATCCCACATTTGTCGGTCTTGGCCGAGCAATAATTGCCGCTGCAATTGCGGGGCTTGCACTCGCGATGACTCGTTCACGAAAGCCTGTTGGAAAGCAGTGGTTCCGATTAGGCGGCACAGCAATGGGTATTGTCATCGGCTTTCCATTGCTCTCCACTTGGGCAATGACCACTGTACCTGCGGCTCACGGAGGAGTTGTTGTTGGTCTGTTGCCATTATCTACCGCTCTTTTTGGTGCTTGGCTAGCCGGTGAACGACCACGACCCATTTTTTGGGCATCAACAATAGTGGGCAGCATAACAATTGCATTTTTCTCTCTGTCTTCTGGAGGCGGTTCATTTCAAACAGGAGATTTTCTGCTTTTAGGTGCAGTGATCGCCGCAGGTTTTGGCTATGCCGAAGGTGCTCGTCTTTCAAAGGAACTCGGCGCATGGCAAACGATTAGTTGGGCGCTTGTTCTGTCGGCACCAATACTGCTTTTCCCTGTCCTTAAAACCATGCCGCATAGCCTCTTCTCTGTAGGCTGGCAAAGTTTAGCGGGGTTTATCTATGTCAGCGTAGTGAGTATGTTCTTGGCATTTGTGGTCTGGTACAAAGGCCTTGCTCTTGGCGGGATTGCACGCATTGGCCAACTTCAGCT
>Ga0255310_10000203_pt1 | contig 12569 bp, 7 predicted proteins | sample EtOH1_T0_E1_meta_FD_201359 | JGI IMG/M metagenome (GOLD analysis project Ga0255310, IMG submission 201359) | Sandy soil microbial communities from University of British Columbia, Vancouver, Canada - EtOH1_T0_E1 | ecosystem: Engineered > Artificial ecosystem > Sand microcosm > Unclassified ...
AGCGGCCGTTTTCCCTCTTACAATTAATCCGGCAATGATACCACCGGTGGAGGTGCCTGCTACCATATCAAACAATTCGTAACAAGGGATACCGGCAACATCTTCCAGTTGCTTTAATAACTGGATAGTTAATATTCCTCTCATGCCACCGCCATCCAGCGAAAGGATCACCCTGTCAGTTTTTTCAATACCCAGGTTTTGAAAAGCTTTTTGCCGTTCAGGCGGCATTTTTTCCAATGGTTTTGCCATATTTTTTTGACTTATCAGTTAATTGATAAATGAATTGAAGGACAGGTTTAAGTTCAGGAATTTCAGGGAGGAGGATTCAGTATTTACTGATGATAAATCTAAGCAAAAGAAGAATGAAAAAAAATTCCTGTCAAAAAACCATGAATAAGGGGAACAGCTTATTGCAATATTGATTTATTAACCTTGATTTTATTTTTCATCATTTCCAGCACAGTCTCATTGATGACAGGCATATCGTAACCACATTCGAGGTGCAACTCTTTGGGAGTGCCAAATCCAACCCGTTTGTCAGGAATAGTATAAGGCCGAAGTAATTATCTAAAGAAAAGAGAAAACAAGAAAAGTAATTATTCGTTGAATAAGTAAAGTCATTGCGGAACAGCAAGGGAAACCAACAATGTTTTCAATTGGAATCTTTGCCCATCAGGTCATCATTGTTCACCCCTTTCTTTTTGGAGACCCCTTCTTTTAATTTTCCAAAATTGTAATTCATGCCAATCCTTAGATTACGGGTGGGCCATAAAAAGGTTAATTCCCTGTTGAAGTAAACGTCTTTGGTAGTTGTCCGGGATTCAAAATTTTTATTAATGAAATTTTCTATAGTAAGGCTCGCGGTCAGTTTTTCTTTTAAGAATTTACCGGTGGCGCCAATGCCATACCAGTAGTTAGCATTTCTTTTTGTTTGAAAAGTGACCGGACCCCGCCAAAATCCGGCATAAGAACTTATCGAGAATTTTTTTGTAAAAACATAGCTGGTATTAAGGTTGCCATTGCCCCCGATTCCTTTGTTTTTTTGCGCTGGAGCAAATTTATTTTCAATATGATTATAGAGAAGGGTTGCATTCAGGGAAAAATTCCAATCCGGGGTAAGCTTTGTATTTACTGAACCATTGATGTTTAGTTTCAGATCCTTGCCAATGTTATCGCTTGTATTTGAAGTTATGCCGGTATTGCTGTCAAAAGTGGTATAAGAGACTATACTGTTCCCGCTATACCAGGCACCAAGTGAAATTCCCAAAAAAGTATTTCCTTTCTGGAAGCGGTTTTGGAAAGCAATATTGTGAAATATCTGGGCATCCAGGTTCGGGTTACCATAATATTTATCCAATGAATCAGTATTGACTATAAATGGATTGAGGTTCCAGATAAATGGCCGCTGAAGTCGTTTGTTGTAAGAAATAACCAACGTGTATAATTTTGTTATCTTGAAATTGACAAGAAAATTAGGTAACAGGTTCACATATCTTTGCTGAATTTTTGTATTAGATGTTATAAAGTTGCCGTTTACCCGGGTATATTCCAACCTGAGACCGGCCCTGTAATTTGTATTTTTCACTTTAAAGTTGTAGCTGCTATACGCACTGTAAACATACTGTTCATATTTAAAGTAATCATTATTACCTGGTATTTCATAGTAGTTACTTGCCGCATCATGTTTTATAAGACCCCTAAAATCAGAATTGGCTTTTCTCATTATAATTTTTCCCCCTGATTCCAATTTTCCTTTCTTTAGGGGCAGGATATAATCGGACTGAATCGTATACTGATTACTGGGATTGTTATTTATATTCAGGACATCTCTTTGCCCTGAAACTAATTGCATTAAACTTGAATTATTGGTTTTATCGTTTCCATATTCATTGTTCAAGCGGACACTAAGTTCTTTCTCTTTTTTTTGATATTTTCTGATGTAATCAACCCCTATGTTTCTTTGGAGGCTGCGGTATTGATTAAGATAAAAAATTGGTGTAAAAGTTTTCGGTACTGAAAAATACTCTGTTGTTTCTATGTCTTCGCTGCTAAAATTATTTTCCCATTTACCAAATCCGCCGTAGGCTGAAATTGTATTCAAACTATCCAGTTCGCAGGCCAATTCTATGTTCTGAAAAGTTCCAAAATTATGCCTGGTTGTTTTTCCGTCCTGAATTCTTTGTTTAAAAGGACTTTGAACCAGGGGGGTTGTTATCTCAATACCACTTCCATGAAAAGTGCCTCCGGAATTCAGAAAATGGGAAAAGGTGAGCCCCCATTTGCCAAGTTTAGCAGAGAAATTTACACTATGATTATATCTACGGATCGTGTTATAATTTACACTGAGGGATCCATTATAACCTCTTGTTTTTTTAGCGGTGATGATATTGATTATACCGCCAACTCCTTCTGCATCATATTTGGCAGATGGAGAAGTGATCACTTCTATTTTAACGATCAGTGCTCCGGGAAAACCTTTCAGCGCTTCTTTTACATTTTGGGCAAAGATGGGAGTTTCCCTTCCGTTCAGCAATACTTTAAAATTACTTTGACCATTTACCTGCACGTTATCATCTCCATCCACGGCAACAAAAGGTGTCTTACGCAAAATATCCATAGCCGTTTCTGTTTTTGCCATGGGGTCATTCTCTACATTGAAAATAACTTTATCACTTTCTTGTTCAATCAACGGCTTGTGACTCTCCACCTTAACTTCCTTCAGAGTACTGTTTTTGGGTTTCATAAAAATTTCACCTGTTTCCACCGGCTGGTCACTGGTCACTTTTATTTTTTCCTGTTTTGCTATATACCCAGTATGACTTATATCCAAAAAATAATTTCCTGTATCAACATTATTAAAGCGGAAATGGCCCTTCTCATTGGAATAGGTATTGCGGATAGGCACTTTCGGCTGACTTTGACGTGAAAGATTGATCGTGGCAAAAACAAGTGGTTGATGAAGACTGTCTTTTATTACTCCGCTTATAGTTGATTTTTTGGATTGGCCATAAAAAGCCTGATTTGAATACAGGAGGGTGACAAGAATCCATACTTTCCTCATGGTGGTGAAGTTTGGGTGGATGAATACAGGATAGATATGTTTTCGGGAAGTTTCTCCTTTCTTAATAATTCAGGTTCGTCTTAGCTAACTATTTCGCCTGCCATGCATATATGACAGTAGTCAATGGGTACTTATACCGGTTGGATATAACAGGATGACTTTATTATTAAAGTTAGCAGGTTTCTTTTTGAAACTCAAATCTTTTACGGAACGATTGCATACCACTTTCGTGCTACACTCTCCATTGTTTATAGAGGAAAGTCCAAAGAAGAAGAAACGGAACGTTATATTAATATATTAGTTCAGAAATGAAACAGATCTATCCCAAAATTGAAGCAGAAACTGATACTTTTCCCTTCATCATTTCAAGCACAGCATCTTTAATAGCAGGAGCGTCGTACCCGCATTCATGATGAAGCTCTTTTGGAGTACCGTGCTCAACAACCCTGTCCGGGATGCCAAGAATTTTTATTTCTGCTTTGTAGTTATATGCATTCATAAATTCGAGTACAGCGGATCCGAATCCTCCTGTTACAGCGGCATCTTCCACAGTTATCACTTTATCAAACTTTGTAAACACCTGGTGTAATAGTTCTTCATCCAGCGGTTTGGCAAAACGCATATCATAATGAGCGGGGTTCAATCCATCATTTTTCAAATCACGGATGGCTGATGCAGCAAAATTTCCCGGATGGCCTAATGAAAGAACGGCAATATCATTTCCATCTTTTAATTTTCTACCTGTTCCGATTTTAATTTCTTTCATTTCTGTTTTCCATTCCGGCATTACACCTTCGCCTCTCGGGTAGCGGATAACAAAAGGATTTTTTGTTGACTCCAACTGCGCCGTGTATATCAGGTTTCTCAATTCACTTTCATTCATTGGGGCACTCACAATCATATTGGGCACACAACGCATATAGGCAATATCATAACAACCATGGTGTGTCGGACCATCATCACCAACCAATCCCGCACGGTCAAGACAGAATATGACAGGCAAATTCTGAATTGCCACATCATGCACTACCTGGTCGTAGGCTCTTTGCATGAAGGAAGAATAAATGTTGCAGAATACCTTCATGCCTTGTGTGGCCATACCTGCGCTGAGTGTTACTGCATGTTGTTCAGCAATGCCTACATCAAAAGCCCGGTGGGGCATTTTTTCCATCATGTATTTTAGTGATGAGCCGCTGGGCATTGCCGGAGTTATACCAAATATTTTTTCATTCTTTTCCGCCAGTTCAATAATAGTGTATCCGAAAACATCCTGGTATTTGGGGGCCTGTGGCAAATCGAATTTCTTTTTCTGAATTTCACCGGTGATCTTATCAAACAATCCCGGCGCATGCCACTTGGTTTGATCTTTTTCTGCCAATGAGTATCCTTTTCCCTTTACTGTTACTATATGTAATAGTTTTGGGCCAGGTATATTCTTTAAATCTTTTAAAGTATCAATGAGCTTGGTGATGTTGTGTCCATCAATCGGTCCAAAATAGCGAAGGTTTAAAGCCTCAAATAAATTAGCACGGCTGTTTACCATTCCCTTAATGCCTTCTGTCAGCTTATGCACCATTGCCCTTGAAAAATTTTTCCCCACAGGCAGCTTACCCATCAGGTTCCAGACTTCATCCTTTACCTTATTATAAGTTGGTGAAGTTGTAATATCGGTGAGGTATTCTTTCAGGGCTCCAACATTGGGATCAATGCTCATACAATTATCGTTAAGTACAATGAGCAGATCTGTATCGGACACACCAGCATGATTCATTGCTTCAAATGCAAGCCCGGCCGTCATGGCGCCATCGCCAATTACCGCCACCACTTTCCGGTCTTTTTCACCTTTATATTTAGCGGCCATTGACATACCTAATGCTGCAGAAATGGAAGTGGAAGAATGACCAACACCAAATGTGTCATATTCACTTTCAGTCCTTTTTGGAAAACCACTCAAACCTTTATACTTACGATTGGTTTCAAACTTATCACGACGGCCAGTAAGAATCTTATGACCATATGCCTGGTGACCAACATCCCACACCAACTGATCGTATGGAGCATTATAGATATAGTGTAGGGCAACGGTCAGTTCAACCACCCCAAGACTGGCGCCAAAATGACCACCATGAACACTGACCACATCAATAATATATTGCCGCAGTTCATCACAAACCTGGTGAAGTTTTTCACGGGAAAGTTGTTTTAGATCAGACGGGGAATTGATTTTTTGCAAAAGGGGCCCTGCTGTGATGTGCATGCTGTGGTTTTACGGTGTAAAATTAATGATTTTCGCCATGAGAGGTAGCTAAATTTAACTTAACAAAAGACCTGTTATTAAGTTCAGGCTTCATGAAATATACACAGAACCGTTTCTTATAGTTTGATGAAACCGAGTAATGTGGCAGGAGAGGTCGAATTAACCGGGGTAATCAGCAAGCGGTAGTTTCCTTTGGGCAGACGTGATACAGGAATTGTTTCCATGTTTATACCCTGGTATATATGCCAGATTCCATTTGCAAGCAGACGGTTATCGTTATTAAAAACCTGGTAATTAACAAGGCTGGATTTATCAGTTGCAACTTCTATTTTCAAATCATTATGTACTGGGTTTGGCCAAAGGCGGCAGGAAAGACCTTTATCATTGTTCAAAACAATAACTTTTGATAATTGAGCATTGTCATTTTTATCATAAAAAGCAATACGCAGAAAAATTTTACCCGGAGGATAATTGGATAAGAAATAACGAAAATCTTTTCTACCTGAAGTGGTGTCATGCGTGGTGATAACGGCAGCTTTTTGAAAACTGAAACCATTAGTGCTGATTTCAATATCTGTATGTCCCAAAAGCCAGGCATTATCCAGGCTCCATTTGCACTCAATTTTGTCGGGGTGTTGTATTGCTTCAAATGAAAACAAGTGTAATGCAAGTAAAGTAAAGCAATCGAGGATGGTAAAATTAATAGTATGAAGATTGCACCCTTTATCTGATGCAAGTGTAATGCTGTAATTTCCTTTAACCAGATCATTAAGCGGTATAGTGCTGGCTGTACTGTCTGTGCCCGTAGTGTATTGATCAGTCATTTCAAAAACGCCATCACTGTCTGAGTCGAATCCCAGAGTATAATGCATCGGAAAAATGTCTGTATAACTTGAGGCATTTACAGAAATAACGATACTTCCCTTTGGGCATGCCAATACTTCAGTATATGTAAGGCTGTAGGATACTGATGAAACATCACCCGGTGTATTATTAGTGGCATTGGCACTTTGCTGCGGGTCTTTTACCCAGCCGCAGTCACCATCCAGCCGGCGTGCAAAACTGTTTCCTCTGCCTGCCGACTCTCCAATGGTTTCATAGTTGATGCTCATCAGGTCAAGATCAAATGTTTGCGAAGTGCATTGACCACCAATGGTAGAGGTGGTAATAGAAGAAGAAATTTCCACGGGTAATGAACGGGCAACCGCATCCAATACTTTTAATGCAGGATCCAATAAAACAACCTGTTCGTTGGCCGTACCACCGTCTGTCAAAAATCCGTCACCCGTGGTGGGTATTGATCCGCTGGTACAGTTACAGGTATTCCAGTTCAGGTCGCTATGTACTGCACTGTCTATGTTTGCGCAGGTGTAAGCAATGGAATCCTGGCCGGAAATAACATAAAACTCCCCGGGCTGTAAAATGGTATTGGGTGGAATAGTGATGGAAAAATCGCCATCGGTAAGAATGTAGCAGCCAATATTAACCGGACCGGGTCCAAAATTGAGCAGTTCAATAAATTCAGATGTGGCACCACAACCATTCAGCGTCCAAGGCATGTACTCATTGATTACCACTCTTCCCTGGGCGGGACAGACCAGCTTTACCAGCAAGAAAAATAATAAGGCCAGTATATGACGGAAAGGATTTAGGTACCTGGTTTTCATTGGTTCGGACGCACCTGCAAATTATAAGCAGCACAATTGTAAAAGGTAAAAGCAGGCAATAAATTGCTTTCAACAGGTCTATATATCCCGATTTAATGGTTTAATCTTAACCGCCAAGGTGGCAAATCTGTGGTAAATGGAGCCCATTTGTAAAACCTATTTTCCACTGGTACTATTGACCCGCCCTGCTATGCCGATTAGTTTAGCTTTGTGTGTTATATTTATGCCCTCAATGTCAAGAAATACGAGATATTGGATTTTCCAACTGTGTGGCTGGGGCTTGTTTGCCCTCATCAATGTTTTCTTTGCTTATTCATTTGATAAGCTGAATACGCCGGACGACCGCCGGATTTTTTTTGGAAGACTGATCATTTTTGTCGTTATCGGATTTGTCTTTACCCACCTGATGAGGTATGTGATTATTGGCATCAATGTCTTACAGAAAAGGCTGGAAAAACAACTTTTGCAATTCCTGTTCATCACATTGATTTTTGCAGTTATTGCATCTACAGCCGATACCCTGATGTTGGTACGGTTTAATTTTCTGACCAAAATAGAAAGAGAGTTCCAGGATAATATTATACTGCTGGTACTGAGCGGTGCGTTTTATTTCTTTCTTTATTTTTTTATCTGGAACCTGATATACTTCCTCTACCATTTTGTAACAAAAAGCCAGAAACAACAACTCGATACGCTTAAACTGGAATCGCTTGTAAAAGAACTGGAACTGAAAACCATCAAGGCGCATATCAACCCGCATTTTATTTTTAATTCACTGAACAGTATCCGTGCATTAATTGATGAAAACCCCAACAGGGCCCGTAATGCCATTACTGAACTCAGTAATATATTGCGCAGCAGTATGCAGACTGAGAAGATAGAAGCAGTTCCATTCGAAAAAGAATTGAACATTGTGAAAGATTACCTGGCGCTGGAGTATATGCGTTTCGAGGACAGACTCAGGGTGGAATACGAAATAGATGAAGATACGCTTGATCAACCCGTGCCGCCGATGATGCTGCAAACCCTGGTGGAGAATGCTATCAAACACGGCATCAGCAAACAGATCAGTGGCGGTAAGGTGAAGATTATTTCTGATTTCAAAAACGATTATCACGAACTGGCTGTTCAAAACACTGGTAAACTAAATGGTCGTGCTAAAGGCGAAGGGTTTGGATTGTCCAGTACGATGAACCGGCTGGGTTTGCTATATGGTGATAAAGCAAAATTTATTATAAAACAGGTGACACCGGAATTGGTAGAGGCAAGACTGCTGTTGCCTGTCCAGGTTAGTTTATAAAAATCTATCTGCATGCGAGCCATAATTATTGACGACGAAAGACTGGCAAGAATCGAATTAAGAAAATTACTGCAGGAATTTCCTGAAATTGAAGTGGTGGATGAAGCTGCCAATGCCGATGAAGGCATTGCAAAAATTGATAACCTTCATCCCGACCTGGTTTTCCTGGATATACAAATGCCGGGAAAAACCGGTTTTGATATGCTGAGTGAACTGGACAGGGCACCACATGTTATTTTCACTACTGCCTATGATGAGTTTGCATTAAAAGCATTTGAAGTAAATGCCCTGGATTACCTGGTAAAACCGGTAGAACCAAAACGGCTTGCAGATGCTGTACAAAAACTACATATGGCGGAAGCCAGGGAGAATAATCATGTTGTGTCAGAAAACATGAACCGTTCTCTGCTGGGTGAGGAAGACCAGGTATTTGTAAAAGATGGCGAACGCTGCTGGTTTGTAAAATTGAGTGATATACGTCTTTTCGAAAGTGTGGGCAATTATGCCAAAGTGTTTTTTGGTATGAATAAACCTCTTATTTTAAAATCGCTGAATGCACTGGAAGAGAGGCTTGACCAGAAAACTTTTTTTCGTGCCAACCGTAAACACATTGTTAACCTGAGGTTGATAGAAAAGATTGAACCTTATTTTAACGGCGGCCTGCTGTTAGAATTAAAAGGAGGTGAAAAAATTGAAGTAAGCAGAAGACAGACCGTGAAGTTTAAAGAGATGATGAGCCTCTGATAATTTACTATTTAAAATTTTCAATTGATTATTTAATGAAGCAATTGTTTATAACAGGGTTGTTGATCACAACAACCTTTTTTGTTTTTGGACAGAATGCTGAGGGTCTTATTAATACAAAAGAAGTGGAGCGAATCGAGAAAGTTCTTTCCGCTGATGATATGATGGGCCGTAAAACTTTTACCCCTTATATCGATAAAGCGGCAGATTTTATTGCTGCTGAATTTAAAAAAGCAGGATTGCAAACCCTGAATAACAGTGGTAACTACAGGCAGGATTTCACCATGGTAACACCCAAATTTTTAAATGCATCCTGCACATTTGATGGTAAGGATGTAGATATGAAAGATGTATTGGTAGTTACCTGTCAGCCCGGGATTTTTATAAATGAAAAATCGGGGTATGCAAAAACAAAGATCGAAGCGGGTAAAAACCTGGGCAGAGAAGCGCAAAAAATTACCCGGTCTGGCAAAAACTATCTTGTACTGGTAGATATAAGCTACTCAAAAAATTTCAGCCGTCTGGTTTTTTTAAAAGAACAACTTTTTAAAACAGAGAATAGTGTAGTATTTGTTTTAACTACTGAGAATCCTTCTACCTATACTGTAGAAGCCCGTCATGAAATAATAGAACAAAAATCAGCAAACGTGGTTGGTATATTGCCTGGAAAGAGTAAGAAAGATGAATATGTGATCTTTTCAGGGCACTATGATCATGAGGGTGTGGGCAATCCTGTGAATGGCGATAGCATCTATAACGGAGCCAATGATGATGCGGCCGGAACTACAGCAGTTATTATGCTTGCAAAATATTTCAAGGCATTAAACAATAATGAAAGGACAATCATTTTTGCTGCATTTACGGCAGAGGAAATGGGAGGGTACGGGTCACAATATTTTTCCAGACAGTTTCAGCCTGATAAAGTTTCAGCCATGTTCAATATAGAAATGATTGGTACCGAAAGCAAATGGGGAAAGAACTCGGCCTACATCACCGGGTATGAGAAAACTGATATGGGGGCCATTATGCAAAAAAATCTAGAAGGAACGGGTTTTACTTTTTATCCTGATCCTTATACAACGCAAAATCTTTTCTATCGTTCAGATAATGCAACGCTGGCAAGGCTTGGTGTGCCGGCACATACTATTTCTACTTCCAAAATGGATAATGAACCCAACTATCATGAAGTAAGTGATGAAATTGAAACACTGGATATGGAAAATATGACCATGATCATTAAATCCATTGCACTAAGTTCAAGAAGCATTGTTGCAGGAAAAGATTCACCGGCGAGAGTGAAAGTGGAAGAGTTGAGATAATTACAAACTGAAAAATGCTGATTAGGATTGTTGTAGTAAAAAAGTGCGACCCACCTCCCAAAGTCTTGTACGGCGGGCAGGTGCAACAATAGTTTACTAAAGGAACTAAAGCTGGTTACAAAATTATTTTTCTAAACCTTTACAAGCACCGAATGAATAGCAGCCGCCATCTCTTTAATTAATGAAGCGTCTTTTTCAATGGCATTGCCAACAACAATTACATCAGCTCCAGCCTTACAATTGCGGTAAGCTTTTTCCGGTTCAATAATACCGCCACCAATAATCAATGGCGCTTCTATATTTTTTGCCACTGATTCTATCATGCTTTCGGTGATGGGTCGTTTGGCTCCGCTGCCGCTGTCCATATAAATCAGTTTCATACCGAGCATTTCGCCGGCCATAGCAGTACACATGGCTATTTCATTTTTATCAGCAGGAACAGGGGAGGCATTACTGATGTATGAAACGGTTGTTGGCGCTCCGCCATCAACCACTATATAACCTGTGGGCATTATTTCAAGCCCACTCATTTTTACAAATGGTGCCGACACCACATGTTGACCAATCAGCAATTCAGCATTTCTTCCTGATATAAGTGAAAGGTATAACAGCGCATCAGCATACTTGCTGATTTGGTTGGGGCTGCCGGGAAAAAGAATAACAGGAATAGAACAATTGGTTTTGATGTATTGCACTACATCATCCAGCCGGTTGCTGATGACAAGACTTCCGCCCACCAGTAAATAATCCACTTTTGCTGCCAGAGAAAGTTCAATAAGCTTATCAAGAATGGAAGCATTCGCCTTGTCGGGGTCAATAAGTACAGCAAATGATTTTCTGCCTTCCTTTTTCTTATGTGCCAGTGACTGATAAATGCCTTGCTTCATCCGGGTCGTGTTGATATATTGCAAAAATGCAAAAAGTTTTTGGCTTTTCAGGTTTTTGAATATTAGTGGTCAAAATGGACAGGCGATCCTTTGTTATTATTGAAGAATTAGTTGATAAAATGACAGGTGAAAAATTCCGGCAACCCCGGTTACAATTTTCAGAAATTTTCGCCTGAAAATATGCGTTATGTTTTTTTTACGTTAGTGTTAACGGAAAATTACTTACTGCAAAGCGTTTCAGCGAATATGTTTTTTAAAGAGCAATGAAATCAGGGGTTTTGAAGGATAATTTTTAAAAAATCCTTACCTGTTTTGGGTTTTATCTTATCAAAAAAAGCCACCAGATTTTTGTAATGTTCTCTGAGTGATTTTCCAAAATTTTTTTTGAGGAATAATGTTGAAAAACAGCAGGATGCACTGTCAACAAGCCTTTTGGTTCATTATCCACATTATGTTAATATTTGAGGGTTTGAAATACTAAAAGCAAAAAATACTTTCGTTATCACCTCTCGCCAGAGAGGAACCAAAACCGAACCAACAAATTCTTTTTAGTTATGGCTAATAAAAAACAGGCTTCCGCTAAAGGCGGGTTGCAGTTCCCCCGTCGCTTCACTCGTGAAGATGTCAATGTGTTCGACTTGTTCGAATATGATTACCGTACCTCCATAATCCGGAACCCCAGCGGTGAGGTAGTGTTTGAAATGAACAATGTGGAAGTACCTAAACAATGGAGCCAGATTGCTACAGACATTCTTGCACAAAAATATTTTCGTAAAGCAGGAGTTCCCCAACCTGATGGAAGTTTGGGCCGGGAGACATCTGCCAAACAGGTGGCGCACCGCATGGCCAATTGCTGGCGGGTTTGGGGCGAACGCTACAATTACTTTGCTTCTGAAAAAGATGCACAGGTTTTTTATGAGGAGCTTGTTTATAGTATCCTTAACCAGATGTGTGTTCCTAACTCACCGCAATGGTTCAATACCGGTTTGTATGAAAGTTATGGTATCAAAGGAAAACCACAGGGACATTATTATGTTGACCAGGTGGATGGTGAATTGAAAAGATCTACTTCAGCATATGAACGTCCTCAGCCACATGCCTGTTTTATTTTAAGTGTCAGCGATGACCTGGTGAATGAAGGTGGCATTATGGACCTGTGGGTTCGTGAGGCAAGAATTTTCAAATATGGTTCAGGTGTCGGAACCAACTTTAGTCATCTTCGTGGTGAAGGAGAAAAACTGAGCGGAGGTGGTACATCTTCAGGATTGATGAGTTTCTTAAAAATCGGTGACCGTGCCGCTGGAGCAATTAAAAGCGAAGGAACTACAAGAAGA
>Ga0255310_10000205_pt1 | contig 12515 bp, 13 predicted proteins | sample EtOH1_T0_E1_meta_FD_201359 | JGI IMG/M metagenome (GOLD analysis project Ga0255310, IMG submission 201359) | Sandy soil microbial communities from University of British Columbia, Vancouver, Canada - EtOH1_T0_E1 | ecosystem: Engineered > Artificial ecosystem > Sand microcosm > Unclassified ...
GTCCGCTTCCGCCTGCGCGTCGGTCTCGGACACCGCGACGAGCTGCAGGAAGCCCGCGCGGTACGGGTTGCGCTCGAGGCCCTTCTTGTCCACCACGTCCCAGTAGCCGTCCATCATGGTGCTGGCCGCGCGGGCACCCGCGTAGGAGAGGAAGCAGTAGCAGACGTTGTGCTCGGTGGCGAAGTCGAAGGTGCTGATGCTGCCCGAGCCCGGCACCCATACCGGCGGATGCGGGTCCTGCACCGGCCGTGGCCAGAGGTTGACCTGGCCGAGCTGGAAGTACTTCCCGTTCCACGCGAAGATCTCCTTCGCCTGCCACGCCTTCAGCACGAGCTCGAACGCCTCGCGATAGCGCTCCCGGTGCTCCATCGGGGTGATGCCGTAGGCGAGGTTGACGTCCATCGGACTGCCGAGCGGCAGCCCCGCGACGAGCCGCCCGCCGCTGATGCAATCGATCATCCCGTACTCCTCGGCCACCCGGACCGGCGGCGAGGTGGTCGGCAGCGTCATGCCCATCTGCACGATGGCCACGTCGAGGCCGTTGGTCTGCTTGGCCAGCACGCTGCCCATCAGGTTGGGGCTCGGCATGAAGCCGTACGCGTTCTGGTGATGCTCGTTGGTGCACACCCCGTCGAAGCCCGCCCGGGCCGCGTACAGCAGCTCGTCGAGCGTCCAGTTGTAGTACTGCCCGACGCGCCGGGCGTCGGCCAGCTCCCACCAGGGCGGGGTCACCCACACGCTGTCGTAGCGGCGCTCGAAGTCCTGGGGCAGCTCGCGGTGGGGCATCAGGTGGAACGCGCTGACTTTCATGGACGGGCTCTCCCTTCCCGACGCGGGGATGGGGCAAGCATATGCGACCCGGCGGGCCGGCTCAAGTTTGCGAGGGAAGTGGCCCGGGTCGGCTAGACTCAATCCCAAACGTGGAGAAACCAGGTCCCCCGCCCACACTGCCCGAGGTCGTGTCCGCGCTGGTGACGGCGTGGCGGAACCTGGCCGCCTATCCGCCGGGCCACCCCGCCCGCGCCTCGGCGCTCGCCACCGCTCACGCCCGGGTGCGCGCGTCCGTGGCCACCGGGAGTCCCCTGGTCCTGGCGATCAGCCGGGACGGGCTCGTCAGCGCGGGCAAGAAGATCGAGACGCCCCAGGTGCGGGCCTTCGCGCGGGCGCTCTACCGGCGCAACGGCGGCCTGCTGCGGATCGACGAAGACGTGCAGTCCGCCGAGCTCGAGCGCTTCCTGGCCCTCCTGGGCGACACCGGGGCCGCCCGCGACCAGCCCCTCACCGGCGACGAGCTGCCGGCCGCCGGCATCACCCACATCTCCGTCTCGGCCATCGACTACAGCGCGCTCGTGACGACCACGGACGTCGCGGCGGGCGCGCCCGAGGAGACCTCCCTCTGGGACGGGCTCCTGGAGTCGCTGCTCGCCGCCGAGCCGATCGGACGCGGGGGCGACGTCTCGGGCTCTCGCGAGCGCTCATCGGCCGAGACGATCGCCTCGCTGTTCCGCGGCGGGCCCGGCACCGGCGGACCCGGCGCGGGCGGGCCGGGGGGCGGCGGGCCCGGCGGCGGGGGACCCAGCGGCCCGGGCGGCGGGGGCGCCAGCGGCGGAGGGTGGGGCGGCGGCGGGTTCGGGCGGAGCAGCGGCCGGGGCGGCACCGGATTCGACCAGACCGGCGGGGCGCCCGGAGGGGGCGGCCGGCTCGGCATGGCCGCCGCGTACACGCTCGCCGGGCTCGTGGGCAATCGCCTGGAGAGCGCGGACAGCGACGAGCGGGAGAAGCTCGCCCCGCAGATCATCCAGCTCCTCCGCGCGCTGCCCGGCGAGGTCCGTGAGCCGGTGCTGGCCGCCGCGCTCCGCACCCTCGCCCGCGAGGAGACGGCGAGCAGCCACCTGGCCAGCCTGGCCGCCGCGCTGCCCGCCGCCGACGTGCTCCGCGGCCTGCGCCGGCTGGCCCGCGAGCAGGGCCAGCTCTCGAGCCACGCGCTCCAGATGGCCCAGGCCCTGGCCGAGGCGCACGAGGAGATGGCCCCCGCGCCGGCGCTGCCCGAGCCGCCCGCGGACTTCGCGGAGATGGCCGCGCTGTTCCGCGAGGAGGACGTGGACCGCTACAACCCCGAGGACCATCGCGCGCTCCTGGCCCAGAAGCCCACCGTGGACCTGGACGCGATCGCGGTCGAGGTGGCCGCCGATCCCGACGCCTTCGGACCGGACACCGAGAGCGACGACGCGATCGAGCGGCGGGTCGTCACGACGCTGCTCGACATGACCGCGGTCGCCCCCGACATCGTGCGCCCGCTCGTCCTGGGCCGCCTGCGGGAGATCTTCGTGCGCGCGCTCCAGCAGAACCGGTTCGCCCAGGCCATCGGCATCATCCGCGCGGTGCGCGACCTCGCCGCGGACCCGAGCCTGGCGGAGGGGCGCGCGGCGCTCGACGAGTTCCTGGCCAATCTCGCCGACGCCCATACCCTGGCCGCCCTGGTGGCCGCGAGCCGCCAGCCGGGCGGGCCGCCGTTCGTGCAGGTGCAGACGCTGATCCTGGCCCTGGGCGCCTCGGCGGCGAGCGGGCTCCTGGAGGCGCTGGCCGCCGAGCAGGATCGGGGCCGCCGCCTGCGGCTGATCGAGCTCGCGGCCTCGCTCGGGCCCGCCATCGTCCCGGAGACGCGGCGCCTCCTCGCGGATTCGCGCTGGTACGTGGTGCGCAACATGGTCCTGCTCCTCCGGCGAGTGCAGGACCGCTCGGCCATGAGCGAGATCCTGCGCTGCGCGGATCATCCGGATCTCCGCGTCCGGCTCGAAGCGATCCGCGCGCTCTTCGCCTTCGACTCCAAGGTGCCCCGCGACCTGCTCGCGCGGACCATCAACCACCCCGACCCGAGGCTGGCGGAGGCGGCGGTGCTGCTTTCCGGCCAGCACGGCATCACCCAGGCGACGGACCTGCTGGTGGAGATCCTGCTCCGCTGGGACTTCTTCGGACGGCACCGCTCGATGCGCCTCAAGGCGCTCCGGGCCCTCGCCGACCTCGGGGACCCCGCGGTCCTCCCGCGGCTCCGCCGCTTCTTCCGCGAGCGGCCCTTCCCGCTCGCGGTGATCGAGGAGCGCCGGTCCGCCTACCGCTACCTGAGCTCCTACCCGGTGACCGGCCGCGCCCCCTGGGTGGCGAAGGGCGAGCGATCCCGGGATCCCATCATCCGCGACATCTGCCGCGGCCTCGCGAAGGCGGGTCCCCCCGCGTCCGAGGGGACCGCGGACGCAGAGGGGTCGGCAGGGGCATCGCCCGGAGGCGGATCCGAATGACCGAGCCGGCGATCCCGGGCGCGCTCTCCGCGGTGGACCGGCTGGTGGTCAGCCTCGTCGCCGGGATCAACATGCGCGCGCTCTACGGCGCCGAGCATCCCGCGCTCACCAGCCACGTGGACCGCATCCTGGAGGCGGTGAGCGCGGCCTGCCAGGAGCGGCAGCGGGACTCGCTCACGTTCCTCGTGGTCGGCCAGGACCTCGTGGTGGAGACCCAGCCGCTCCGGACGGGCAGCCTCTACCACCAGCAGTTCATCCGCGCGCTCACCCGGCGCGGCGTGGAGCGCCTGACGGTGGCGCACGGCCTCGAAGCCGAGGAGTGCGTGCGCTTCCTGACCCCGATGGCCCTCGGCGGCGTGCCGATCTCCACGCGGTACATCACGGTGGGCCGGGTCGAGCTACAGGCCGCTCCCATGCTCGAGGAGGGCCCCGGACCCGGGACCGGCGCGGGCGGGGGCCAGGGCAAGGGCCCGGGCGGGGACTCGGCGATCGAATCGCTGACCGCCCAGAACGTGGACGGCGCGCGCGACGCGTTCACCGAGTTCCGCACCGACCGCCGGGGCGGCCTCGTGCGCCTCGAGCAGGTGGTGTGGAGCCTCATGGACGCGCTCCAGCGGGCCACGCGCGAGATCCTGCCGCTCGCGCCGCTCAAGACCCACGACGACTATACCTTCGTGCACTCGGTGAACGTCTCGCTCCTCACCCTGGCCCAGGCGCGCTCGTTCGGCATCGAGGGGGCGCGGCTGCACGCGATCGGGCTCGCCGCGTTCCTGCACGACATCGGCAAGCTCAAGATCCCGCTCGAGGTGCTGAACAAGCCGGGCAAGCTCGAGGGCGACGAGTGGCGAATCATGATGGGCCACGCCCAGGAGGGCGCCACCCACCTCTGCGGCGTCGAGGGCAGCCATCCGCTCGCGATCCTGGTGGCCTACGAGCACCACATGCGCTACGACGGCCAGGCGAACTACCCGGTGCCGCGCATCGGCCGCCGGCCGACCCTGGCGAGCCAGATGACCTCCATCTCCGACGTCTACGACGCGATCTGCACCACGCGGCCCTACGCGAAGGCGCGCTCGCGCCAGTTCGCGGTGAAGGTGCTCACCGAGCGCGTGGGCACCTTCCACAGCCCCGGGCTGGTGGCGAACTTCGTCCGCATGGTCGGCGTGGAGCCCGGCGATCCCCCGGCCGCGTCATGACCGGGCGTCACTTCTCGATGATCCGCGACTTTCACCTCGCGGATTTCTTCACCATCGTCAACGGCTTCTGCGGGGTCGCCGCCTTGTTCCAGGCCATGTGGTTTCTCGCCCGGGGCGAGCGCTGGCGCCTGGACCTGGCCGCCGCCCTCATCCTCCTGGCCCTGCTCTTCGACGTGCTCGACGGGCGCATCGCGCGCTGGCGGCACCACGCCTCGCCGATGGGGCGCGAGCTGGACTCCCTCGCCGACGTGATCTCGTTCGGGGTGGCGCCCGCGGGCATCGCGTTCGCGGCCGGGCTGCGGGGCACGCTCGACCAGATCATCCTCATGTACTTCGTCGGCTGCGGGCTGAGCCGCCTCGCCCGCTACAACGTCACCGCGGAGTCGCTCGCGGCCGAGACCGGCAAGGTGCGCTACTTCGAGGGCACGCCGATCCCGACCAGCATCGTCCCGCTCGGCCTGCTGCTCACGGCCTTCCACCGGCAGAGCCTGTTTCCGGTGACGGTGGGCGGGCTCGAGCTGCATCTCGTCAGCCTGCTCTTCCTCCTCTCCGGCAGCCTGATGATCAGCAAGACCCTGAAGGTCCCGAAGCCCTGACGCCGTGAGCTCCCGCGCGCGCATCGGCGTGCTGGTCCCGCCGGGAAATCCGACGGTGGAGCCCGAGCTCTACCGCATGGCGCCGCCCGGCGTCAGCCTGCACTTCGCGCGGCTGCAGGCGCCGCCGTCGGACGGCCCGCCGGGTGGCGCCGGCGGCATGGAGGAGCGCACGCGTGCCTACCGCGAGGGGCTCGACGGCCCGGCCCAGGCGCTCGGCGAGGTACGGCCCGCGATCGTGCTGCTGGCCCACACCGCGTCGAGCTATGCCTTGGGCTGGGGGCGCGAGCAGCCGCTGGTGGAGCGCATCGCGTCGCTCTGCCGCGCGCCCGCGCTGCTGGCCGCGCAGGCGGTGCGGGCCGCGCTCCACCACCTGGGCGTGACGCGGCTCGCGCTCGGCACGCCCTACCCGGAATCGATCAGCCGGCAGGGACGCGCGTACTGGGAAGCGGCCGGCTTCGAGCTCGTCGGCTATCACCGCCTCACCGACGTGACCGACATCTACGCGGAGACCGAGGAGCGCGCGGCCGAGCTCGCGCGCCGGGCCAATACCCCCGAGGCGCAGGCGGTGCTGATCAGCGGGACCGGGCTGCCGACCGTCGGCGCGCTCGAGCGCCTCGAGCGCGAGCTGGGCAAGCCGGTGATCAGCAGCAACCAGGCCTGCCTCTGGCGGGCGCTGCGACTGGCGGGCGTCGGGGAGCCGGTGACGGGCTTCGGGCGGCTGCTGCGCGAGGGCTGATCAGAGACGCAGGCGCCGCAGCACGCCGACCACGCCCTGCGCGCCGCCGTGCTGCGCGGACAGGGCCTCCACGCCGGCGGCCAGCGCGGGGCCGAGGTCGGGATCCTGCGTGTTGAGCGGGCCGTCGTGGAGCGCGTCGAGTCCCTCGGGTGTCAGCGGGATGCCGTGGGCGCGCGCGTAGATGAGGATGGCCAGCCGCGCGGTCTCGTTGTCACGCCCGATGATCTTCCGCACCGTCTCCGCCACCGCGGTGGCCGCCGCGTTGCCGTAGAGCCATCGCAGCGTATTGGTCAGCGGGCTCGGCGGGCGGTCGAGGTGGCCGTCCAGGAGATCGGCCGCGACCTGGCTGATGTGGCCGAACGAGTCGATACCGTCCCGCACCAGCGCCTCGCCGAGCTCGTCGAGGCGGCCGGGCGTCCTCGGCACGTCGCGCACGAGCGCGCCCGGGAGCTCGTGCGTGAGCTGGAGCACCGCGCTGGTCGTGCCGGCCGCGTCGCTGAAGAACTCACCGCTCCGGAGCAGATCGAGGACCTTCGCGGCCTCCTCCGGCGTGACGGGCAGGCCGGGGCGGACGATGCCGCCGCCCACCTGGAGCGCGCGCATCAGGACGTCCGAGCTGCCCGCGTCCCCCGGCGGCTTGCGGGTCACGAAGAGCTGGAGCAGGGCGTGGCGGAGCCGCTCGCCATCGGCCCCGCCGACCTGCCCGGCCACCTGATCGAGCAGATCGAGCGGGCGCCGGGGAGACGGCCCCTGCCCGACCCCGAGCACCGCGAGCGCCGCGGGGAAGTCGAGCGCGCGAAGCTGGTCGACCAGCCGCTCACCCTGGATCCGGTCGACCGCGGCGTTCCAGAGGCCGTCGAACCCCTTCATCGGGACGCAGAATGACGGCGGGCCGTCGACGGCGTCAAACGATTTGTGCCCTTACTGGGTGACCGGCGGCAGAGTATCCACGTAGCAGTTCCAGCACCGAAGCGCGTAGTAGAGTGGCGCGTGGTCGTCGAAGGGGCCTCGGGCGATGCCGAGTAGCGCCGCCAGCCTTCCCGCCGAGGGGAGGGCGAAGAGCGCGCGAAGAGCCTCCCGCGTGAGGCCCTGGAGGGACTCCGCGCCCCCCGCCTCGTCCCGGAGCCGCCCGTCTCCATCGATGAACCTGAGCGTCCCCACGGGCACGTAGTCGCCCTGTCCCTTCTCGAGCCGATCGAACGGCCCGAAGACGGGGACCCGCGCGACGATGTCGCGGTGGTGAACGATCCGCTGCGCGTCGACGTGGAACCCGGCGGCAAACCCGCGATCGCCGACCGCGGGAGATCCGAGGACGTAGAGGCCCTGCACGGTACCGAGCCGGTCGGCGGCCAGCGTGGCCAGCGCGGCGCCGAGGCTATGTCCCGTGAGCCAGATGGGACGCCGGGCGCGCGCGTGCTCCAGGAACCGGGGCCCGAGCTCGCTCCAGATCGAATCGAGCGCGGCCTTGAAGCCGGCGTGGACGAAGCGACCGGGCACCCACTCGACGAGTCGGAAGTCCGCGTCGGCGATGAAGTCCCGGACGCTCTCTTCGAGCCCTCGGACGCGACCCGTGGCCTGGCCCGGCTTCGGCACCTGCGTCCCCCGGAACGCCGCGATCACGACGTCGCGGCTCTCGGCCAGATAGCACTGGCTCCCCGCGCTCGAGACGAACGTGACCTGGCCAAGTCCGGCGCGCGCGAACTGCGGGCGCGCGAACGCTTCGTCGGCGTAGGCGAGGAGGGCGGCCTCCGAGAGCCACCAGGCATTGACCGTCTCGAATCCGCGCGCCTGCGGTCGAAACGGGTTCTGGCTCGCGTCGGCGAAGTAGTCGCGATCCAGGTTCGGCGGGAGGACGGTCTGCGCCGTCGGCTCGGGAATCGGCTTCTTCCTCATCGCCGACACCGCTCGGCGCGGGCGGTCATCGCCGCGGGTGGGGAGGTCGCTCCTCGATCGCGTCCACCCGGTCTGCGTAGAAGGCGAGGTATCCCGTGATGGGCGTCATGTCGTCGTACGGCGCCTCGTAGCTCCACACCGCGTTCTCCACGGTGCGCGGGCCGCTCCGGATGCTCCAGTAGGACGCGTCGCCCTTGTAGGGGCAGTGGGTGACGAGCTGGGTGCGGACCAAGCGCATCATGTCCACGTCCTCTCGCGGGATGTACTGCTGGTCCGGCGTCCCCGGCGCGCGCATCACGAGCGCGCGGGTCGTGTCGGCGACGACCTCGCCGCCCACCCGGACGACGACCCGGTTCGGATTGGCGGCGAGGGTGATCCCCGCGTCGACGGCCGGCCGGCGGGCCATCAGCCGAGCAACCGCACCAGCTCGTCGGGCTGGCTGAGCATCGGGTAGTGCCCGGTGTCCATCTCCGCGTAGCTGCCCTTGAGCCGCTCGGCGGTGCGGCGCTGGTGCGGCTCCGGCGGATTCTTGGCGCGCCGGCAGCGGATCACGGACACCGGCCACTTGCGGTCCCAGAAGTCCGTCAGCTCCATCGGGGCCTCGAGCGCCGCGATCGGGTGGGGCGTGTAGCGCGCCAGCGCCCACGCGCGGGTGGCCGGCTCGAGATCGGCGAACATGCGGCTCTCCGCGTCGGCGCGCGCCGGCGCGATCGTGATCGCGGTCACCTCGCCCGCCGGCCGGCTCACGATGTCGCCCACCTTCTCGCCCGGCAGCAGGGCGAGGGCGTCCACGAAGACGAGGCGGGCGATGCGGTCGGCGGCCAGCTCGGCCACCCGGCAGATGACCATGCCGCCCGAGCTCGTGCCGACCAGCACCACGTCACGCAGGTCCTCGTAGTGCAGCAGCCCGGCCACTTCCCGCGCGTGACTCCCGACCGTGATGCCGGCCCGCACCTGATCGGCCCGCTCCGCGCAGCCGTCGAGCGTGGGCGCGTAGACCGCGTGGCCGGCCGCGCGCAGGCGCTGAGCCACCGGCTTCCAGATCCAGCCGCCCTGGTAGGCGCCGTGCACCAGCACGTAGGTCGCCATCGCGCTATCCCTTCCCGCCGACCTTCACGCCGGCCAGCTGCTCGTAGATCTTCACCACCGCGGAGCCGTCCTCCTTGTTGAGGCCGGCCGCCCGCGCCATCTGGTAGCCCTGCTGGGTCACGTTGGCCAGGAGCACCGGCACCCCGAGCTGCTTGGCGAACGCGGTCTCCAGCTCCTGGTCCTTGAACGCGATGTCCACGGTGCCGCCGGGGGCGCCTCGGCCTGCGCGGTGGTCTCCACCATGCAGATGGTCCGATCGGCCTTCGCGGGCTCGATGTCGTGGACCACCAGGGAGAAGCCGCGCTTGACGAGGTTGAGCGCCATCGGATCGCCCATGGCCCCGAGACCGATGAAGCCGACCGTGCCGGGCATTGTGCGGGCCCCTCCTTGGGTGAGCGGGTCGTCTGCCACCTCGGGACTATACGTCTACACCCAGCCGCCGTCCACGACGTAGCTCTGGTTGGTGCAGGCGCCGCTGTCGTCGGCGGCCAGGAAGAGCACCACGCGCGCGACGTCCTCCGGCAGGAGCTTGCGCTTGAGACATTGCCGGCGGAGCAGCTCCTCCTCGCCCGCCGGGGTGAGCCACAGCGCGATCTGCCGCTCGGTCATGATCCACCCGGGCACGACGGAGTTGACCCGGATGTTCCGCGGCCCGAGGTCGCGGGCGAGCGCGCGCGTCAGCCCGACCACAGCCGACTTGGCGCTGAGATAGGCCGGCATGCCGCCCTGCCCGACCATCCACGACGTCGAGCCGAGGTTGATGATCGAGCCGCCGCCCGCCTCCGCCATCCCCGGCACCACCGCCTGCGCCGAGAAGAACTGGTGGCGCAGGTTCACCGCGAAGCGATCGTCCCAGTACTCCGGCGTCACCGACTCGATCGTGTGCCGCTCGTCGTGGGCGGCGTTGTTGACCAGCGCGCGGATCGCCCCGAGCCGCGCCTGCGCCTCCGCCACCGCCGCGCGGAGTGCCGCGACGTCGCGCAGGTCGCACGGGATGAACACCGGCGCGGGCAGGCCGCGGGCCCGCAGCGTCTCGACGAGCGCGGCCGCGGCCTCGCGCTGGATATCCACGAACGCCACGCGGGCCCGCTGGGCGCAGAGGTGCTCGACGATGGACGCCCCGATGCCGCTGCCGCCGCCCGTCACGAACACCACGCGATCCTCGAGGCTCGGGTACTTCGCGGTCCGGATCATGGGCGCCCTCCCGCGCCCACGCTAGCACAGGTGCGCGCGCGTGCTAGGCTCCGGCCCGAGAGCGATGAACGTGATCACCCTGCGCGCGGGCGACGCCGCGGTCGAGCTGGCGCCGGAGGCCGGCGGCGCGGTCACCCGCTACTGGCTCGCGCGCGGCGCGATGACGCGGGAGTGGCTGCGCCCGACCCCGGCGGGGGCGCTGCGCGCCGGCGGCCCGTACCTGGCCGCCGCCTTCCCGCTGGTGCCCTATTCCAACCGGATCCGCGCGGGCCGCTTCTCGTTCCGCGGCGCCGCGGTCGCCGAGCCCCTCAACCGCCCGCCGGAGCGGCACGCGATCCACGGCCACGGCTGGCAAGCGCGCTGGGAGCCGACCGACGTCCGGGCCGCGGAGGCGCGGCTCGAGTACCGGCACCCGGCCGGGGCGTGGCCGTGGGCCTACCACGCCACCCAGCGCTTCACGCTCACGCCGTCGAGCCTGACCGTCGCGCTGAGCCTCTCGAACCGGAGCACGACCCCGATGCCGGCCGGGATCGGCTGGCACCCCTACTTCCCGCGGACCCCGCGGGCGACGATCACCGCGGACGTTCGCGCGATCTGGCTCACGGACGAGGAGATGATGCCGACCGAGCTGGTGGCGCCGCCCGCGGCGCCCCTCGATCGGGGGATGGTGGCGGACGCGGTGGCCCTGGACAACTGCTTCGTGGGCTGGAGCCGGCGCGCGACGATCGACTGGCCGGAGCCCGGCGCGCGGCTCGTCATGCGCGCGGAGCCCCCGCTCGACTGCCTGGTGATCTACACGCCGGCGAGCCGCCCGTTCTTCTGCGTCGAGCCGGTCAGCCACGTCACCGACGCCTTCAACCTGGCGGCGGCCGGGCGGCGCGACAGCGGCATGCTCGTCCTGGAGCCGGGGGAGACGCTAGAGACGGCGGCCGTCCTCACCCAGGAGCTCTGATTCGGGCGCCTTCGGCATGATGAGCCAGAGGACGAGGTAGGCCAGGATCCCGGGAAACGCGACCGACACGCACGAGACCACCACGTACAGGATGCGGACGAGGGTCGGATCCCAGCCGAGCCACTCCGCGATCCCGCCGCAGACGCCCGCGATCATCTTGTGCTTGCGCGAGCGCTGGAGCGGCACCGCGGGCCCCCTAGTCGGTCCGGCGCTCCCCGTCATCCCCCGTCGTGACGAGGTGCGCACGCCGCTCCGCGGACAGCTGCGGGTACCGACGCTCCAGGAGTGCCGCGAGCCGCCCGAGCACAGTCTGGAGCTCGTCCCGCTCGGCCCGGAGCCGCTCCACTTCCGCCTCCAGCTGCACGAGCTGGCGCCCGGACCCCGGGTCCCCGATGTAGCCGGGCACGCCGACCTCGTCGGGCGGCACCCGCCGGGTCGACAGCACCACGCCCAGCACGCCCGCGAGGAAGAGACCGACCGCCAGCCCGAAGAGCCAGACCCCCGGATCGTAGAGCATGTCGGTCAGTGTACGGATTCTCGGCGGGAGGTCAAAGAACTCCGGGAGGCTTGACCCCACGACGGCCTGGGCGCAGGATCGGGCCCAGCCGCGAACCCTTGCGAGGAGGAACGAGTGATGCGTCGGCTCACCGCTGCGTTGGTCGCGCTCGCTGTCGTCGTGCTGCTGGCCCCGGTGACCGGCCGTGCCCAGGACGGCATGGTGAAGATCGGCGTGCTGGACGACATGTCCGGCCCGTACGCGGACAATACCGGCCCCGGCGACCTCCTGGCGGTGCGGATGGCGGTGGCGGACTTCGGCGGCTCCGTGCTCGGCAAGCCGATCGAGGTGATCTCGGCCGACATGCAGAACAAGGTCGACGTCGGCGTCGGGATCGCCCGGCGGTGGTACGAGCAGGACCAGGTGGACCTGATCATCGGGATCCCGCACTCGGCGATCGCGCTCGGCGTGGTGAAGCTGGCCGAGCAGACGAACCGGCTGGTGATGCCCACCGCGGCCGCGACCGCGGATCTGACCGGCAAGGCGTGCTCGGCGCACAGCGTGCACTGGGTCTACGACACCTACGGCCAGGGCAAGACGCTCGCCAGCGCGATCGTCAAGCAGGGCGGCGATAGCTGGTTCTTCATCACGGTGGACTACGCCTTCGGCCACGCGCTCGAGCAGAACGCGACCGAGTTCGTCCGGGCCGCGGGCGGCAAGGTGCTCGGCTCCGCCCGCCACCCGCTGAACAACGCGGACTTCTCCTCCTACCTGCTGCAGGCGCAGGGCTCGAAGGCGAAGGTGGTGGTGATGGCCAACGGGGGCGCCGACATCACCAACGCGATCAAGCAGGCCAACGAGTTCGGGCTCGAGCGGGGCGGGCAGCGAGTGGCCGCGCTCCTCATCCAGTACCCGGAAGTGCGCGCCCTCGGTCTCAAGACGGCGCAGGGGTTGCTGATGGCCAGCTCCTTCTACTGGGACATGACGCCGGAAGCGCGCGCCTTCAGCGACCGGTTCGCCGCCGCCAAGGGGATGCCGCCCACCATGATCCAGGCCGGGACCTACGG
>Ga0255310_10000206_pt1 | contig 12510 bp, 10 predicted proteins | sample EtOH1_T0_E1_meta_FD_201359 | JGI IMG/M metagenome (GOLD analysis project Ga0255310, IMG submission 201359) | Sandy soil microbial communities from University of British Columbia, Vancouver, Canada - EtOH1_T0_E1 | ecosystem: Engineered > Artificial ecosystem > Sand microcosm > Unclassified ...
GATAAAAAATACAAGATATTCTATTGGCTCAATGCTGCTCGCCGATTTAGTCGGTATCATCACTTCAATTATACTTGCTTATCTTTTCTTTGGGTAAAAAAAAATTGTCTTCCGTTTTAACCGGAAACGATTTAATGTATTTCAATTGTGGAAAATGGATTATTTCGACCCAAAAGTGAACCGGATACTGAAACCTATGGCAGCCGGCTCAAAATTGATATCATCAATAATATTTAATTCCGGTTTCCAGTCAAGAGATAAATTTAAAGGCAGGTTGGTAAATTTATAATCAAGTCCTGCGACTCCCTGCGCCCCCATTAAATTTCTTGTTGTGCTTTGCTTATTATTTTCAAAACCAATATAGGCGCCGGCTCCATAAAACCATCGCAACCCTTCAGTACTGGCTATAGGTTTATGTATTTCCAGTAAACCGCCAATAGCCACGGGGTCAGAAAAAGAAAAGAGGGCCTCTATGGCAGTTTTATCGTTCATAAAATATTTAAAAGAAACCGCATTGTTAACGGCAGGGCCACTGCTGCTAAGCCGGATACCCAAAGCGGTACGATAACCTTGGGCTTTGGATTGAACTACTCCGAAACACGTAACCAATAGGAGTATTGCTGCTGTTTTTTTCATGGTGGAATTGTTTTATACCTGTTTAACGAAAACGATGCCAGATAAGTCTAAAAGAAATGCAAAAGTTAACGGGCCATAGTCCATGGTCCATAGTCAACAGCCCCACTCAATGGATTTCAGAGTATGTTAGCAGGAAGTGGCTTTTAAGTTTATGAAAAAAGGAGAGTGAGTAATTTATTTCAGGAACCGTCATTTGATATCTGTTGACTGTGGACTGTAGGCCGTGGACTATTCAAACAATTCATACCTCGTCTTAGGCCTTTTCTCTTCGAGCCAATTAAAACCGGGGAGGCGCATTTCCTGCGGTGTTTTTTGTCTGATGGGCCAGATAGTTCCCTTTACTGCGCTGCGGAAAACAACCCTTTGCAATTCTTTTTCTTTAAAATAAATATCCATGAGGTCACTCTGGCTCTGGTTGATACCTGTAAAAGCACTGTCCTCGTCCTGTATATAATATATACATTCAGCAAAGCCGGTTGCCCGCACAGAATCAATACCGCCATTGGTGAAGTAAGCATCTATCCGGGTTGATTTGACCTGGTTAAACACTTCTGGTTCCACTTTGTTTACCAGCATACTGTTTTCATACACTTTCATTTTATCTGCCTTTTTATTTTTTGTAAAAAGAAAAATGGTGTCGCCGGTAACTTGGTTCTCATTCGACCATACTACAGGGTTTTGAAACAAACGGAAAACAGAGTCTTTGAAAGAATAAAACATACTGTCGCAAACGGCCTGCAGGGAATCAGTAAAGATGCGAACATGCCGGAAAGCTTCGAAATAACGGTTTGTGCTGTCTTTCTTTTTTGTATCAACTACCATTACTCCTTTCAATGTGTCTTTTTGTTGAGTGGAATCTTTTATTCCATACAGTTCCGTAAGCGGGGCGGAAAAAAGGGTATCTGCCGCCACAAAAACCGAATCTTCATCTTGCTTGATGATCATCAATGGCTTTTTTGTGGCAAGAAATGATTTATTTTTTCTGTTAAAAAAAATTTCATCTGCAATGACTGTTCTGTTTTCAGCAGTATCGATAATTATTGCCCGGCCGATGAGTTGGGTCATACCCGTACTGTCATCACTGTACATTTTATCGGCAGTGGCCTGTGTTTTGCCATCCTGTACCACCGGCCGCTGGCCAAACTCTGCTTTACCGCTTTTCAAATTGTAGAACCCCTCTCTTGTTCTGATAGTTCTTTTGCTGCTGTCTATAATAAATGTTTCGGCAATAAATCTTGCTGTTTCTGTTTCCGTATTGTACAAAAGCGAATCGGATGTCAGATGATATGCCGGGTCTTTCAACACTACATTTTTTTTGAAATAAATATCTTTCAGGTCGGCATAATAATAACCTTCTTCGCTGGTGAGCACAGTTTTTTTATTGAATACCGTACCCCCGTTTTTGTAAATACCTACTTTGGTATTCAGGTCATATTCAAGATCGTTGGTGGTCAATTTTCCCTTGCCATCTGTAAGTATCACATTTTTTGTCAGGTAGGCAATTTTTTTATCAGTAAGGTAACGCAGGTAACCGGAGTACACATCCGTGGTGTCTGCATCGTTGATATGTACATTGCCAAATGCTTCAAAAAGATTCAGCCGTTTGTTGATAACACAACTATCACAATAAAATAATGAATTTCCCTGTCTCAACTTCACATTACCTGCCAGTATCTGGAGTTCAGTAACAGAATCGACTTTACGGTATTCCAGTTTTCTTACACCTGGCAATATTTCCACGGTCCTGGTAGTGTCTTGAGGTGTAAAAGTTTTGGTGATAGGTCTTTCCTGGCAAAATGAATAACTGCTACAGGCGAGCAGCCATAAAAAAACAAGTAAAGATTTTTTATTTTTTAAGATCATTGTTTGTTACCGGAAACGGGAACAGTATCTTTTTTCGAAGGCGAAGTTAGCGGACCGGTTTTATCCTTTCTGTTAAATATAAGACTGCCGGTGTAGCGTTTTGGATGCAGGCGCAGATCGTCCAGCAGTATTTCAGCGCTTAAAATTGCTTCGTTGAGTTTGTCATAAAGTTTCCGGTCGCTCATCAGCAGCCCCAGGGTGCCGTTATTGCTGTTGATCTTTGCAAGAGTACTTTTTAATTCACTGATGGTGGCCGATAATGAATCAATGGCAGGTTGCACTTCAATAGAGGAAAATTTTTCTGCAGTACGCCGGAAACTGCTGATGGTGGCGGTTATGCTGTCATTATTTTTCTTCAGGTTTTCAGTAACGGAAGAGACATTCTTTAAAGTGCCGGCCAAAGGACCGCTGTCTGTATCCATTATCTTTTTTAAAGAAGCAGTGCCTTCTTTAAGGTTGTTAATGATCTCCTGGATATTCCCCTTTGTACCCTTTTCAAAAATATTGCTGATACCACTCAAAACTAATTTTAAAGAATCAATGGCTTCCCGCATTTTGCTCAGTGTCGGGTTTATCTGAGCTTTTACATCGGATATCAGGCTGGAGTAGGGTTCTGTTTCCAGTGTGTCGCCGTCTTGCAGGTAAGTTTTTGCATTCCCTTTTTTTATATCAATATATGATGAACCTAATAGTTCCGAAGAAATACTGGCAATAGAATTTTCAGGAATGTTTACATCTCTTTTCAGGTTGATGGTAATAATAATGCCACTCATATCCTTATCTTTTTCTTTGTAATCATATATGGTACCGATAGGAAGACCATTAATCTTTACCTCATTTGATTTTCTCAGGCTGCCGAGGTCGGCAAAAACGGCATACAATTGCTTCTGCTGGTTAAAAAGATCTTTTCCTTTCAGAAAATTGAAGCCCAGGATGAGCAGCACTAATGCAACAATGGTAAGCAGGCCAACTTTAGTTTCGTTACTGATCTTCATGAAGAGGTTTTTATAAACGTCTGTACATCCCCCGATAACTCCCGGGATTGAGTCCCAAATTAATAAAATATTTTAAGCCTGTTAAATATGGGTATAACAGGTTGAAAACTGCCATCCGACAAATATAATCAGCGTGGAGAAAGTTTTGAAGTTTCTTTACGGTTAACCAGTTCCGGTTTAGCGTTTGTAACTTTTGTATCAGGTGTTTTGCCCTGTGTATTGTTATTATTAACCGGTTGTTTATCCATGTAAGCAATATAGTTTCTTAATGCGTCTGTTATATTCCTTACGATTTCATTTTGCCCGTCTTCACTGTTCAGGTATTTTTCTTCTTCCCGGTTACTGATAAAGCCTGTTTCTACCAATACACTAGGCATACCGGTTGCCTGCAGCACCCAAATACCTTTATTATTTCTTTGTTTAACACCCCTGCTTATTCTGCCGGACTTTACAAACTCCTGCTCTACATAGCTGGCTAGCTGTACACTGGTTTGAAAAAATTTTTTTGTATATAATAAGCGGTATGCTTTTAATACCGGATCGTTTTCATTATACATAATGGTGCTGTCTGATTCTCCTGTCATTTCTTCGGGGCTGATATTTTCTTCTTTTTCATCGCTTCGGTCGGCGGCCCATACATAGGTTTCAGTACCATTTGTTTTGTTTTCCACATAAAAACTCTGGTAAACAGGAACCCGCCGGGTGACCTGCTTTCTTTTCTTTCCTTTTCCTACCCATACTTTTTTGTAATGATAATCAACCACTCTTTTCTCGTACCAGCCACCGGCTCTTCGTCCGGATGCATTGCAGTGAATGGCAATAAAAAGATCGGCACCGGACTGGTTAGCAAAATCGGCCCGGTAGCGAAGTGATTCGTTCTTATCATATTTAAATCCGGCAAGCACATCTGTTGTACGGGTGTACAGAACTTTTATATTGGGAAAATTCTGTTCTATAGATTTCCCGAGTTTCAATCCCATCTCAAGACAAAGTTGAGCTTCAGTAGAAATAAGCCCTTTTGCACCCTGGTCTTTGCCACCATGGCCCGGATCAATAATGATCTTTTGAACAGGTTTTTTCTTTTTTACGTTGGTAAAAGCAAAAATGGCCGGCAACAGGGAGAAGCAAACAATCAAAACCAGTAGGCGTTTCAACATCTGGATATTAATTTTAACAGGTTCGTGGTGGATTCTTCACAAAACCTTTAATAGTGAATGAATTACTTTTGTCCCAACCGCTATGAAGGGACTGCACAAATTTAGACTAAAATACCTTGTTACGGGTGTATTAACTACCCTCTTATTTTTTACACAAACGTGGAAAAGTGCAGGTAACCATGTATCCTTTAAATATTTTGACATCGCTTTAACAGAAAGCAGGGATACAACACCGCTAAAAAATAAAAGTGACAGTATTCCTGTGAAAGGAATATTGAATCCATCTGATACTATTCCACAATTAAAAACTGATTCATTAAATAACATCACCGATACCTCAAAAAATCACATTACGATCGATACTTTTTCGCTAAAGATGTCAAAAGATTCACTCGAAGCCCCGGTTTATTATGAAGCAGAAGATTCAGCAGTGGTGCTGGTAAAAGAAAAAAAAGTAGTGCTGTACGGGAGAACAAAAACCAATTACACGGATATTGAACTTACCGCACCCAAAGTAGAACTTGACCAGCAAACGCAGATATTGACTGCTTTCAGCAGCAAAGATTCCACGGGTGAGATTATAGAAAGAGCCAAATTCAAACAAGGGACGGAGGGTTTTCAGAGCGATACCATTCAATATAATTTTAAAACACAAAAGGGGTTAACTAAAAATACTTTTACACAGCAGCAGGGAGTTTTTATTCAATCCGATCTTGCCAAAAAGATTTCAAAAGATATCACCTTTGCCAGTCATGGAGTGCTGACCACCTGCAATCTCGATGATCCGCATTTTGGCTTCCGGTACAACAAAATAAAAGTGGTGAACAACAAAGTGGCTGTAACGGGCCCGGTACACCCAGAGTTTGAAGGAGTGCCGGTACCAATTTATCTGCCATTTGGTTTTTTCCCATTGAAACAGGGAAGGCATTCAGGTTTTCTGCCACCACAGTTCACCGCTAATGAGGATTTTGGTCTTGGCCTTGAAGGGATGGGATATTATAAAGTATTGAATGAGTATTTTGATGTAACAGTTCGTTCCAATATTTATTCCTATGGAGGATGGTCAGTGTCGGCAACACCTACTTACCGGAGGCGCTATCGTTACAACGGTACTATGAATTTCAGCCTGCAGAATACAAAGTTCAATTTCAAAGGAGATCCTGATTATATAAAAAGTAAAAGCTTCCAGATTAACTGGACTCATTCAGTGGACAGTAAGGCCAGACCGGGCACTACATTTTCTGCTAATGTTAATGCGGGGTCAACAAGATATAACGATTATATACCCAACAATCCTTACCGCAATTTTCAAAATCAACTCAATTCATCAATAACTTACTCCAAAACCTGGATAGGCAAGCCTTACAATCTTACAGTAAGCGCCAATCATAGCCAGAATAATGCTACACGGTTAGTAAACCTGAATCTCCCGGATGTCGGTTTCACAGTAAGTACAGTTTATCCTTTTCAACGTAAAGAAATTATAGGTTCATCAAAATGGTATGAAAAACTCGGACTGACCTACAACGGTAATATCAGGAGCCAGGTTTCTTTTTATGATACTGCTTTTCGTTTTCAACAGCTGATTGACACGTTGCAATGGGGTGCTCAGCACAATTTTCCCATCACTCTTTCTTTGCCAGCCATACTGGGAGGGAAACTGATACTGTCCCCCAATCTTTCTTATGAGCAAAAATGGATTGCACAAAAATTCAGGAGAACCTGGAACGCCACTGATAAAAAACTGGATACTTCTGTTACCAAAGGATTTTTTACAGATCATAAACTGGGTTTTGGATTGGGGATGAACACAGCCTTGTATGGTACCTTTCAATTTAAAAAATCAAGGATAATAGCTATACGTCATGTAATACGGCCTTCTCTGAGTTTCAATTACTCTCCTTCTTTATCCAAACAACATTTTTATGAAACACAGGTTGATACTTTTGGCCGCCGGCTCCGCTTTTCTGAATATGAAGGAAGTCTATATGGTTCATATGGTGAACAGGATTTTGGTGGTCTGGGATTTGGCGTGGATAATAATCTTGAAATGAAATGGCGTTCCAGGAAAGACACCGGGCAGGAAGCAATAAAAAAGATCAGGTTAGTGGACGGATATGGTTTCAACTCGGGGTATAATTTTATTGCCGATTCCTTCAAACTAAGCCCGTTTAGTTTTTATTTACGCAGTACATTATTTGAAAAAATAAATATCAGCGCTTCCACCACAATGACACCTTACCAGGCAGACAGCCTGGGTTTCCCGATTGATAAATATTACTGGCAGGGGGGTAAGTTTAAACCGGGACGCATAACCAACGGAGGTGTTTCCATCTCCACTGACTTCCGCAGTAAACCTAAGGATCAGAAAAAAGAAGATGAAAGAAAAAAAAGACAGGATGAAGCATTTAATGATCCGTTGCTGGCGGGTGATCAGCGGCGACTGGCCGATTATATGCGGCGTAATCCCAACGAGTTTGTAGATTTTAATATTCCATGGTCCGTCAGTTTGGGCCTGAGTATTTATTTTTCTGAGCGACTGAAACCCGATTACAGTGGTTTTCAAAAAGAATTTAACAGCAATCTTAATTTCAACGGCACTTTTAATCTTACGGAGAAATGGAATTTTTCTGTTAATGGCTATTATGATTTTGATACACGCAACCTGCAGACATTTTCCATGAGCATATCCCGCGACATGCACTGCTGGCAACTTTCCATTTCAGTAACGCCTGTAGGACCCTTCCGTTTCTTCAATTTCACTATCAGTCCCAAATCGGGCCTGCTGCAGGATCTGAAGATAAACAGAACAAGATACTTCTACAGTTATTAGCGGTTGTTTGCTACGTAATGATCCTTCATTATGGCAAACACTTTTTCTTTCAATGCAGGGTAAGAAATATTTTCTGCGGCCACTGCTTCAAGAAAATGAATTTCGAGTTTTACAGGCCAGAAATAAAATGGTTTACCGGGAGGCAGAGCTTTTTTTGTATTAAACATTATTGCCGGTATAATGGATGTGCCGGTATCAACAGCAAGTTTAAATGCTCCGTCATGAAATTTTTTCAGAGGTTCAGCAGTACGGTTGCGGGTGCCTTCGGGATAAATGGACATATGCATGCCATGGCTCAGCACATTTTTCATTTTTTCAAGACTCAATCTCCTGCTTTGTTCATCTTTCCTGTTTACCAGCACTGACCCTTTCATATAGAAGAAACCGAATAAAGGAATTTTGGCAAATGAAGATTTGGCGATGGTCTTATTTGGGCCGGGGATATAGGGGCAGGAAAGAGGAACGTCCATTAATGAATTATGATTGCAGGTTACTATATAAGTTTTGCCTGCTTTGAAATTTTCTTTACCCGAAACTTTTATCGGGCAGCCCACCATAGTAAGCCACACGTTCATCCATAGTCTTGCAATTTTTATAAAGATATCCTGTCCTTTTGGTTCGGGTATCAGCCAGCAAAGCATGGAGGGAATAAAGATGATAAGAAAAGTAACAATGAAAGTTACCAGAGCCCATAATGCCCAGATGCGACCGGATATTTCTCTGATGATTTTCACTTCAGGAGCAGATGAATGTATTTATTTCTTTAAAAATAGAATTCCTGATACCGGGCCATTCATTTTTCAATATGCTGAAGTATACTGAATCTCTTCTGCGGTTCATGGGCATCTTCATGTGGCTGCGCAATACGCCTTCTTCTCTTGCCCCTATTTTTCTCAGTCCCTGTTTGGCTCTTTCATTGAGATTGTCTGTTTTTATTTCCACTCTTTCAAAAGACAATAAGTCGAATGCAAAACTCAACATGCAGAATTTGGCATGGAAATTAATGCCGGTTCCCTGGTATTGTTTACCCAGCCAGCTCCAGCCAATTTCAATTCTTTTATCGTAATAAGAAATACTGCCAAGGCTGGTACTGCCACAGATATTCCCGCTTACTTTTTCAACAATGGTAAAAGGAATTCTTTTTCCTTCTTCTCTTTCCTGCAAGGCTGTTTCCACCCAGTATTGTAATTCTGAAGGGTTATTCAGCAGGAAAGTAAAATATTTCCAGATGGATGCATCTTTTGTCAGCGGTGTAAAAGAGGCGATATCCAGATGCTGCAGGGGGCGAAGCAGCACTTTATCTGTTTCTAATATTAATTGCGGGGGGATCATGTTAGTGACAAATGTACTGCGATAAGTTTAGAGGTTGACAAGTTGATAAGTTCACAAGTTCACAAGTTCACAGGATGTCTATTTAAAATGGATAGCGTCGCCAAGAGTACTTATTAACTTATCAACTTGTTAACTATTAAAATACATTCACAGGCTCCAGTCAACAGGATCAATCCCGTTCTTCATCAGGTACTCATTGGCTTTTGAAAAATGCCTGCATCCAAAAAAACCTGCATTGGCTGAAAGGGGAGAAGGATGTGCTGCTCTTAACACCAAATGTTTTGTTTCATCAATTAATGTTCTTTTCTCCTGTGCAAATTTTCCCCAGAGCATAAAGACAACATTTTTTCTTTCTGCAGAAATTTTTCTGATGACTGTATCTGTAAATGTTGCCCAGCCGATTTTAGAATGACTCATTGGTTCACCTGCACGCACAGTCAGTGATGCGTTTAACAAGAACACTCCTTGTTCAGCCCAATGGGTCAGGTTGCCGTGGTTCGGAATTGGTATACCGGTATCTTCATGCAATTCTTTGTACATATTAATTAATGAAGGTGGCGGTGCCACACCGTTCTGAACGGAAAAACATAATCCATGAGCCTGCCCTGGTCCGTGGTAAGGATCCTGTCCAAGAATTACCACCTTCACTTTATCAATTGGTGTTTTATCAAATGCATTAAAGATGAGACTGCCGGGCGGATAAATGATTTTGTTTTGTGATTTTTCTGTTTTTAAATGATGAACAATTTGTAAGAAGTAGGGTTTGCTGAATTCATCTTTCAATACTTCTTTCCAGCCTGGTTCAATCTTAACATCCATAAACAGGTATATAGTTTGTGATTTACGGTTTGAAGTTATGCAAAAAGAAAAAACCCTTCGATAAAGAAGGGTTTGTGATCCGGATTGGATTCAAACCAATGACCTATTGCTTAGAAGGCAATTGCTCTATTCAACTGAGCTACCGGACCAAATAAGAGGCGCAAAGATAAGAGAAATCGAGTTTTGGGAAATCCAAAATCATTCCATTCCGGGCAGCCGGAAACTATTGAAGTATGAATTCACTTTTTCTTCCGGAAGTTCTTTTCTGCTGAAGGCATAGAGGATGCCAATGATTTTTCCATCTGTATAGGCTTTCAACTTCCAGTTATTGCTCTTACTGTCTTTCCAGTAGTCAACTAATCCACGGGTGTCTTCACGGTTATTCAGTTTAAAACCTTTCTCATATCCCTTTACACTAGTTATTTCAAAATCCGCCTTCATGTATTCAATATAGCCTACCATTTCATCTTCAGCAGCTCTTAAATTACTGATGGGTGTTTTCAGTACGATACAGTAAATTCCATAGTTTATATCATCTTTGGTGCACCTTGCAGTATAAACTGGGTTTGCATCCTGATCAACATCAGAAAGGAACCCGGGCTGGCAATACATATTGACAGAACAACCGGTGCTGCTGATTTCATACTTCTTCTGGGCATTTATGAAAAGACAGTTCATGACCATAAAAGTCATGTAAGTCAATCTTTTCATAAGTGTTTTTTTCATAAAGATATAAGCCATTCAGTAAGGGTTGCAGTATAATGGATAAATAACGTCATATCTGGCCAAATCTTTTAAATTGCGGACTGAATTAGCTGCTATGAGCCAGGTTTTTAATTATGGAACGGATCATTTAACTACAGGAAACGCTGTTTTACTTGCTTTAGGGAAAAAAAGGGGGGTTTTAAGTAAAGAAGCTGTTGAGAAAGTCAATTCCAGCCAGCAGCATGTACAGCACATAGTTGCCAGTAATAAAACCGTGTATGGCGTAAATACGGGCTTTGGTATTTTAGCCAATACAAAAATTTCTGAAGAAGATACAGCCACACTTCAGTATAAAATATTGCAAAGCCATAGTGTAGGTGTCGGTGATCCCATTCCTGCCGAAGTTGCCAAACTCATGCTGATAACAAAAGTGCATGCACTGGCGCAGGGTTACAGCGGTGTACAATTATCAACGCTTGAAAGAATCATCTGGCATATTGAAAACAATATAATTCCTGTTGTTCCTGAAAAGGGTAGTGTAGGGGCAAGCGGTGACTTAGCCCCTTTATCTCATTTGTTTCTTCCATTGATCGGGCTGGGAAAAGTTTATCACAACAACCAGCAACAAGCAACCAGCAACGTCCTTAAGCAATACTCTTTACAACCCATCCCACTCGGCCCTAAAGAAGGCCTGGCTCTTATCAATGGCACACAATTCATTTTATCATTCGCAGTGAAAGCTGTACAACGAATGCATAACTGTCTCGAAGCTGCAGATATCATCGGTGCCATGAGCCTCGAAGCATTAACAGGCACCAAAGCTCCTTTTGATGAACGATTGCATGAGCTTCGCCCTTTCGCCGGAAATAAATTAGTGGCACAACGGTTGAGATTATTATTGAAAGATTCCGCCATCATGCAAAGTCATGTGGATTGCGGAAGAGTGCAGGATCCATATTCACTTCGTTGTATGCCACAGGTGCATGGTGCCAGTCGCAATGCATGGCTGCATTTAAAAGAATTAACGGAGATTGAATTAAATGCTGTCACCGATAATCCCATCATTCTTGGTGCAGATGATACCATCAGTGGCGGCAACTTTCATGGTCAGCCACTGGCATTACCATTGGACTATTGTTGTTTTGCTGCTGCTGAAATCGGAAATATTTCCGACCGTCGCTGTTATTTGTTATTAGAAGGCAAATGGGGTCTGCCGATGCTGTTGATGAAAGATGTTGGTTTGAATTCCGGCTTTATGATTCCTCAATACACTACTGCCGCTTTGGTGACAGAAAATAAAACGCTCTGTTTTCCTGCCAGTGCGGACAGCATTCCTACTTCTTTGGGCCAGGAAGACCACGTAAGCATGGGTAGCATCAGCGGAAGAAAATTGACCCGGGTATTGGATAATCTGGAATTTATTTTAGCGATAGAATTATTATCTGCCTGCCAGGCAATAGAATTCCGACGGCCATTAAAAAGCTCTGAGTTGTTGGAGTTTGCTCATGATTATGTTCGTCAGTTTGTCGGTTTTGCATTGGAGGACAGGATTTTTGCGGATGATGTTAATAAGGTGGCGGGTATTATTAAAGATTTTAGTTTTGTTGAGAAGTTGAATGAGTTTGCTTTGTCGAAAACGGTTGAGTTGAACAGTAATTTTAAGAACTTTGAATTATAGGTTTCCAGCAAAGACGCAAAGTAAGTAAGACGCTAAGGGAGTTCTTCTTTTGCTCCTTTCATTGCTTTATGTGAAATAAAAAAAAGCCCACAGAGTTACACAGAGAAGCAGAGAGCCACGGAGAATCTCTGTGTAACTCCAAATCTCTGTGGTCAAAAAAATATCATATGCCAACAGCAACAAAACCCAAGTACGACCCCGTCAAATACAAAACCCCAACCGGCACAAAACTCTCCTGCAAAGGCTGGATACAGGAAGCAGCACTCAGAATGCTTCTCAACAACCTGAACCCCGAAGTAGCCGAACGTCCTGATGATCTTATTGTGTATGGTGGCCGTGGAAAAGCTGCAAGAAACTTTGAAGCACTCGACAATATCATCAAGGCATTAAAGATTTTAGAGAACGATGAATCATTGCTCATTCAAAGCGGCAAACCCGTAGGCATACTTAAAACACATAAAGACGCACCAAGAGTTCTTATCAGCAATAGCC